>Ga0070741_10010513_pt1 | contig 17440 bp, 14 predicted proteins | sample Coa_R1_4_FD_66440 | JGI IMG/M metagenome (GOLD analysis project Ga0070741, IMG submission 66440) | Surface soil microbial communities from Centralia Pennsylvania, which are recovering from an underground coalmine fire - Coalmine... | ecosystem: Environmental > Terrestrial > Soil > Unclassified ...
AATCGTCACTATTATCCAGACGCGCACTTATCACGGCGCTGGTGCCGTGGGTCAGCCCCCCGGCGCTTCCCAGGTATTGCCTCATGCAACGGACGCATGGCACATATCCCTCCCGGATCGCCTGCTCTATCCGCATAGTCCGTAGCTTTTCCTTTTCATGGATAAACTTGCACCCGGCGCGGTGATACGTCTTGCCGTTCTCGGAAACAACCACCATCAAACCGTCGGGAGTATTCCTTGCCTGTTGCGCGTGCTCGGTCCGTGGCGCCGCTTGCCGGAAGGCCGGGGCATTTGCCGTCGCGACACTTCCAAACACCAAAGCAGCCGCCGCGCCCGCCACCGCCCACCCATAGAACTTGCCTCGTGGACGTGGCATGACCTGCGCCAGGCGGCGGCGGAGGCGATTGTCAAAGCCCAGCGGCAGTTCGCCGATCCGCTCATCGCTGTATAAGCGCATAACGTTTCCTGTTCCTGCGATCACGGCCGTGCAACGCTGGCATGCCTTCACATGCTCCTCGATCGCATACCGGAGTTCGGGGCTGACGTCATGCTCAAGATAGTTTGAAACTTCCTGCCAGACTTGTTCGCAACTGACTACCATGGCTTTTTCCCTTTCTCGAAGGGCAGGCGGCTGAACCAGCTTCCGTTCAAACCAGGCGCCAGCAGATCGCGCAACATGAGCCGCGCCCGCAGCAGCCGCGTTTTCACTGCTGCCTGCGAAATCTGTAGCGCCTTCGCGGTCTCCTCGATACTAAGTTGTTCCACGTCCCGCAATACAAAAACCGCTCGGTATTTCTCCGCCAGCGAGGTCAGGGCTTTCAACAGGTTCCGGCGCACTTCTTTTCTTTCCAGTAATTCCGAAGGGATTTCGCGCCAGTCGGCAAAGTCCCGCGGAGTGTAGCTCCCATCTTCCTCTTCCCGATGAGCGATCGGCTCCATGACATCAGCATGCTGCTTACGCCGTCGCATCAGCGCCTCATTCACCGTGATCTGGATAAGCCAGGTGCTGAACTTGGATTCCGCGCGGAACTGCCGAAGATTGGTGAATGCCTTCACCACAGCTTCCTGGGCGGCATCCTCGGCGTCGCCTTCGTTGTGAAGAATGGCGAAAGCGGCACGATACACCCGGCTTTCATAAGGACGGATCAGCTCGTAAAAGATTTCATGCTCGCCGTTTTGCACACGGCGGATAAGGTCCTCTTCGCGAGGCTCGACCACACGGACACTCTTGCCCAGGGACGCGGCGATTTCGGACATTTCGGTTCCGTTCCAGTGAACCGGAATCAGACTGCTTCCGGTCAGCGCGCCAGGTATTCGGGGTCCCGCTTCCAGCCCGTGAGCATGGAAACAAAGTTGTTCCATCCGTGAAGCACTACCATTACCAAGTGCCCGAAAACAAAAGCCAGAATGGCCCACATCACCGCAAAATGCCACACCCGCGCGAGATGAAATCCACCCATGAGCCATGCCAGCCAGGAAAACTGCACCGGCTTCCAGATCGCCAGACCGGTCAGGACCGATAGAATGCCGAGCACAATCGCCGAGGTGTAAGCCAGTTTCTGTAAGGGGTTGTAGGTCTGAGCGTCAAGCGGCTTCGGACCAAACAGGAAATAATAGCGGACCATTGGCCACACCCCGCCTATATCGCGGGACGTGAACAGCACCTGGCGATAGTTGCCGCTGAAAATCTCATATAAGACATAAAAGATCCCGGTTCCCATATAGATCCACATGAATGTCAGGTGCCATTGCAGGCCGCCAGCGAGCCATCCGCCGAGAGCAAATGCTTTGGGCCAGTGCAGAAGGTCCTTCTGCGGAATTTTCGCGCCGAAACTTGGGAAAGCGCGGAAAATCTGAAAACCGCTCCCCACCATGACCAGCAGCGAAATGGCATTCGCCCAATGACAGAGCCGCACTGCCCAGGGATGCTCATACACCTCCGAGGTAAGCTCTTCAGTTTTCGATGCTGCGACTTCGACCAGCTCTTCGGGCATCGGGTTCGGCTCACAATCCGTAGTAATGCGAATAGCCCTGGTCTTCCCAATAACCAATGCGCGGTAAGGTGTTGGTGATCTTCAGGTCCGTAATGTATTTGGCCTGCTTGTATCCGATCTTCGTCGGTACCTGCAACCGGAGCGGCGCTCCGTGCTCGCGCGTGAGTGGGCGGTCGTACATCTCATCGCAGAGTAACGTCTGCGGATGCAAAGCCGTCGCCATGTCGAGCGACTCGTAGTAGTCATCCGCACACTCCACCGTCACGAAGCGCGCGTTGATGTTGCCGCCCACCATCTTGAGAAAATCGGAAAGCTTCAAACCCCCGAACCTTCCAATAACATCCCATCCTTCCACACAGACGTGGCGCGTGTTCTGCCGCACTCGGGGCAGGCTCTGGATTCGTGACAGCTTGTAATCGCCCGGTTTTTCAACTTCGCCGCTTACCGTGAGTGTCCAGTTGTCGAAATCTACTTCGGGATCGTCGACATCGTAGGTATTCAGAGGAAATCTTTCAAAGGGCGTCAGGTCAGAATCGGCAAAGGTCGTGGCCGGGTGACCCGGACGAAACAGCTTCGCGCTCGCCCAGTCGCTGAAGCCCAGGCCCGCCTTGAGCAGCGGCTCCTGCAGCTTGGGAACGGCGAAGGCCCCGAGTACCAGCACCGGACTGAGCTTCAGCAATTCGCGGCGGTTTATCTTTTTAAATTTTCTCTGATCGATACGCGAACTCATTTGCCCTCTTAAAGCGTCGATCGCCTCGCCGCCTGCTCATGCGATTCGCATACTCGGGAAAAGTTCCAGTGGTTGGATAAAGATTCTTGCATGGGAACCCTGTCGAAGGAAAGAACAACCGCAGGAGGTCGCTATGGTTCGTTCTGCAGCCCGTATAACCCCGCAAACGATGATTTGTTTCGCGCATGTCACCATTCGCACCGCCAAAAGTGACAGGTATTTTTGCCCGTCGACCCGCATCTAATCTGGTAATGAAGGCATTCCAGATCGCAATGGTTCGGAGGTGAAACGCTGGAATGCAGGTTGGATCGGAGGATGGCCATGGAAAAAGTGATCGTGTTCTACATTCCGGACTCGTTTCGGAAAAAGGCCAGTAAGTGGGTACCGGCGCATCAGAAAGGCCGGCTACTCACTTTCCCGTCTGAAACGAAGAAGTCGGCGTAGGCAATCCAGGGTCGAGCGCCACAAAGTAAATAAACCGTGCCCGGCACAGGGTCATGCTGCCGGGCACGGCTGTCTGTAGAAGTAGAAGTGTCTTCTCGTGGAGGCCTATCGCACGGTCACGAACGGCGCATCGGTTTTAGATGGCTTTGCCTCTACCTTCACATTGGTCCGGGGCTGATACACGCAAAACGGCTCCTCGGCAAGATAGTCGCCGCTCGCGGCATATGCCCGTGCGCGGCACCCCATGCAGATGTTCCGAAACTCGCAGCAACCGCACTTTCCTTTCAAGTTGCCGGCGTCCCGAAGTTGGTTGAATACTACCGAGTTCTCCCAAATGTCCGCGAAAGTTTGCTCCCTCAGATCGCCCGCTTTCGCCGGCAGGTAGCCGCACGGGAACACCTCACCCTCATGCGAGATAAAGCACACACCCGTGCCGGCCAGACAGCCCTTGGTCATGGCATTCATATCCGAAGGGTGCCCACCGGGGTGACCCGACGCAGGTTTTGCGTCACGATGCGCTTGCGGTGAGGCAGGACGTCCAGTGAACTCGATCCCTGTTGATCCCGGCATCATCATGTCAGTCGGCCCGATCGCTGCGGGATCATGGGTTGCAGTCGCCTTCGCGGCCGCTTCTGCGGCTTTTCGGTCCGCGACTCGCCGCTGCCGCGCGACGCGAAAGTAATGCGGCGCACACGTCGCCTTCAATTCGATTCCACCTTCCAGCGAGCGGTCATAAAACCAGTTCAACATTGCTTCGTATTCTTCCGGCGGAACCATTTGTTCGGCGGCAATGTCCACTCCGCAACCTACGGGCACCAACAAGAACGTGTGCAGTGCATCGGCACCGAGTGACTTCGCCAATTCCAGCACTTCGGGCAACTGCTTGGCATTGTGCCGCGCAATCGTCATATTGATCTGCACCGACATGCCGAGCGCTTTCAAATTTTTCAACCCCTGCACCGCCGCGTTGAACGCCCCGGGTATTCCGCGGAATGTGTCATGCGTTTCTGGATCCGCTCCATCCAGGCTGATTGATACGCGGCGCACGCCTGCGTCCACGATCATGCGCGCCACTTCCTTCGTGACCAGCGTCCCGTTGGTCGCCAGCGCGACGCGGATTCCCTTCTCCGTTGCATACCGTGCCAGTTGGAAAATATCGGAACGGTAGAGGGGTTCGCCCCCGCTCAGCACCAGAATAGGATTGGCGGCCGCCGCGATCTGGTCGATGATTCCCAGCGCGCTGCGCGTCGGCAGGTCGCTCGGGGAACTCAACTGCGTGGCACTGGCCCGGCAGTGGATACAGCGCAGGTTACATCCCTTGGTGACTTCCCAGAAGATAAGCCTTGGTTTGCCTTCGCCGATTGGGTGCCCGTTGCCGTTGACCGGAGCCATGCGCGGTTTCCTTTCCACTTCGCCCTGGTTGATTACCCCTGGCAATAACCATAGAGAAGCCGCAAACATGCAGCCGTGACTCTTGTCACCCGCGATTGTGATACTGGTCACTCGCCTAAGTACATGAAAAAACGAGCTTACAGGCTCCCTCCCCCGTTGTGGCAGTCGCTGCAGCTCACTTGTGTCAGGTCGCCGATGTCCACGGGATGCTGAAATGGCGACCCGCTGACCGCCGTGCGCGTAATCGTCCCCTCCTGCTGCGAAAGCATGGTGTGGCAGGTATCGCAATCCTTGGGCACCACCTTGCCTTCGGGGCTAACATGCTGCCCGTCATGGCAGCGGAAGCAGCCGGCAAAGTAGAAGTGGCCAATGTTGTTGGGGTGCGTCTTCCAGTTAAGCTTCATTTCCGGGAAGGTCGTGCTGCGGTAGATGCGCTGGATTTCTTCTACTGTGTTGCGGATCTCCAGTTGCTTCGCCTTGGCGATATCCGGATATTTACCTTCGTAAAACTCATCGATCGATTTGGCGATTGCGGTCATTGCCGCCCCCGTGGTTTTGTATTCGCCTGTCAGTGTCGCAACCGCTTGCTGTTTAATGAATGGCAGCGAGGCATCCAGCCGCCGTGCCAATAGCGACTGATCGACCGCCAGGTCCGGTGGCACGTAAATATGGGTGGGCCGATTGTGGCAGTCGACACAGTCCATGCGCCGCTTCGACGCCTTCGCGATCTGGTCCTTGCCCAAGGTCGAATCCTTGGCGAAATATTCGGTCACCCGCCCCTGCTGATCTTTCACGTGAATGTACGCAATCACCTGCCGTTGTTCATCCGTAGCCACGTACTCGATCTCATTCGCGATATTCATGTGCCAGTGAATGCCTTCAGGCGCGCCGGTCGCGGGATCACCTCCGCCCGTTTTGATCAGCATTCGCACCTGCCGCGGCGTGTTCTTCTCATCGCTTGCGAAGTGCGTGAACACCTTCATTTGCGCCCCGTAGAACTTCTTGGGCCAGTGGCATTCCTCGCACGTGTCCTGCGCCGGGCGCAAGTTGTGCACCGGCGTCGGAATCGGCCGCGGGTAACTGTTGAGCGCCGTCGCGAACACCTGGCGTGCGCCCGAGAGCTTGGATTTCACATACCAAGTCGCGCCCGCGCCAACGTGGCACTCGACGCAAGCTACCCGCGCGTGCGGCGACAACTGGTAAGCCGTGAATTCCGGGTTCATCACTGAATGGCAGAGCTGCCCGCAAAATTGCACTGAATCGGTAAACTCGTACGCCCGATAACTCCCAATCACGCTCATGCCAATGAAGACGATGACAAAGCTGAGAAAGAAAGCGAATGCGCCGCGCTGCGTGGGATCGTTGAAATCTAACTGCAGATGGCGCGGCACTCCCCCTGCGGTGGCCAGTGCCCGCCGGCGGCGATCCAACCACATACCCAGCGCGGTCAGCACCAGGCCGAACACAAGGAATCCCGGAGCGATCATGTATGCCAGGATGCCAACGTAGGGGCTGGGACGACTTGAGGTGAGATCGATGAAGAACAGGAAGACGATATTCCCCAGCGCCACCGCGGCAATCGCCAACCCAATCACCGAAACTCGATTGCTGACCAGTTCGCGCCATACCGAAAGGCCACTGCCATGCTTCCGGGAGACTGCGGGATCCTCCGCCATTCGCGATTCTCCGAACAGGGATTTACTTGATCAATCGCGTGCTTTGTGGATGAGGCACAATTCTGCCTCACCTCGATCAATTGCGCAAAAACAAACTGAAAACTTCACTCGAACAGCACAACTACGTCACTCGCGGGCCCACTACCTCTTCGTGCGTGGAATTCCCGAGTTCCGCGCCGCTGCCGCTTTGAGTCGTACCCTCTGCAACCACCGCGGCTTCGTTCTGTTCAGGCTCCCGCATGGCTTTAAGCTCGTCCTCTTCGGCGCGCAGCAGCGTCTCCGAATCCAGGCCATGCTCTTCGCGATAGTGTTCAAACGACATCTTGCCGTCCCACCACGCCCAGTTCATGGGATACACGTCGGGATCGAGGAACACCTGGTAGAAGTGCCACACAACGATGGCAAACGTCGCCAGGATCGCTTCGTAGAAGTGAATAGCTGTCGCAATGTCCAGCCACCAGCGTGGCAGCAGGCTTCCCGCCCAGACTTTGGCCCAGAGCATGATGCCCGTGCTCGCCATGACGACAATTCCCCACACTAGCGCCCAGTACTCCGCTTTCTCCGCGTAGTTGAAGCGAGCGTATTCCGGTTTCTTTTCTTTGAAGCCGAGATAGTAGAGCATCGTGATCCAGATGTCGGTCGCGTCCTTCGGTTCCGGTAGCAGGTCGAGCAGCAGTCGCCGGCCCCGCCGCGCCAGGATGACATACATGAGGTGACCCACCCCTGCGCCGATCAGCACGCAACCTGCAACCCGGTGAGTAATGCTGCGCACTCTCTCGTTCATACTCAGCAGCGCGGCAAACCACGAGTCCGGATACTTCAACGCGAAACCTGTGGCTACAAGCACGAAGAAACTGGTCAATAAGATGATATGTTGCGCCCTCTGCTCCGGAGCCATGCGCACCACCGAAAGATGCTGCTCTTTCCTGCGTGCGACCGCCTTCTTGCGCCAGATGATGAAGTTGTGCAACGCCATGCCGCCGATCACCACAAAAATCATGCCCAGGTAAAACTTGCGAATCAGTCGCACTGCAACACTGCCCACATCGGCCGAAAGCGGCGCATCGACGTGCACCTTCGCCAGTGCGAACTTCTCGTTGACCCCGGGGTGGCATTGTCCGCAGGTCTTGACCAGGTTGGCCTTGTTGATCGTGGAGCGCGGATCGCTCGAGGGCAGGATGTTGTGTACCCCATGGCAACTGGCGCAGTTCGCCACGACTTGCGAGCCCAACTTGGAAGCAAGTCCGTGATAGCTCGCCAGGTAGGTCGTGGCACGGCGGCCTTCAATGCCAAACTCCTGCGACAAGCGCACGCCTTCGTGGCAGCGCGCACAGGTGACCCGTGCCAGGTTTTGCGCTGACACTGACGAATTCGGATCCACGTGAGACTTGATGGAGTGAATACCGTGGCAATCGGTGCACACCGGGGCTTGCCAGTTGCCGCGCGAGATCGCCTGCCCGTGAATACTCTGCAAAAATTCCTGTTCCACCGGCTTGTGACATTTCGCACATGTCTGTGGGACATTGAACTTGAAGATCGGTGATTTCGCGTCGCTCGCCTGCAGTATTTCATGCGTACCGTGGCAATCCGTGCAGACGGCCGCCTCCTCTGAACCCGCTGCTATGGCCCGCCCATGCACGCTCTGCTCGTAGGAAATGAATGGCTGCGCGCTGTGGCCGCTGGCCTCCATCACGAACTTCTGTCCGTGACACGCGCCACAAGTGCTTGGGATATTCGCATGATTCACACGTGATTTCGGATCGCTTGCCGGTAACAGTTCGTGCGGGCTGCCGTGACAGTTCGTGCAGGTGGCCGCTTGCTTATCTCCGCCCTGAATAGCCTTCGCATGGAAGCTGCGCTCGTAGGCCGCTTGTTCATCGCCGTGGCAACTTGCACAGCTGATCTTTGCCGGAGTGTTCTCGTGCGGAGACGTCTTCACATCGGCGTGGCAATCGACGCACGCGAACATTGAGCCATGGATGGAAACTTTGAATGCATCGCCGTTGACCGCTAGGCTGACCTGCTTGCCGTTGATCTCGGTCGTCATGGCAGCGTCACCGTGGCACGCTAAACAGTCGTCATTTGTGGGCTTGACGGGGACCTTGGCCTTGTCGGCCCCCATCGCAGTTGTAGGTACCGCGATCAGGCAGAGAAACATGACCGCGAGAAACTCATAATTCTTCCCTGCAGCCACTCTCACCTTGTGTTCGAGCATGTGCGGCCGACCTCCTGCGGTGCGAGGCACCACTGCAGCTGTAGTTTTCAACACTATTACCCAGCACACAGTGAGTACTCTCACCTCAGCCAGTGATCAGAGTCACACGCCGATGTTTATCCAGAATGCGGCGCTCCCTTCTACGAAGTACGCCCTCGACCCCTAGCTGAAAGTGACCCGCACAAGAACCGATGGACCCCCATCTGGTTGTGGGCAAACAGAAAAGCGCACCAGCTTCCAGGTGCGCTCTTTAGGTATTCAGGAAAGAAATAATCAGTGCACGCCGCGTGCGCGGCGAGTTCTTCGTAAGCCCACCGACCGCACCCGGTCGTAGGCCGCGTGCAAATCCTGGCTAAGCATGTGCACTACTTGCAGGCATACTTCCCGGTGCTCGCGAAGAAAATTCAGTAGTTCTTTGCGTCGTACCACGGCGACACGCGAGTCCTCCAATATCTCGGCCGTGACCTCGTAGGGAGTGCCGGAAAGCGAGGCGCTCAGGCCCAGTACTTCTCCTGGATTCGCCACCCGCAGCGTCAGTCTTCGGCCTGACTCGGCGCAGACTGAAAGCCGCGCGTGTCCATCGCATAGCAGGAAGATCCCCCGGGCCGGCTGGCCTTCCCGGAAGAGAACCGTTCCACGCCGGTACGTATTCACCGACTTGATATCGTCGAACGCACCCAGCGCGTCGGCGGGCAGATCGCAGAAGAGCCGGTCTGGCCGCTGCATGCAATCAAAGCAGCTGTGTTGCGTTGCGCTCTGCATAAGGCAGTGATACCGGGCGGGGGCGAAGAAAACAGTGACTCCAGTCACTTCTTGGGGTGACCCTGGGCACACCTCAAATCACTGCCCAACTATCCGTTGGTCGCCAGAACCCGCAACGCCGACTTGTTGCGGATGATCAACGTGGAGCCCTTTGACTGAATGATTTGCCTCTTTTTCAAATCGGCGAACAGCCGCGTAACCGTCTCCCGCGACGTCCCGATCATCTGCGCAATTTCCTCATGCGTCAGCGCCAGTTTCAGTCGCGGCTCCTGTTTCATTGCTTCCCCGTTCTTCGAGCTCCATTCCAGCAGCAGCTTCGCCAGCTTCTCGCCGGCTGAGTGCGACAATCCCAGCGAACGCACTTCATGGCAGGCATTGTTGTATTTTTCGCTTAGCTGTTCCGCCACTTTGAAACACGCGTCACCATGGTCCCTGAGGAATCGCAGGAAGTCTTCTCTCTTTACGAAATTCACCTGGCACGGATCGATGGTCTCCGCGGTTAGCTCATAAGGTTTACCCGATACCGTGGCGCTCAGACCTAGCACTTCGCCAGGCTCGGCAATTTTGAGAATCAGGGTTTTACCGTCGCTGGCGCAGATCGAGAGCTTCACCCGTCCCTTGCACAGCACGAAAATGCCTCGGGGAGCCTGTCCTTCCACGAACAGCACCGCTCCTTTAGGATAGGCGGTGGCGTATTTAATATTTTCGAAACCCTGCAGCGCGGAGCTCGGCAGATCGCAGAAAATCCGGTCCGCCCGCATCTTGCAGGTCAGACAGCTCTCGATGATGTCCAGACCGTATGGCGATAACACAAACCACCCCCTGTGATGCCTTCACGGATTTGCGTGGCGGCCGCGACAGCCGGTCGGTTTGCCATACATCTGCCTGTGACGGACATCACAGCATCAGTGTCTGCCGGCGCGGAACCTTAAGCTGTGATGATCGGCACAGGTGATTGTGACTAGGCTCACAGGAGTAACTCCAGCCTAAACACTGGCCTGCGAGCAACTTTCAAGGCATACTAGGGCAAGTCATGACGCGCCTATGACACCGCCGCCTGCGCAAAGTTCCCCCAACACTGGATCCCGCCCGACCTCCGGAGGACCGCACCGGCAACAGCAGCGAATGCTCGCGGCACTTGGGTTGCTGGGACTGGCGTTGGCACTGGTCATCATAAAAGACCGTGACTTCTGGTTCCCTCCTGCTTCCGCGCCCCTTGACTCCGTCGCTGCGACCGCGCCGTCCGCGCAACCTGATCAGGCCCAGACAGGCCCGCTAGCGCGAACCCGGCATTTTTTGAGCCGCCACAGTAAGAAGCACAGCGCGCCAAGCTCCCACTCCGCCCAGGCTCCCCCGCCTCCCGTCACTATCAAGCGCACCGCACTGCCTCCGCTCGAAGTGGAAGTTGTAGCTGGTGATCAATCTCACACGGCGCGTCCCGTCAGTCGCTCCGTGCAGGTGGACACGCAACCATCTTCTGCTGGTCCGGAGCTTGCATCCCAGCGCATCACTGACACTGCGACTGTGAACGCCTCCACTCCCCCGGTCATCGTAGCTGCTGATCGCGTGAGCCTCTCCCCCCAAACCAACCAGGCTGTATCTCATTCCGTAAAGCCCGGATATCCCTTGTTGGCTCGCCAGACGAAGGTTCAGGGCGCTGTGATGCTGGAAGCTTTAATCTCGCGTGAAGGAAACATTCAGGATTTGCGGGTGTTGAGCGGCCCGCCGATCCTGGCGGCAGCGGCGCGGGAAGCTGTGAAGAAATGGCGCTTCAAACCTTATTTCGAGGGCAATCGAGCGGTCGAAACCGCGGCCCGCATCACCGTGAATTTTACGATCTCGACCAACTAATCGCTGGTTTTGCCGTCTGATTACCGACTCCAATGCTCCGCCATTTTGCCAACGTTGCGGTCCACGTCGTTATCATTTGCGGCATCAGCGCTTGCAGCAACGCGAAGAGTCCGATCTCGCCGCAATCACCTGGGGGATCCCCGATGAGCTTCTCGATCTCCAGCCAAAGTTTTCCCGCTAACGCCAATATCCCGCGAAAATTCACCTGCCAGGGCGCGGATGTTTCACCGGAACTGTCCTGGCAAGATCTGCCCGCGGGAACCAAGAGTATCGCCCTGATCGCAGACGATCCGGATGCTCCTGCCGGCACCTGGACGCACTGGATACTGTTCAATTTGCCTCCCGACGTCAGTAGCCTTCCAGAAGGCACACCCAAGGACGACCAACTCCCCAACGGCGCGCTCCAGGGCCGCAATGACTTCCGCAAGGTCGGCTACAACGGCCCGTGCCCGCCAGTGGGAAAGCCGCACCGCTACTTCTTCAAGATGTATGCGCTCGATACCAGGCTCAACTTGAGCGCCGGTGCGAGCAAAAAGGAAGTGGAGCAGGCCATGCAGGGACACGTGCTCGCTCAGTCGGAATATGTGGGAAGGTACAAGCGGTAGGCGATTAACCGACTTCTATCACAAGGAATTCCTCAGCGGCAAACTTCTCCCCAAAATTTAACAGGCGTCCCGAACTCTTTCGAGTCCCTGGACGCCCGGGCAGCCCTCCCCCAGAACTGCTCGAGATTTAAGTTAGTCCTCATCCCAGAAGCGCGGAATGGCTCTTCCGTGCTACGACCACCCACCAAAGTGCCACATGTTCATCCTCTTGCAATTAAACCAACTTAGCTCGAAATCGTCGATTCGGCAGCTTTCTGCTAATCTGAATTCCATCGGATGATCACTTCTCGAGGTGTTTATGCCAGGAGGCCTCCGCTTGATCTGTGCTCTCGCGTCTGCGTGCCTGCTCACCGCCCTGCTGTTTGCTGACGATTCTTCGCCCGCAGTCCACGTTGGTCCTCCGAAGGTTAAAGTCAATGCGGTCGAGGACATGGTTCAAGGCCATAAGATTGTCGATCCGTACCGCTATCTCGAAGATGCCGCCAATCCTGACACCCAGGCCTATGTGCGCGACCAGATGGCGTACACGCGCAGTCTGCTCGATCCTCTGCCCGGACGCGACAAAATCAACGCACGTCTCGAGCAACTGCTCACCATCGGCACGATCGGAGCCCCGCAGATCGGCGGCAACTACTACTTCTACACGCGACGTGACGGCCAGCAGAACCAGCCCGTGCTCTACGTGCGCGAAGGCACGGACGGCGCCGACCGCGCCCTGGTCGATGCCAACCGAATGTCCGCTGACGGCACTGTGGCTCTCGATTGGTGGTTCCCGTCCGAGACCGGCAAGTATGTTGCGTATGGCACATCACCGGGCGGTTCGGAGGAGAGCACGCTTCACATCATCGAAACCGCGACCGGAAAAGTGCTCGGCGACTGGATTGAGCGCACTCGCTTTGCCAGCGTTGCGTGGAAGAACGATGACGCCGGCTTTTACTACACTCGCCATCCGCGAAAGGGTGAGGTTCCGCCCGGCGATGAAGTGTATTACGTGAAAGTCTTCTATCACGCGCTCGGCGCCGATCCCGCCCGGGATCCGCTCGTCTTTGGCGAAGGTCGCAACGCGCAAGACATTCCTACCGTTTCTCTTTCCGAAGATGATCGCTGGCTGCTGATCACCGTCTTCGAGGGCTGGGCCAAGAGCGAGATGTATCTCCTGGACCTCAAGACGGGGACTCCGCCCCTGGAACTCACTGCGAAAAAAGACTTCCTCTACAACGCCGAGGTTTTCAAAGGTAAGCTCTACATCACCACCAACGAAGATGCTCCGCGATATCGGCTCTTTGTCGCCGAGGCAACAGCTCCCGCGCGCGACGCCTGGAAAGAAATCATTCCGCAGGGCGAGGCTGTTCTTCAAGGCGCAGCTGTATTCGGCGGCAAGCTCTTCGCCCAATACGAACACAATGCCACATCGCAACTGAAATTATTCGATCTCGATGGGAAGCCGGTTACGGACATTGCCATGCCCGCTATCGGCAGCGTATTCGCTACCGGCGGCCGCTGGGATCGCGACCAGGCCTTTTTCGGTTTCCAGTCATACACCTTTCCTCCCTCGGTCTATCGTTACGATCTCAACGATCACAAGTCGTCGCTCTGGGCCAAGGTCAACGCGCCCTCTATCGAGCCCTCCGCCTACGAAGTGAATCAGGCCTGGTACAACTCGAAAGACGGCACCCGCGTGCCCATGTTCGTGGTGCACAAAAAAGGATTACCCCGGAACGGAAAGAATCCCGCATTGCTCACCGGTTACGGAGGGTTCAACATCAGCATGAGTCCCACGTTCAATCGCAGCGCCTACCTGTGGTTGGAGCATGGAGGCATCTATGCGGTGGCTAATTTGCGGGGCGGCTCCGAGTTCGGTGAGGACTGGCATCGCGCCGGCATGCTCGATAAAAAGCAGAACGTTTTCGACGACTTCATCGCCGCCGCCGAATTCCTCATCTCCGACAAGTACACTGACAAGGATCACCTCGCCATCTCTGGCGGATCCAATGGCGGCCTGCTTATGGGCACGATGATTACCCAGCGCCCTGACCTTTTCCGCGCCGTCGTCTGCGCCGTCCCGTTGCTCGATATGCTGCGTTATCAGAATTTCCAGATTGCCAAGCTCTGGATCCCAGAGTACGGCTCTGCCGATGACGCGAAGCAATTCGACTGGCTCTACGCCTATTCGCCCTACCACCACGTCAAAGAGGGCATTGAATATCCGTCGATTCTCTTCATGACCGCCGACACCGATACTCGCGTGGATCCCATGCACGCCAAGAAAATGGCGGCATTGCTGCAAGCCGAGGCCAAGAACGGGCAGAGCCAGGATCGACCGATATTGTTACGGATTGAAACGAAGGCGGGTCATGGCGCGGGAAAGCCGGTGACAAAGCAGATCGAAGAATCCACGGATATGTATTCGTTTCTGTTCTGGCAATTGGGAGTGGAACCCTGAATTCGGAGGCCTCTGCGTGATTGCGTCCGGCGGCCACCCGTCGCTAGCTACAGGCGGCCGCCGAAAGAAACGCTTGTAAGTCGTTACGCCGCCGGTTGGTATTGATTGCTGTTTTCGAAGCGATGAAAGTCTTCTGCTTCTTCCTCGGCCTTCGGTGCGCATGCTTGCGAGAGGGCGAGATAGAACTTCTCTCTTGGCGTTATCTCGCGGCCGAGACGTAGTCTCAAATCCTCGATTATCTGTTCCAAGGAATGCTCCATGAAATGTACCCTCCGTTTTGCTTAGGACATCATGCCCGCAACCGCCCGTGCCTTGAATACAGTGACTGCCTTAGTCCCGCAGCGTTATCTCGTAGATCGGCCGCAATTAAATATGTGCTTCCACAGCAATACTTTGCGGACTTTCTCCCGGGCAGCATCAACTCTCACGCCACCATCACCTCACAACAATCGCTAAGCCTGTGAACAACAGCGGGAGCGAACCTGACCTACGTGTTTCAAACGCCAGGTAAACTCGGTGCTCTCAGATGAGCTGTGCAGCTCTGGCGGTGGTACCATTGCAGGCTCGAATCTTCATCTATGATGTATCGCCGAGCTAATTTTTTGGCGTCGTGCACTCTTCGGCACGGAAACCACCGCGACCGTAGAGGTGAACATGGAAGCATTCCAAATTGCAGAATGGAAAACCGCCCCCCTTCATAACTGTCATCACTGAGCCAGTGCTCGCAGTTCACTAGAGGACAGTACGATTTCAGACGGAGACGAAATCCCCATAAGTAGTCTCAATGCCGGTGATCGCCAGTCATGAGATCGCGACGCTACAAAGTTGTCACCCATCACCATCGCCCGTGACGATTGGCACCGCCAACGGCTGGCGTGCTCTGCGACCATCGCCACGGGTGCTGCAAGGCGGTTGTGTGTCGAAACACCGCTTAATCGCTCGCCCCTAAGCCGCGCTATTTGACAATCTCTCGCATCCGCCACGCAAGGCGATCATGTGCCCCACCAGGCGCTCCGGCGCCGGTCGTCAGCTGTGGAGCCGCCTCAACAACGAATCAAACATCGCTAGTGTCAGGAGTTCATGACCTTTACTTGTAAATCTGTAAATCTCATGAACTCTTGGCTTTACCCGAGGTATCTTACCCCAACGCTCTAATTACAGAGGAAGACCAGAATCAGCGCTACGCATGGAATTCAGCGCGCCCGCAATCAAGCTTCCCATACGCTCAGCATTGCTAATAGCGAATATTCCAGATCGAGGCTTCTCGCTTCCAAGCCGCCCCAATTTGGGAACTGTCTCTCCCCATTCCCTTCCGAGGTTTGACCCTGCCTTCTCCCGCGTGTTATAAAACTCCGTTTTGTGTCGTACGTGACTGGGAAGGCGTGTGCCTTATCCAGGAGCGTGCCGTACAAGACTGATATATCCGACGCGGCCAAGCTTCAGCACTCCTGTTCTTGTCTTGATGTGGAAGCGTGTTCGGAATTCCGGCAATGCGCTCCTCCCGACGCAGTAAGCAATGGGCGTCGGAGAACTCCGTCTTGCCGGAAGGTGATGCCTTGACACGTTGTCATCCATAAAAGTTCCTGTTCTGGAGGATTCCCATGCGCACCTGGATCGCCAATGCTGCGTCCACAGGCTGCCGGTTTACTAAGAATCTCGCGGCCACGTTCGCCGTCCTGACCGTCGGCGCCGCCGCAGCTTTCGCCCAGCCTGAAGGAGAGGTGGGGGGTGAAGCCAGCCTTAAAGTTCCCGACCTATCCACCGTGCAGTTCCTGGGCATCGATGGCCATCGATTGCTTCTCGTCGGGATTCTGTTCTGCATCTTCGGCCTGCTCTTCGGCCTTGCCATTTACACCAAGCTGAAGAATCTGCCCGTGCATCGCTCTATGCGCGAGATCTCCGAACTCATCTACGAGACTTGCAAGACTTACCTGGTGACCCAAGGTAAGTTCCTGATGCTGTTATGGATCTTCATCGCCGTCGTGATCGTGCTGTACTTCGGCGTGCTCGCTCCGGTTCCAGGCAAATCGGTAGCCGTGACGCTGCCCATCATTCTGGCCTTCAGCATTATCGGGATCGCGGGCAGCTACGGCGTGGCGTGGTTCGGTATCCGCGTTAACACCTTCGCCAACTCGCGCACAGCATTCGCTTCTCTGCCCGGCAAGGCATTCCCCTGCTACCAGATTCCCCTGGAAGCCGGCATGAGCATCGGCATGATGCTGATCAGCGTTGAACTTCTGATGATGCTGATCATTCTGTTGTTTATTCCCGGCGATTACGCCGGCCCCTGCTTCATCGGATTCGCCATCGGCGAGTCACTCGGTGCGGCGGCGCTGCGTATTGCCGGCGGCATCTTCACCAAGATTGCCGATATCGGCTCCGACTTGATGAAGATCGTCTTCAAGATCAAGGAAGATGACGCGCGCAACCCCGGCGTGATTGCCGACTGCACCGGTGACAATGCCGGCGATTCGGTTGGCCCCAGCGCAGACGGGTTTGAAACCTACGGCGTCACCGGCGTCGCGCTGATCACCTTCATCCTGCTCGGCGTGAAGGATCCGACCGTGCAGGTGCAGCTACTGGTCTGGATTTTCGTTATGCGCATCGCCATGCTGGTGGCCAGCGCCGCGGCTTATTTCATCAATGCCGCGATTGCCAAAGCGAAATACGGCAACCAGGCCACCTTTAACTTCGAAGCGCCGCTGACGGCGCTGGTCTGGCTGACCTCGGTGGTATCGATTGTTCTTACTTACATCATTTCGTACCTGATTATTCCTTCACTCGGAGGCGACGCCAGCCAGTGGTGGAAGCTCGCCACCATCATTTCATGCGGCACCCTGGCGGGCGCCGTCATTCCTGAATTCGTTAAGGTATTCACGTCTACCGAGTCGCGCCACGTGAAGGAGGTCGTGATTTCGGCCCAGGAGGGCGGCGCATCGCTCGATATTCTTTCCGGCTTTGTCGCAGGGAACTTCTCCGCCTATTATCTGGGGCTCACTATGGTGACCCTTATGGCGGTGGGCTACTACGTCAGCACCATGGGCCTGGGCGCTCTAATGATCGCAGCCCCGGTGTTTGCCTTTGGACTGGTAGCTTTCGGATTCCTGGGTATGGGACCGGTGACCATCGCGGTGGATTCCTACGGGCCGGTTACAGACAACGCACAGTCGGTTTACGAACTTTCGCTCATCGAGCAAGTGCCTAATATCGAACAGGAAATCAAGCGCGACTTCAAGATGGACGTATACTTCGATCGCGCCAAGGATCTTCTCGAAGCCAACGACGGCGCCGGCAATACCTTCAAAGCCACAGCCAAGCCGGTGTTGAT
>Ga0070741_10010514_pt1 | contig 17438 bp, 14 predicted proteins | sample Coa_R1_4_FD_66440 | JGI IMG/M metagenome (GOLD analysis project Ga0070741, IMG submission 66440) | Surface soil microbial communities from Centralia Pennsylvania, which are recovering from an underground coalmine fire - Coalmine... | ecosystem: Environmental > Terrestrial > Soil > Unclassified ...
CACGCTCACATACGGCGCCGGCGAAGCTGTCGCGTCCTTCGATTCCGGGCAGGAGGGCGCGGGGGATTCAACTGGCCCGCCGCCACGATCCGGCCTGGGTCGTGAAGCGTCAGCCGCGGGAATGATCGACCCACCTGGTTGGACGCTGGCGGACCCGCGTAAACGTTCCGTCAGGCCGAATTTCGAGACCAGCTGCGAGATGTACCGCTGCGTTTCGGCGGCAACTGGCAGAGCGGCACCGGAACGTCGCAGCCGCATCCGGAATAGGTGTTGTCGCGCCAGGTACCCCCCGCATGGGCATCGCGCTCGAGGATGACGAAGTCCGCGCCTGCTATGACCGCCTTCTTGCGCTCAGCCATAGCAGTGTAGTACACACTTGCGCCGCCGGCTCCGGCGCGGCTAGCGTGTGGCAAAAAATCGGGGCCACGTATAGTGGAGAGTTAGCTTGTGGCAAAACCGGGGACAGACGAAACTCTTCACTGTACGGACCCGATCTCGCTGACAGCAGGCTGGCGGTCAGGGACAGTTCGCCTCTCCCCGGCTTTTTACCGTTGCCACAGGTTCCCGGCACAGTCGGATTAGCGCATCGCGGCTTCCTGCACCTGGCGACGATATCGCTCGACATCCGCGCTATTGTCCGTCGGTAGAGCCAGGCCGCGGCCGCGATATAAGGCATAGGGCTTGCCGTATTCGATCACGAGGCAGCCTTCGCGCTGCGGATCGTCATTCACGATCAGCTTGCCGTGGTATCGCGGCATGATTCCGAAATTGCCGTCGCCGTGGCCCACCACTACGCGCCACACGCCGTGGTCGCGCATCGCTGCTTCCAGGTCTGCTTCGGAGCCGTACGAAGCGTCGTGCACGAATAGAGTATCGTTGATCTTCACCGCGCCTTCGGGACCTACCAGGACATGAACGCCACCCTGCGCGGCTTCTGCTTGCGCCTGCAGCCGCGTGAGCAGGTCGCCCATAGCACCGTCGACGCGATCTGCCGTCACTACCAGGTGCGTGCGGCCACCGATCCACTTACCCTCGGCATCCACTAAAGACGCCGATTGCAGGGTGTGCAGGAATGACTGGACGTGTCCGTCGCAATCGCCAATCGCAACTACCCGCTGTACACCCGTCACCGTCGCCATCGGCGTCGACTGCCGCGACGCTTCGCCGCGCGTCTGGTTCGGGGCGGGCGGGGCTCCCACTGTCTGGCTGATCGAAGCCTCCGGTCCGGGCTGTTTGAAGAGTTTCGCGTCGAGCGCGGCCATGTCGACCTGCGCCGCGGGCGACGCTTTCTGCGGATGCCAGTTCGCGGCCAAGGCCTCGCCCTGGCGGATCTGGTCGCCCTTAAGCTTGTCCATCGTCATCTGCAGAAGGTCCGTCGCGCGCGGGTCGCCCGCCAGCTTCGCTCGTACGAACCAGGCATACGCCTCCACCAGGTCGCGCGTGACACCTTCCTGGTTGTAATAGAGGATGCCGATGTTCGTCATCGCCGGCGCATATCCCTGATCGGCCGCTTTGCGGTACCACTTCATCGCTTCTTCGTAGTTGCGGGGGGTGCCGCGGCCGAGGTCGTAGAGGAGGGCGAGGTCGAATTGCGCGGTGGGGCTGCCCGTGGAAGCGGCGCGGGTGTACTGTTCCAGGGATTTTCCGTAGTTCTCGATGCCTTTGCTGCCGTACAGGTTGGCGAGTTCCTCGCGGCCCATGGGAATGCCGGCGTCGGACGCTTTTTGGAGCCACTTTACGGCTTCGTGCACATCCCGGGGAACACCGTCGCCGTTGGCGTACATCACGCCGAGATTATATTCGGCGGCGCCGACCCCTTGATCGGCGGCCTTACGATACCATTCGGCAGCCTGGCGATAATCCCGCTTTACGCCTTTGCCGGATGCATAGAGCAGGCCGACGTTGAATTGCGCGTTGGCGTCGCCCCGCTGGGCGACAGGCAGCCATTCCTGAAAGGCCGCTTGGTAATCGCCGCGGTCATAGGCCGCCAGGCCGGTTTTGAAATCGGCCCACAGCGGCGAGGCCAAGATGACGAGATACAGTACTGCCTTCATAGGGTTCCCCGGCGATAGTAGGGCATTTGTGCTTCCTGTGTGTGGGGACGCACAATGGGTAGAGCCACCGAATTGGAAGAAATTATGTCTTTTCGGGCAAAACGGCGACACATTGACCCATTTCCGCGTCAGATCGCCATGGAAGTGGTCTCGTCTGTTTGCGCTTGCAGGGTAGTAACTCATCGACAATTTGGAACTTTGGAATGGCGTCCGCCGAATATTAGACGAACCTGATGACGGATTTCAGTACAGTGGCCGACGTTACGCTTCTGCGCCGCATGTCGGCCGGGGATGAAGAGGCCTTTACCGCTCTGTACCGCCGCCGTCAGGGTGGGATCTACCGATTCGCGCTGCAAATGAGCGGTTCGGAAACGATAGCCGAGGACGTCACACAGGAGGTTTTTATGCTCCTGATCCGCGAAAAATCTGCTTACGATTCCGCCCGCGGGTCCGTGCAGAGCTTTCTCTATGGCGTCGCCCGAAACCATGTTTTGCGGGCGCTGGAACGGAATCGCGAGAGCCGGATCGACGATGCGGTCGAGCCGTGCGATCCCGGCGGCGCGGACGTGTTGGCGAATCTTACCCGTGAGGAGGCTTTGGGGGCAGTCCGGCAGGCTGTTCTGGCTCTGCCTACACACTATCGCGAGGTGGTGGTGCTGTGTGAGCTGCAGGAGATGGATTATGCGAGCGCTGCGTCGGCGCTCGGATGCTCGGTGGGGACAGTGCGTTCCCGCCTGCATCGCGCGCGGAGCCTTTTGACCGCCAAGCTGCGCGCGGATCCGGCGAGGTGTATATGAGTTCTCAGGATTTGGATAAACTGCTCGGAGCACTGCGGGAAGATACTCGCGGCGTCGAAGCACCGCGGCACGTGGAAGCCGCGCTGCTGACTGCTTTCCGGACACAGGCGCGGGCTCCTGCGCGGCATGTATGGATCCCGTGGGCGATTGCTGCCGCGGCCATGGTTGCAATCGTCGGCGGGACCGGTGTATGGATGCTGGATCAACCCGTACCCGCTCCACCCGCCGTAAAGCTCGTCGTTGCCGGGCCGGCACCGGCATTCGCGACGGAACTGCCGTCCAAGACTCTGGCTGTGGCATCCCGCCCGGGTAAGCGGGCGGCGCGGCCGCGTGTTGCGCCGCCGGAGCCGCGGGCTGTTCCCGCGACGGCAGCGGCGACGGAGGTTGCCACCGACTTCATGCCGCTCGAGGACACGGTGACCTTGCCGCCGATCGAGAGCGGCCATATTCTGCGCGTGCAACTGCCGCAATCGACAATGATGAGATTCGGATTTCCGGTCAACCCGGACCGCATGATGGAACCGGTCAAGGCCGATGTAGTTTTTGGTCAGGATGGCATCGCGCGAGCCGTCCGGTTCGTGAGGTAAATCAGAGAGGACACAACGATGAAGCAAATCATGACGACGGCGCTGATCCTGGTGGCCGGGCTTGGAACCGGAACGGCGCAGGAACAGCGGAATATCGAGTATCGCAGGCTCCAGACGTTCAGCAGTTCTGGACCGGAGACAAAGGTAATTACGGCCGCGCCCGGCACATTCTTCTTCGAGAATACCGAGATGGCGTTCGATACGGCCGTGGTGAAAGGCGCGCCGTACTCCGCCGACGCGGTTACCGAGACTACGCAGACACTGAGCGATGGAAACCGCATTCACCGGACCAGCAAGGCCGCTCTTTATCGTGACAGCGAGGGCCGCACGCGGCGCGAGCAGACGCTGGGCGAGTTGGGACCGCTGATGGTGCCCGATCCTATCCAGACGATCGTTATCAACGATCCGGTGGCCGAGACTTCGTACATGTTGAACACGCACGACAAAATCGCGCACAAACTGCCGGGCAAGGGCATGATGGGCATCCGCACGGGCGAGATGGTGGCGAAGCTGAAGGCCGAAGCGGAGCACGGCGGGATGAGGGTTATGACGGCGGGCCCGGGCGGCCAAATGGGACATTTCGAGATGCACGTGAGCGGCAGCACCTCCGCTCCAGCCAAGATGGACGGCAACAACTTAAAGAAGGAATCGCTCGGCGCCCAGATGTTCGAAGGCGTGGCGGCGGACGGCACGCGCACGACGATGACCATCCCGGCGGGAGCGATCGGCAACGAGCGGCCGATCGATGTCGTGACCGAGACCTGGTACTCGAACCAACTGCACGCCACGGTGATGTCGAAGACCACGGATCCACGATCCGGCGAGACGGTCTATTCGTTGAAGAACATCAAGCTGGCGGAACCGGCCGGGAATCTGTTCACGGTGCCGCCCGACTATACAGTGCAGTAATCAGTTGACGATGACGCGAAGCCGAGAGCCCTTTTCTCCGCCCCGGTAGACACGCTCGGTGGCCTTGTGGAAGTCCTCCGGCTTCGCGGTCGGGATGTTGAGAAACTGCTGCGGATTCAGATCTACCAGCGGAAACCAGGTGCTCTGAATCTGCACCATAATGCGATGGCCGGGGCGGAAGGTGTGGCAGATGTCCGGCAGCGCGAACTCGATCTCGGCTGGTTTGCCAGGCGTCAACGCTTCCGGCTTGGAACGGCTATTGCGGAACTTGGCCCGGAACGGCTCGCCCCGGACCAGTTGCTGATACCCTCCCATACGCAGCTCCTTCGGGTTCGGATCGGGGTTCGGGAAATCGTTCGGGTAGACGTCGATCAGCTTCACGATGAAGTCGGAATCGCTGCCGCTGGTGGAGACGTTCAGGATCGCGGTGATAGGCCCGGCTAAGGTGATATCCTGCTCGAGCGGCTCGGTCTGGTAGGTCAGGACGTCGGCGCGACGGGCGGCGAAGCGCTGATCGTAAGTCATATAGTCGCCCGGCATTCCTGCGCCGATTCCCGCCAGCACCGGCACGGGCTTTGCCGGATCGCTGACGTATTCGTCGTACCCGGGGGCCTGGTCGGCGGTGAAGCTCAGTTTGCCGCCGGCGCCGAAGTAAAGCATGCGCCGGGTCGCCTTCGCGGGGGGCCAGGTCTCGAAGCGGCGCCACTGGTTCGTGCCCGTCTCGAACAGCCACGCTTTCGGAAATTTCTCGTCGCCCTTGTCCTTGAGGTTTTTGACGAAGAACGCCAACTCGATGTTGTCGCGAAAGAATTCGGCGGTGTTCGACGCGAAGTTCAGGTCCCCCAAAGTCTGGCCTGTTCCGTGCGACCAGCCGCCGTGCGACCAAGGTCCCATAACCAGCGTGTTCGACGCCATGGGCCCGTTCTCATCCACGGCATAGAACAGCTTGAGGGGTCCGGCCAGGTCCTCGGCGTCGAACCAGCCGCCGACGAACAGCGTGGCCGGTGTAACGTGCTTCATGTGCGGCGCCTGCGCGCGCGATTGCCAGAATTCGTCGTAGTTCGGATGCTTGAGCAAATCGTTCCAATAAGGATTCGTATCTTTGAGGTAGAGTTTGTTCGCGTTGGAGAGCGGACCCATATTCAGGTAGAAATCGTAATGGTCCTGGGTGCCGAAGTCGAAGCGCGGCGCGCTGGAAGAACGCTCGGGATCACCGGGACGCGGCTTGAAGTTGCTGTAGAAACCGAAGTTCGCGGCCAGATGGAATGCTCCGTTGTGATAGGCGTCGTCGCCGTTGCCGACGTCGCCCATGGGAGCCTGCGGCGAAGCGGCTTTCAGCGCGGGATGCGCATTCATCAGGCCGAAAGCGGCGAAGAAGCCTGGATAGGAAATCCCCCAAATCCCGACTTTGCCGTTATTGTTCGGCACGTTCTTGATGAGCCAGTCGATGGTGTCGTACGTGTCGGTGCTCTCGTCGGTGTCCTTCGGCCCGTTGAAGTGCGTTTTGTGAGGCGGGACATCGATAAATGTTCCTTCCGACATGTAGCGGCCGCGCACATCCTGGTGGACCATAATGAAGCCTTCCTTCTCGGCGGCCTCCGAGGGTCCGACCACCGCGCGATAGTTGTCGATGCCGTACGGCGCGACCGAATAAGGAGTCCGCTGCATCAGCATCGGGTAGGTGTGGGAGGTGTCCTTGGGAGCATAGACTGTGGTGTAGAGCCGGATGCCGTCGCGCATGGGGATGCGGTAGTCGTACTTGGTGTAGTGCGCGCGCGTGTACTCGAGTTGCTTCTTGATCTCGGCGGCGGTCTGGGCGCCGAGCGGTAAAACAAGGAGGAAAACACAAAAATTACGGAGGGACATCGCAATCGATGGTAGCAAAGTCCCTCCTTAGCACATGCGAGTGGGGCGGACATCCCCCTTTGTTCCGCACTATTGAAGGGTCACGTAGACCGTGTTCGCTGTCTGTCCGGCGGCGGTGAGCACGACCGGCACGGACTGCGGGCCAGCGGCGGCCGCCTCCGGCGGAATCATCACATTGAACTGGTCCAGTCCTGGCTGCACACCTTGCGGACCCGCGAAAAGAACGGGCGCGGCTACTCCGCCGACCATCGCGCTGATGTCGCCGCCGGCGCCGCGGAATCCGGTGCCGTACACGATCAGAGTCACCTGGTCGCCATTCGTTACAGTGATCGGACGCGCAACCATGACGCCGGTCGCATCGATATCGAACAGATCCTCGACAAACAGATTGCCGTTCGACAGGCGCACCGCGTAACCCTTGGCGAGGTTCGCGGAGTTGCTGGTGTAGAGTCCCGGCGCTACTGCTGCAATCTGTACCTGTGTAGTCGCTGCAACACTGTCCGCGGCGGTGATTGTCACGTTGGCTGCGCCAGGAGCGGTACCGGGCGGTACCTGATACGTCACCTCGGTGTCCGTTACCTTGAAGAGCACAGCCGACCTGGTGAGGCCGGCCGAATCGCTGACGGTGACCGTGGTGCCCGCCAGCGTGACCGGCGGCTGGTCGAGGTCGGCGGTGGCCGAGCCGGTTGCCAGATGCGAGCCGGTGGCGACCGCGATCGACTCGGCGGCCAGTGGGCCGGGTTGCCGGGTGGCCGCGGAGGTGGTCGCCGTCACCGCGGCCATTGGACGAGCCGGCAGCACGTAGGTGAGGGCGTTCAGAGTCGGCGGATTCTGGGCAGTCGATGGGCACGCGGCACTGGTGGGGCCGGTGCAGTATCGCGGCAGATTCACCTTCGTCCAGGTCGCGCCACCGTCCGTTGTCTTCTGAACCAGGCAGCACGTATTGGTATCGCCGACGGAATAGACGTTGCCGGCCACCAGTGGATCGGCGGAGACCCAGGGACCATCGTTCACGCCTCCCGCAGCTTTGAGCAGCGGCGTCCAGGTAGCGCCCTGATCCGTGCTCTTCATGACGGCGCTGCCGACGCCGGTGGTGTTGCCGCCGGAATAGATGTCACCCGTGACGCGGTCGAAAGTGACCGACCGGCCCGAGCCGGGCACAGCCACGCGGGTCCAGGTTGCGCCGCCATCCACGCTCCTGAAGAAACTGCAATCGGCCGCCAGCCGGGTCGTCGCATCGACGCAGCCCTGCCCGTTGATGCGCGCGACGTACAGCCGGTGGCTGTTTACGGGATCAACAAAGATACCCTGAACGGTCGGGGCGAGATTGGAATTGAACTTGACCGTAGTCCAGGTGTTTCCGAAATCCGTGCTCTTGTTAATGGCGCCCGAAGTGGTTACGTAGAGAACTCCGGACGTGTTCGGATCGATCGCGAGTCCGCGGCTGCCGGATACGCCGGCGATGCCCGCGATACTGGACAGGTCGGTCCAGGTAGCACCGGAATCGACGCTGCGCAGGACTTTGCTCGACGACTCTATGTAGAGGGTCGAGGTCACCACCGGATCGATGCCCATCCAATAAACGGCTTGCGTGCCGCTGGAAGCGCTGATTCCAGGCATCAGGACGGCCGTCCAGGTCTGGCCCCCGTCGGTGGACTTGAAGAGGGCGGAGGTGCTGGTGACCGACCCGAGCACATATACCTTGTTCGAATCCGTTGGGTCGAGAGCGATGGCAACCGTATCGGGGATGCCTTGCAGCAGAGAGTTCGACACCGTGATTTTGACGGGTTGCCAGGTTGTGCCGCCGTCGGTGCTTTTGTAAGGTCCGAGACTGGTGGCGGCCCAGGTGGTGGTGGCCGCTTGTGCGGTGCCGAAACTGATCAGGAGCAGTAAAAGATAGATGCGCATAGGTTAGCCAGTTCTATATGCGCGGAAGCGAAAAAAACTTGCAGCGGATTTCTGGGACGCGAAGCTTGAACTTTCGGACGGACGATCGGAAAGAACAATGGGCGCCCTGGCAATTTGAATCGGCGCAGTTGGCCGCCGGTGACTATACGGCCGCAATCGTCACCCTGCAAAAGCGGTGGAGGCGGGCCGCCGCGGTCCAACGGCTATCGGAACTCTGGACCAGGCGTTCGCAGCCGCCGGTCGCCGCGCCCAGCCCGGGAAGTTAGGCGAGGAATTGGCGCGCCTGTCTCGCAACCGTTACGTTCCGCCGCACGCGTTCGTGCAGATTGTGGCTGGGCGTGAGCCCATGTTCAACCGGCTAATCTGCTGCGCTGGTCGAGCTCATCTAAACTGGCCCCATCATTGCGGTGGAGTTGTCAGCCGAGCAGGTCGCGTGAATGCGATTCGGAAGACCGGTTTCACCCGCAAACTGGAGCTGAGCCTTACCACATGCCTTCGCGGGTGTACGGTCGGCTCCACAACGTGACGTGCAGCAGAACCGATTTCAGCCACGCGTCCTGCAATCTCTGCAGTTCGTCGCCGCTGACGCCCGCTTCGACGAAGAATTTACGCGCGGACTGCGCAACCACCCCGGTAAACGCATAGAGATATCGCAGCGGCACCAGCGCGGGCGCGTGCGCGTGATCGGTCACGTTCTTCTTGGCCGGCGTGTGCCGGAGCCCGATCTCCTCCTGGTAATCCAACCATGCCTGGTCGTGCGGACGAGACGCCGCGTCGCGCACCCATTGCACGAACCTCTTTTTCACGCTCGCCTTATAGCCCTCGTCGGGTTGGCCGGCTGGTCCGAAGAAATACTGCGCCAGGTGATGCTGCTCTCCAATTACGGCCCGCCACGCGTTCACCATCTCTTCGGCTTTCTCGTCGAAGATGCGGCTGTGCTTTTGCAGGATGGCCGCATCTTCGGAGGTCCAGCCGGCGCTGGCCTCCAGTTGCCGCAACTCGTCCAGCGTTACGGGGGAATCGGCACTCGCCGGCTTCGCGTAATCATATCCGGGAATTTCGGTTTTCACGGTCATGTCGTCACCTCACCTGCTCCGGAACCTGCTGCATAAACGAGCGATCCTCGAGTAGGATGCATCCGGCGGCATCCGCCTGCTGGACATTCGCCACCGCGTCGGGATCCTTCATCAGCGCGGTGCGGTATTGTTCGTACGCGCCCAGATCCGGAAAACGGATCAGCGCCAGCGCATTGTTGGTGCGGCCGGCCAGCTTCGTGGGCAGGAAGTAGCCGATCAGTTCGCCGCCGCAACGCCGGATCGGCTCGGGCCAGTTGCGCGCATACTTCTCGAAATCGGAAAGTTTCTGATGATCGATCTCATATTGGATGCAAAGTGTGATCATACGTTTACTCCGTACTGGCGTTCGAATTCACGCTGTCCGCGGGCGGTGATGCGGACGGCGCGGCTGTCGCGCACGCGCGCAATCCAGCCCTGTTTGAAGAAGAATTCGAGCAGTTGCGCGGCCAATCGGCCGGCCAGATGGGATCGCCGTTCGCTCCAATCCAGACAGGGGCGTACGAACGGTGACCGGGATCGCGCAGGCATTGGCTCAATCCCCACGCTTCGCAGCCAATCGCGGCCTTTGCCGCTCAGTGTGTACTCTTTCTCGCCCGATACGAGAAGATAGCCGGACTGCACCAGCGAATCGTGAAGCCGGACACCGGCAATGCCTGCGAGATGGTCGTAACAGGTGCGCGCCCGGCGCAGTTGTTGCATCCGCTCGGAACGGAATCGGCGTTCGGCCGCGTCGTTCGCGCCGATGGCCGCCAGCGACTCGATCGCGTGGGCCACCGCCTGCCCGGCCAGGCGATAGACTTGGTGCCGCCCCTGCCGTTCGCCGCTGAGCAGCGCGGCGGAAGTCAGCTTGGCCAGGTGGAAGCTGGCGGTCTGCGGCGACACATTCGCCGCAAATGCCAATTGCCCGGCCGACTGAGGACTGTTATCCAGCAGCGCTATCAGCATGGTCGCGCGTACGGGATCTCCGAAAAGTGCCGCCGTCCGGGCGATCTCAGGCTCGATGACGATCATGAGCCAATTGTAGATCCCGATGGCCGCGCGGTGTTTCAACGCGCGTGGAAATGTCAGTGCATCGGGGCCGGATCGGACTTATGCGCGCCGGCGCTGCGCATGAAGAAGATCAGCGGGATCACCGCAAGGAACGTGACGCCCAGCAGCCAGAAGTTGTCGATGAACGCCTTCATCATCGCCTGCCGTCCGACCAGGCCGTAGATCACGCCGATCGCCTGCTGCATCGCCTGCACCGCATCCGCGCCCTTTGCCATAAGGGTGCTCGCAATCCCGTGCAGCGCATCGTTGTAGGCCGGATCCACAGGCGTCAGATGGCTGACGAGCGTCTGCTGATGGAACTGCGCACGGCGCGCCAGCATCGTGCTCACCATCGCGATTCCGCAACTCCCGCCGATGTTCCGCGCCAGGTTGATGATGCCGGTCGCGTAGTTCGTCTTCTCTTTCGGGACGAACGCGAACGCCAGTGTGTTGATGGGTACGAACAGGAACGCCAGGCCGGCGCTTTGCACGATGCGCGCCATCATGGCCGTGTGCCGGTCGACGTCCAGATTGAAGTGCGCCATCTGGAAGAGCCCGAACGAAGAAACCAGCAAACCAAAGATCACCAGCCACCGCGCTTCATGCCGCGCGAGCAGGTAGCCCACAACGGGCATCAGGACGATGATCGCCATGCCTCCGGGCGAAAGCACCAGGCCGCTTTGCAGCGCCGTATAGCCGAGCAGCGTTTGCAGGAACAGCGGCAGCAGCATCGTGCTCGCGTAGAGCACGAACCCGAGCAAGAACATGGTGCCGGTCGAGAGCAGGAAGTTCCGGTCTTGTAGCATGCGCAACTGGATGATCGGCTCCTTCTGCCGCAATTCCCAGATCACCACGCTCAGCAAGGCCAGGGCAGCGATGATCCCGGACGCCACGATCAGCTTTGAGGACATCCAGTCGCGCCGCTGCCCTTCGTCCATCACGATCTCCAGGAACGCCAGCCCCGTCGTCAGCAGAGCCAGCCCGATGTAGTCGATTTTCAAACCGTCGCGCAGCGTCTTGCGCACCAGGTAGGGCGGATCGAAGATGATCGCCGAGGTCATCATCAGGGAGAGAATCCCCACAGGAATATTGATCAGGAAGATCCAGCGCCAACTGAAGTTGTCGGTGATCCAGCCGCCGAGCGTCGGCCCGATGATCGGCGCGGCCACCACGCCCATGCCGTACACCGCCATAGCCATGCCGCGCTTGCGCAGCGGAAAGCTCTCAACCAGGATTGCCTGCGCCACCGGCTGCAGCGCGCCGCCGCCGATCCCCTGCATGATCCGGAAAAGAATCAGCATCCCGAGCGTCGGCGCCATGCCGCACAGCATCGAACTGAGCGTGAAAATCGCCACGCAGGCCATGTAGAACCGCTTGCGCCCGATCAGCGTCGAAAAGAACCCGCTGAGCGGCAGCACGATCGCGTTCGACACCAGATAAGACGTCAGCACCCACGTGCTTTCGTCGACCGTCGACGCCAGGTTGCCGGCGATGTGCGGCAGGGCGACGTTGGCGACGCTGGTATCAAGTACTTCCATGAACGTCGCCAGCATCACCGTGATGGCGATCAGCCAGGGATTGACCTCGTGTTCTATTTGCCGCTTCGGCATCAACGTTCCTTCCTTGCTTGTCTGACAGACCGCACGCACCCCCAACCCTCCTGTTGCGGGCTCGATCAGGACAATTCGTCTGTATCCGGTTTCGCCGGTGTCTTACTTCGTGATGATGGTGACGTCGACGTTCATGCCCGGCCGCAGCACAATACCTTCGGGCAGCTTGTCGAAGACGATCTTCACCGGGATGCGCTGCACCACCTTCACGAAATTACCCGTGGCGTTTTCGGGCGGCAGCAGGCTGGTGCGCGCTCCGGTGGCGCCGGCGATCGAGTGCACGCGGCCCACGACCGTCTTGCCGTACATATCGACGTGAACCTCGGCCCGTTGCCCCGGCCGCACATCGGCAAGCTGCGTCTCCTTGAAGTTCGCGGTGACCCAGACCAGGTGCAGCGGCACTACCATCATGAGGGCCTGTCCCGGCTGGACGTACTGTCCGGCCTCGGCCGTCTTGCGCGTTACCTCGCCATCGGAAGGCGAGACGATGTTGGTATAGCTCAGTTGCAACTCGGCGGCGGCCAGGTTCGCGCGTGCCTGTTGGATGCCCGCCACGGCCGATTCCGCCTGGGCCGAGCTGATGTTCACCTGCCGTTCATTGGCGCGAGCCTGCGACACGGCCGCGTTCGCCGTCGCTACCCGCGCTTTGGCGCTGGCCACAGCCTGTTGCGACGTCTCCGCCGCCTGCTGTGCGGCGGCGAGCCGATCCTGGGCCGCTTTCAATTGGGCCTGAGCCACGCGCTCGGCAGCCACATAGGCGTCGAACTGCTGGCGCGAGATTTCGGCCTTGTCGGCCAGCGGCCGCATGCGTTCCAGGTCGGCGCGGGCGCGATCGTAAGTCGCCTGCGCCGATGCCACGTTCGACCGCGCCACGGCGATCTCCGACGTGGAAGCCTGGGTATACGAAGTCTGCGCGCGATTCAGTTCCGCTTCCGCCGTCGCCAACTGGCTCTGCGCCTGCGATACGCCGCTGCCGGTGGTCGCGCGCGTCCACGGCACAGTCTCGCGCGCGGCCTGGGAATTCCCTTCTGCCAGCGCCAGGGCGGCGCGCGCCTGATCCACTTTTGCCTGGTAATCCCGCGGGTCGATGCGCGCCAGCAACTGTCCGGCCTTGACGAAGTTCCCATTCTCCACCAGTACTTCCGCCAGGTTGCCGGAAATCCGCGATGAAACGTAATCGATGTGGCCGTCCACCTGCGCGTCGTCGGTCGAGACGCGGTAGCGCACGTGCAACCAGTAGGCGAAGCCGGCGGCCGCCAGAATCAAAAAGCCGATGACCGCCAGCCGCAGAATTTTCGACCTTGGGGCGCGCTTCGGACGTTCGGCGGGCCTGGGCGGTTCGGGCCGGCTCGGGGCCGGACTCGGAGTTTTCAATTCGTTTTCCACGACGGTTTCCATAGATGATCTCTCGTCACTTCGCATACAGATTCTGTGTCTGGCCGGTGGCGTGCGCGAGGTCCGCGCGCGCCTGGTTATAGCGGTACAGCGCCACGATCTGGTTATCGTTGGCGCGGGCCAGCGCGTCCTGCGCCTGCACGACTTCAATGTTGTTGGCTACGCCGGCCTGGAAGCGGTCGCGCGCCTGGCCGACTTCTTCAGTCGCCAGCTTCACGCCGAGATTCGCCACTTCCACCTGGTGACGCGCGGCTTCCAACTGCGCCGCCGCCGTTTTCACTTCGAGCGCGATGGCATTGCGCTGCTCCTGCTGCTGCTGCTCGTTCTTCTTCTGCTCCAACTCGGCGCGCGCCACCTCGGCGCCGATCCGCCCGCCCGTGAAGAGCGGGATACTCAAGACTCCCTCGTACGAGTAACTGGGAATCACGCTGGCCGGCGTAAGCCCCAGCTGGCTCCAATACCCGTCGAAGCGGAGAACCGGCAGCCGCTCAGCGCGCGCGGCCTGCTTCTGCGATTCGAGCGCCTGCGCCTGCGCCCGGAGCGCCTGCATTTCCGGACGATTCGCGTATGCCGTCTGGAGGCTGCGATCCACTTCGATGGAGGGCGTCTGGAAGAAGCTCATGTCGTCCGCCAGCTCGATGGGCTGCGCCGGATCGATGTTCAGCAGCCGCGACAGCCCGTAGATAGACGTCTGTAAACTGGTCTGCGCCACGATCAGGTTCTGCGTCTCGTTCTGCAACTCTACGTTGGCGCGTAGCGTATCGATCCCGGTGCCCACGCCGGCATTCTGCAAATCCTGCGCCTGCTTATAGAGCGCCTGGGCCAAATCCACGCGCGATTGGGCGGCCCGCACGTCCGCGGCGGACCGCATACTGCCCAGGTATTGTGAGACAACCAGCAGCGCGTACTGCTCGCGTGCGGCATCGATCTGGGCGCCGAAGGCCTTCACACTTTCTTTAGATGCGCGCCACCGGCGCCAGGCCGTCAGATCGAGAATCGGCGCGGAAAACTGCGGGCCGACCTGGAAATTTTCGAACGGTCCGATATGTTTGGGGATGCCGGGGAAGGGTTCGCCGAACAGCGCCTGCACGTTCTCGCGCGTCACGCGCTCCAACGTTTGCAGATTGGCCTGGGGCAGCAGTCCAGCGCGGGCGATGGTCTGCTCCTCGCGGCTTTGCGCCAGGTTCAAGGCTGCAATCTCGATCTGCGGATTCTTTTTCAGCGCGGTCTGGACAGCGTCGCGCAACGTGAGCCGGAGGGGCGTCGGCGGCGTCTGCGCGCGCAGCGGAAGAGTAGCCGCGAGCACCAGGATCGCGATGGCCAGTTTTAAATGACGGCAGCCCTTAATGCGCGCCTCTTCGCAGATCGACTTGGTGAGCGGTCCGGTTGCGAGCAGATCCGCGCCGGCGGCGGCCATGCGTTCCAGCAGTTTTCGGCCCTCCGCATCGATAAAAGACACTTGAGTCAGATCGACAGACATGCGCCGCCCCTGTAGTGCCGACGACGCCGTGATCCAGCACTGTTCGAGTTCGCCCACCCAGGCACCGGCCAGCTTGCCTTCGAGCTGAAAGGTGGTGCCGGTGGAGGAATCGTGAATTGTAATGCGAAGCATCGGGAGCAAGGTGAAGTGCACGCCGGAGGCCAAGCAAGCCAGTGACCGCATATATAAGAATCTGAATGGGTTGCGAAAAGGAATGCGTGTAGGAGCACGTTTTCGGCGGAAAAGAAGCGCCTTGATTTCGGCGCTGCCGATATTTCGGCACGACGGGGCCTCGGAGCAGGGAGCCCAAATCCGGCACGGCTCGTCCTGGCGGGGTGCCGACATTTATCACGTTCTTTAACAAAGGTTATGGTCGCAGTACTGAATCCGGGTTCGCTTGTTGAAAAATTCAACAAAAAGCAAAACATTGCGGTTTGAAAGGATTAGAATCGGCTTGTACGAAGTAATAGAATCATGGCGCCTACACGAACCCGACTCCGCGCTGAGTACCCAACCGGGCATGATTCAAACCTCCGGCCAACCTCCAAAAATGCTCAACTACGGACGCAATATTCAGTCGCTGTTCGGTGAACTCGTATCTGCCAGTACGGCCGACAATATTCAGGTCGCCGCACAGCACGAAGCCTTTTTGAAATGGGTAAACTTGCGGCTCGATCAGCAGGTTTTGCATCTCCTTCGGTTCCTGGCCGATGAAGAAGAGCCGAGAGCGCTCCTGGAACAATGGGCGAGCGAACGATGGTATGAACGTTTGATGCCCGCCCAAGCGGATGCCGTAGAACGACAGCTATTTCTCGAACAGTTCCAAATCGTTGCGGCGATCGCCTACAGTGATCTACAGCCCGAGGCCGTTAACCCGGATCTCTGTTTCCCTCCTTCGGGTCAGAGAGCTCTGCGTTGTATGAAATTCATGGCCGGATCATAGCCGTCTCGCCGCCTCGATTTCAACAAGCAAGGTCGTCCGCGGCCATGCGAATTTCCTTGCCTCGCCCACCCAACTGCATCAAACGGGAGAAACGTACCGTTGCCGCAAGCAATGCTCTTGCATTCGTCGGATCTCGGCAGGTAATAAGGTTGGCCACGGTTTATTCACCGCTTTCCTCACGGCGGAATCGTCCGCTCAATCGTTCCCCATGAAGCAGCTTCGAATTTTAATCGGACCGGCAAGCTCCCGTCGCCGGTCAGTTCGAACGCACTGCACTAGGGTTACGATAAACACAGGAGACCCTATGCCGTACGTCACCATTTTCGTACTGTTGCCCGTGCTCGTTTATTCTGCTTCGGCCACCGAAATCCCGAAAGGCGCGCACCTGCTGCTGCGAATGAATAACTCCATCAGCACGCGCACCGTGCACGAGGGTGATTACGTTTACCTGCAGACCGAGAGCCCGATCGTCGCGGACGGGCATATCATCGTACCTAACGGCAGCTACGTGCAGGGCGTGGTCTCGCGCGCCAAACAGAGCGGCCGCGTAAAGGGACGCGCGGAACTCAGCATTCACCTGGAGACTCTGACTCTGCCGGCCGGTACAACTTACCGGATCTCTCCGCGGCTGGCATCGGTTGACTCGGGAGAAACCTCCCAGAAGGTCGATAACCGCGAGAACGATATTAAGCAGGGTGGCACCAAAGGCAAGGACGCCGAAACGATCGCCATCACCGCGGGGACGGGCGCTGCGCTCGGCGGGCTCGTTGACCGCGAGTGGAAGGGGGCGGGGATCGGCGCCGGCGTTGGTACCGGCGTCGGCCTGGCTAGGGTGCTGTTGTCACGTGGGAGGGAGGTCGAGTTGAAGCGCGGCTCGACTCTGGACGTTGTTTTCGATCGCCCTGTTTCTCTGGAGTGACGTCGGCCATTGCCGGCGCCCGCTCCTGGAGAAGGTACTCGGTCGCCTGCACCATCGGGTCGGCGTGAAAGCGCTCGCGCATTACCCCGTCGAGCAGCGCGTTGGCCAACGCGATTAATCCCATGCCCTGGTGATGCACCATGTGGGCGCGAATTACTTCCGGAGTCTCCCCTGAATAGTCCACCGATTCGTAGAAACCGTAGCGTGTCATCCAGCCCGCCGCAGCCATGCGCCGCAGATTGTCGGCGGCCGCATCGCGGTCGGCCATAGCGCCGAGCATGCACGCATAGGGGGCGATCACCAGGCCCTCGGCAAGCTTGGTGTTAGCCGCCAACGCCGGAATTCCGAAGGCGTGGTACTGATAAAGCAGATTGTGATCGCGCTCGCGGCAGGCCGCCTCGGAAATGCCCCACGGGACGCTGTGTTCGCGAGCGTACTGGCGCTGGATGGCGACTACGGCTTCGGCGCTCTGTCCCAGCAGCGTCTGCGGATACGTTCGCATGAACAGCGCCGGCATAAGATATTCGAACATGGTTCCGGACCACGAGACCAGGGCGCGCCGCCCAAGGTGGGACGTGAGCCGCCGGTTCAGGTGGAACCAAGCCTCGCGCGGGACGTCGCTCCGCGCGATCGCCAGGAATACAGCCGAGCGCGCCTCCGAGGCCAGCAGGTCGTAGTATGCCGGATCCGCGGCTTCCGCGCCGGCATCGTAGCCGATATGCAAGAGCTTCCGCTTCTTGTCGAACAGGAAGCCGAACTCCATTTCGTCGATCCAGCGCGCGGCGATCGCGGCCTGGCGCTCGAAATCATCGAGTAGCCGAGCGGCATTCAATTCGGCGGCCGGCAACTCATCCAGGAGCTGCTT
>Ga0070741_10010515_pt1 | contig 17438 bp, 8 predicted proteins | sample Coa_R1_4_FD_66440 | JGI IMG/M metagenome (GOLD analysis project Ga0070741, IMG submission 66440) | Surface soil microbial communities from Centralia Pennsylvania, which are recovering from an underground coalmine fire - Coalmine... | ecosystem: Environmental > Terrestrial > Soil > Unclassified ...
TGCCGCTGAATGAAATCGTGCTCGATTTCTATGACCGTTTGAAATCCGTGTCGCGCGGGTACGCCTCGCTCGATTACCACCTCTCCGGCCATTGGGAATCACCCATGGTGAAACTCGATATTCTCGTGGCCGGCGATCCTGTGGATGCCCTCTCTCTTATCGTACACAGCGACTTCGCCTACGAGCGCGGCAAGGCGCTGGTCTCCAAGATGAGGCAACTCATCCCGCGTCAGATGTTTGAAGTCGCCATCCAGGCGGCCATCGGAGGCAAAATCATCGCTCGCGAAACCGTGGCTGCCATCCGCAAAAATGTTCTCGCCAAGTGCTACGGCGGCGACATCAGCCGCAAGCGCAAACTGCTGGAGAAGCAAAAAGAAGGCAAGCGCCGCATGAAGCGCGTGGGCCGTGTGGATATCCCGCAGGAAGCCTTTCTGGCTGTGCTGCGGGTCAACGAAGAATCTTAGGGTTTACGATTTACGGATACAAATATGAAATACGAACAGAAGTGCAAATGAGACACCCACTCAAAGAAATAAATTTTCTCCAATCGAAAATCTGCGATCTCAAATCGTAAATCGAAAATCGTACTTCCTTTCACGCGGCATCGCGCAAAAAGCCCTTTTGCTTCTTTCGGTTCTTTCGAGTACGTTTCGGCGGCGCGAAATCAGCATCCTCGTGGATATAAGCAGCCGCCCGTTCCAGGCAGAATGCAAGTGCATGATTGCAATCGGGACAATACGGCAGTGTCGTGCCGCGCAGAATTATCACCTCGAGCGATTTCGTCTCTCGTGGATGAACCACCGTGAAAACCCCGGTTTCTTGCGCAACTTCTCCGGAGCGATACACCGGTAAGGCAGGGAATTGATAAGGACCACTTTCATACTCCGTGTGGCTGTTGCTCACAGAACCGTTCATGAATGACCTCCGGGAATGAAGCGGCGCGACCCTGGGCCTGACATGAAAGATTCAATGCAAGAACGATGCCGAATTAAATTATTGAAAACAGACGACTTATGGTAATTCTCCTGGTCGGTTCAACCTCCCGAAAATTTCTCTCTCACGAAATTTTTACCAATTGAATAAAAGGTTGCCTCTATGAAATTTATGATTTACGAATTACGATTTGCGATTTTTGGAAACAAGAGGAAATTAAGCAAATTGTAATTCGTAAATCGACAATCGCAAATCTCATGCTTCCGCCACCACCGTCTTCATATTCCGCATTCTTCGTAAAAACGCCCGCACCACGGCCGGATCGAATTGCGTTCCGCTCATGGCTTCCACCTCGGCCAGGGCCTGCGCTGGATTCCTGCGCGCGGCATAGGAGCGTTCGCTGGTCTGTTGCACGTAAGCTTCGGCCACGGCAATGATGCGCGCCCCCAGGGGAATGTCTTCGCTCCGCAGTTTGTCGGGGTATCCGGCGCCATCAAAGCGTTCATGATGATGGCGGACCAATGCGGCCACTCTCAGACTGCCGGGAATGAGTTCCGCGATGCGCGCGCCCAGCACCGAATGTTGCTGCACCTGCCGGAATTCGTCGCGGGTCAGCTTGCCCGCTTTATTCAGAATAGACTCTGCCACCAGCACTTTGCCGATATCGTGAATACGGGCGGCGCGCAGCATATCAGCAAGCTCTTCGTCGGGAAGCGCCATTTCGTTGGCGATCATCTCCGCATAATGGGCTACCGCCGCGCCGTGTCCAGCCGTGGCCACCTCGCGCGACTCGGCTGCCCGGTTCAGGATATTCACCGCCTCCAGCAGCGCATCTACGCCGCTGCCATCGGGGATGGCGTAAGCCAATTCCTGCATGGTATCCACCAGCTCTTCCACCGATTCCGGGCCGATATTTTCCCGCTGCAAAAATAATTCGACATACTGGCTGACGGCATTTTTGCTGGCCAGTATCTCCGAACCGGCAAAATCCTGCGGGGTGGAAACGCGGTTGCCGCCGCCGCGTTTGGAGTTGTACATTCCCATATCGGCAATGTGAAGAACCTCATCGGGAGAAACTCCGTGCACCGGAAATGTAGCCACGCCGAAGCTGCCTGTAATCTGTCGTTCGTTCAGCATGGTATCGGTCGCTATCCACAGCCGCAGGCGCTCGCACAGGATTTGCGCCTGCTCAATGCTGGTTTCCGGCATCAGGACCACGAATTCATCGCCGCCGTAGCGGGCCACAATGTTCGATTGTCGCGACTTCTGCTCCAGAATCCTGCCCACTCGCGCCAGCACCAGGTCCCCCTCAAGGTGACCCTTGGTATCGTTGATATTCTTGAATTTATCGAGATCAACGAGCACGACTGAGAACGGCCTTCTGGTGCGCCGGGCGCGCTTCCACTCCGACTGCAAGGCTTCGTTGAAAAATCGCCGCGTCTTGATGCCGGTCAATCCATCGGTAATGGATTGCTGCTGCATGTTTTTAAATATGAATGCGTTATGCAGGGCGGTTGCCAGCAAGTCGGCCAGGGTCCGCAAGATCAGGACCTCCTGCTGCTCGAATGCATTTTCGCGCAGGCTCTCGACGTTAAGCACGCCCAGCAGCGTCTCGCCATAGGTAATGGGAATGCAGAGTACGGACCTGGCCTCGGGAAGAATACCCAGCAGCCGCCCTCCGCCTCCTTTCTGTACCAGCGCCATCTCGTTACTGCGCGCCACCCGTCCCAGGATGCCCACGCCCAGGGGAATCCGCCGGCCCAGGTTTTTTTCCGCGCCGCCGGCTTCGGCTTTGATCTCAATTTCTTTGCTGGCATAGGCCAGAATGCCGATACCGATATGGTCAAAGTGAAAATTCTTTTCAATTTCGCCCACAATCTCCGCCATCATGGCTTCCGGTTCCTGGCTTGAGATTGCCGAGCGCGACACGCTATTCAGGAATTCCAGGTAGCGCGAGCGCCGCTGCTCTTCCGCGAAAAGCCGGGCATTGCTTACCGCCACCGCCACCTGACCGGCAGCCGTCTTCAGCACGTTGAGATCGCGTTCTTCGTATACGAATTCGCGTTCATAGTTGAGGGCTGCCATCACGCCCACGGCCCGTCCCATCATGAAAATAGGTACGCCACACAGGCAACGCGACCTTCGTCCTGTGGGAATGAGTCCCAGGTGCGCGCGTGTTTTTTCCATCTCCGAGCGAATCAGGAGCGGTTTGCCGTTTTCGATAATGTATTCGGTAATGCCATTGGTCCAGCGCCGCGAACGTTTGGGCTGCAACTCGCCATCCACGGCCTCTAACTCAAAACGGATTTCGTCCTCTTCCTGGAATGCGATGTAGAAATTGCGGGTGTCGAACAGCCTTCCCAGTTCGCGTTGAACCGTGCGCAGCACCTCATCGGAATCGAGCCTTGCGCTCACCGCCTGGCCAATGTCGGTGAGCAGTTCATACTCTTGCGTGCGGCGAATGGCCTCTTGCATGAGCACATAATTTTCGAGCGCCATGCTCAACTGCCGGATCACCGCCCCCAGCAAACGAATCTGCGAGCCGCTCAACCCGGCGCGATCATGGTGCGGCAAAATCACGATGCCGAAGTTGTTCTCCTGCGTGCGCAGGCTCACCACCGTAAGCCCGGGCTGTCTTTGTTCTTCGAGCATTTGGCATAGCTTCACCGCGCGCAGGTCCGCGGAGTTTTCTTCCAGCAGCAAGTCAAGCCGCTTCTTGATCCATGGTCCTTCGCACGCTGCTGCGCGCTCCGCCAGAAACTCCGCTGCCACATCTCCGTTCAGTTTGCGCAGGAATTCCACCCCCAGCCCTCGTTGCACGCTGGGCAGCACACGCCGCCACTCCGGCGCAATCCAAATAGAGCCCTGCCGGGCGTGCATCGCTTCCAGCACTCGCTGCAGCATGTCGCCGATGGGTTCTTCAATGTCGGCCGAATCCATCAGGCGGCGGTGGTCGAGTTGCAGGCGTGAGAATTCCAGCAGGCTCTCTCGCATATGGCGGCGTTCATTTTCATACAATGCCATCATCATGGCGAAGGCCAGCAGGAGTTGGGGAATAAGAATCGGGAACTTGCCATACTCGGCAAAAAACCAGTCCCGTGCCACGGGAGAGTGCCCCAGCAGCAACAATCCTGCCCATAGAAAGAGAGAAAAACCGATCAGCCGAAAGGGCAAAGAGCCGCGCTCACGGCCGTATACCACCAGCCGCCAGGCGCAAAAGGCCAGCAGAAGGGCAATGCCAACGTCTACTTCGAAAAAAATCAGGATCGGATGACTATTGGCAAATCCTGCGAGGCCCCATAACTGTACATTTGCCAGTATCTTCGCTGTGGCAAACGCCCAACCCAAGGCAACCACCAGCAGAGCAGCGTCTGACTTTCGCCAGGTAAAATCCTGCCGTACCCAGCGGGTCGAGACGTAAACGCAAAATGCGGCCAGCGCCAGCGCCATCTTTTCGCAGAAAGCAGCAAAGACGGTACGCCCGCTCTCATTGAAAATAAGCAATTGGCATAGACTATGAACAGTGAGAAGCCCCCACGCAATTTGCCAGGCAAAGAAGTATCGCTCCCGTGCCTCGGCGTGAAGGTAGTGGAATATCAGGAACAGGACCAAAGCGCTTGTGGCCTGCACCAGCAGGATGGAATTAAGCACGCTCGAATTAAGCACATTCTGGTCCATCTGCCTCGGCATGGTTCGAATGCCGGAAAGGAGGGGTTCCCACAAAGCCACGCTGGATAGTGGGGTGGAAATTAAATTGTATGGCTTTAAACCGCAGACGGTCAATTCCTTCCCATTATGGTCGAGGGTGGTCAACTTGAGTCATTAGCGGCATCTAAGGTTAAAGAACACTTTTTGTGGGCTTCCGGCGTTATAATGCCATCCGCTAAACGGATATCTTTGCAACAATGGAGCCGACAAGCCCTCATAAAAATAAGGCAGGGTGTGCGTTTCGGCTTTTATAAACGATTATCTGATTGATTTTAAGGAACTGGGGACTGAGAACTGCCAATGAAACTGGCGTCCAGATCGTCAGAAAGCGGCCTGCGCAATTGGCGGCTGCGAATCTTAGTCGGGCTTGTGACTATTTTCAGCATTGTGGGCTTGTGGATCGTTAACAGGCTGCACGATCCAGGGCGTGCCTCCAAGCCGTTCCTTGTTGGTTATCAGCAGGCGCCTCCATATCAGTATGTCGCAGCGGACGGATCAGCCGCCGGCCCCGCCATTGAAATTTTCAACGAAGCGGCGCGTCGCAAGCACATTCCCATCAAATGGGTTCCAGGCCCTGAGGGACCGGAAGTTAATTTGGTAAATGGCAAAGTAGACATATGGCCATTGATCGGTGACCTGCCGGAACGAAGAAAATTTCTGTACATTTCCGACCCCTGGGTCACCATCAGTTTTTGGATGGTCACATTGGAATCCAGCGGAATTGCTGGCCCCAAAGATGCCGCTGGACACGCGGTGTGGCATGTCGATGTGCCTATTTTTACGCGTTTGGGCCATGCCAACTTTCCGGGCGCCCAGTTATTACCTCAGCCCGATAACCAGACGGTGCTGGCGGGAGTTTGTACCGGGAAGGCAGATGTAGGCATGATCTCCGGAAGCAAGGCAGATGCCGCCGAGCTACGGGCTGTGCCCGCATGCCAAAATGCCCGCCTGAAGTTTTATCCTCTTCCCAACGGAAACATATTCTTTGGTATTGGCGCCACTCTCAAGCGGCCAACTGCGATCCGGGCTGCGGATGCCATTCGCGCTGAAATCGGCAAAATGGCTTACGACGGCTCCTTGTCGTCCATCTATTACCGCTCATTTCTCGATCCCAGTAACGAAGCCATGATCGTCTACTATCTCACCGAGGCGCGGCAGCGCAATTTCTACATGAGCGTCGGCCTCTGTCTGTTGGCGGTGGTGCTTGCGCTGCTCGCCTGGCAAACCGTGCGTGTCCGGGCGGCAAGGCGAGCCGCTGATGCCGCCAATGTGGATTTGGAAGAACAGGTGGCTGAGCGCACCATTGAGCTTACGCGCGCGAACCGGCAACTGCGCCAGGAGATGGTTGAGCGCAGGCGGGCGGAAGAAAGCCTGCGTCATGCCCAAAAGATGGAAGCTGTCGGACGGCTCGCGGGCGGCATTGCCCATGACTTTAATAACCTGCTCACGATCATCACCGGCTACAGCCAGCTTTTGCGTGACTCTTTGGGCCCCGATCCTTTGGTGCTGGAAAAAGTAAATGCCATCAGCAAGGCGGGCGAACGGGCCAGCGCGCTCACCCGGCAACTACTTGCCTTCAGCCGCCGCCAGGTCACGCAACCAAAAAATCTGAGCCTTAACGATGTCCTCTCCGATATGGGCAAGATGTTGCAACGGTTGCTGCGCGAAGATATTGATTTGACCATCATCACCGATCCTGCTCTGGGTCTGATTCATGCCGACCCGGGTCAGATCGAACAAGTGATCATGAACCTGGTCATTAATGCGCGCGACGCTATGCCTCAAGGCGGCAAGCTGGTTCTGGCAACGGCCAACATCAATTTGCAGGAAGAGTTTACTGGCCAGCATCCGGCAATCCCGCCGGGCTCCTATGTTCGGCTGACCGTCACCGATACCGGTTCAGGAATGGATGCCGATACCCAGGCCCACATCTTCGAACCGTTCTTTACTACGAAGGGACAGGGAAAAGGAACGGGGTTGGGATTGGCCACCGTCTATGGAATCGCCGAACAGGCTGGGGGGCATATTACGCTGAAGAGTGAAGTCGGCCGCGGCACGACTTTTTATCTATACATGCCAAGAATTGAGGCTGGCGATGAAGTGATTTCTGGTGAGTCACACATGAGTGGCACCGACGTCCCCGCGCGCGGATGGGAAACTATTCTCGTCGTCGAAGACCAGGACGCAGTACGCACTCTGGTCTGCGAGATTTTACGCAAGAGCGGTTATACGGTTCTGCTTGCCCGCGACGGCCGCGAGGCTCTTCTGGTTTCACAGAACAATGGCGGCCGCATTGATCTCATCATTACCGATGTCGTCATGCCGCAAATGGGCGGCCGCGAATTGGCCAGCGCCCTGGCTTCTGCCCATCCCGAAACTAAAGTTTTGTATATGTCTGGCTACGTCGACAAAGAAGCAAGCCAAAAAGAGCTGTCGGGTCTCGCTTTTATCCATAAACCCTTTACACCAGAAGCCTTGACCCAAAAAGTCCGTGAGGTCCTGGGCCACCCCGCCGCATTTTAGAAGCTGCCGAGCCAGTTGCCCGGGCAAAACCGCTTGCCCGGGCAACTGATCTCATCCTCACTGCGTTGCAAAGTTACACACGTTCAGCGTGCCGCCTGGCGATGCGTTCACCAGCGCTCCCCAGGTGTCCAGACTGGTCACCGTGTTCTGTGTGGAACGGAAGAGGAAATTAGAGCCCACCGTCTGCTCTGTGCCTCCCGGCGGCGTCACGAAGATCGAGTAGGTATGCGCCGGGACGTTCACCGTCAAGCGGAAGTGATACGGCTGGCCTGCTACTGAATACGGCATTGTGCCTTGATACCCCGTGCCGTTATACGCCTGAATCACACCCGAGGCGGCAAAGACAACCAGGTTTGCGAATCCTGAATAGGCAGTCTGCGCTCCCTGCGAGATGCCAACCCCCGCGCTGAGCGGAACGATAGAGGGCGTAGCATCGAACGTCGCTGTAAACGTCCCGGTTTCAGCCACACCGATCGGCGTGTCGTGCCATGCGCCATCCGCCGGAGCCAGCACGCAAACCGGAGCGACTGGATTCACTACCAGCGTCACCGTCGTAGAGTGCATCAGGCTGCTATTCACTGAATCCGTACCTGTGATGGTGATCGTGTACGTACCAGTTGGGGTAGAACCCGATGTTGTCACCTTCAGCGTGGAAGAGCCCGAACCCCCGCTGATTGCAGCAGGACTAAAGCTCGTAGTCACCCCTGCCGGCGATCCGCTCACCGTCGCGCCCAGATTCGCCGTGCCGGAGTAACCGTTCACAGGCGTTATCGTGGCCGTGTAACTCGTGTTGCCACCCACAGTCACCGTTTGTGAAGATGGACTCGCCGCGATCGAGAAATCAGGCGCGGGTGTGGTTACAGTGACATTGTCGAAGGTTGAAGTATTGAGCGCGGTGTTGTTGTGCGCCGTTACCGACAAGCCCTCGAGCGTGTTGCTCGCCATGCTCACGCTGATCGTGCCCACCTGCGTCCAGCTCACGCCATCGGCTGATGAGAACCCAGTGAACGTACTTCCTGAGCGCACCAGCCGCACCCAGTAGGGCGCGACTGGCCCGGCGATTTGCGCCAGTTGCACCGCGCTGGTTCCAGACCCGGAGCGGTACTGCATGTTGACTCCGTGCCCCGGTGTAACGAACACGTGCACAAAGCTGGAGCCGGCCGCGGTGCTCTCGCGAATCATGACCCCGGACTTCGCCCATAGATTCGTGTTCTGCTGGCTGGCTACCCGCGCCGTAATGGTCACATCGCCGGAGACCGATTCGGAGGCATAATTGAAGTTATCGGAAGTGCCCCAGATATCGGCTCCGCTGCCGTTCACAGTGAAGGTGCCCGAGCTAAACGTGGCGCTGCCCGCAAGACCTGGAGCGCCTACATCGGTATCGCTCCAGCCCGAGGGTAGACCTGTACTCGGGTTGACTGTCAGCGTTACCGTGCTTGAATGCGTGAGACTGCCGCTCGTGCCCGTGATGGTAACCGTGAAAGAACCAGTAGATGTCGAGCTCACGGTTGAAATGCTCAGCGTCGACGAACCTGAGCCGTTGATTGAAGCAGGATTGAGTGTTCCTGTTGCCCCGTTAGGCAGTCCGCTCACGTTTAAGCTGACCGTGCCGGCGAATCCATTCAGGGATGTCACCGAAACCGTGTAGCTCGTGTTGCCGCCCGCCATAACGGTTTGCGAACCGGGGGCTGCAGAAATCGAAAAGTCCGGCGGCGGTGGCGGATTAACCGTCAGGCTTACTGTGGTCGAGTGTGTCAGGCTTCCACTTGTGCCCGTGACGGTTAACGCAAACGTGCCGGTCGAGGCTGTGGTCAAGGTCGCACAAGTCAGCGTTGACGAACCCGAGCCGCCGCTGATCGAGGTTGGATTCAAGCTGCAGGTCACGCCAGTGGGCGCGCCGCTCACGCTCAAATTGACGGTACCGTTGAAGCTATTGAGAGATGACACCGAAGCGGTGTAGCTCGCGCTCCCGCCTGCTGTGACCGTCTGTGAACCAGGCGTCGCTGAAATCGAAAAGTCAGGCGGAGAATTGACGACCAGTGTCACTGTGGCCGAATGCGTCAAGTTGCCGCTGGTGCCTGTGATCGTTATGGTGTAAGTGCCAGCCGGTGTCGAGCTCGACGTGGTTACGTTCATAGCCGAGGAACCCGATCCGCTGATCGAGGCCGGATTGAACGTCGCGCCGGCTCCCGTTGGCAATCCGCTGGCGCCGAGGCTTACAGTCCCCAGAAAGCAGTTGGTCGCGCCTACGTTGACCGTGTAACTGGTTCCACTTCCAACAATCACGGTGTTCGATGAGGGCGAGGCTGAGATCGTGAAGTCGCTCGCAGGCGGGTTCACGACCAGAGTCACCGTCGCGCTATGGCTGAGGCTGCCGCTGGCGCCGGTAATGGTCAACGAGTAGGTACCGGCAGGGGTCGAACAACTGGTGGAGATAGTCAGCGTCGAGGATCCCGATCCGCCGGTGATCGAAGCCGGACTGAAGCTGGCCGTTGCTCCGCTGGGCACGCCGCTCACGTTCAGGCTGACCGCGCCGGTGAATCCGTTGAGCGCGCCTACACTTACTGTGTAGCTGGTGCCGCCGTTTGCCGTCACCGTTTGCGACGCCGGTCCGGCTGAAAAAGTGAAGTCCGGTGGCTGGGAATGAGCAAAGATCCAGTGCTTGGCCCAGAGAATATCCGACGTCAGGCCCGGAGAGCCCGCCTGACGTCCGGAATTGATGTCGGCATTGGCGAACGGCTTGTAGATGTCGGTGTTGTACGGTGTCAGGAAAACAAAGCCGGTGGGAAGATAGTTGTATGTTGCGGTGCTGCAGCAGCGGTCATTGAAACTGGCGTAGGTGGCTGCGCCTGCCGAGTCTATGGAAAGCGTAATTTCGTGGACCACGGTATCGGCATAGGTTTTCATCTGCTGCGCCGTGGGCACAGTGGCGTATCCGGTGCTGTAGTTCCGTGTGAGACCCCACATATCGTATGCACCGTGGACCCCGATCTGCTCACCTGTCAAATGCCCGGTGCAATCGCCGAAGTTACAGTAGCCCCAGTCATATACCGCGGTGCCATCGGGAGCCGTCACAGGCTGGGCATTTTGCACGAACATATCTGTGGAATTCTGCACAATGGTCTTATACATGGCCGCCAAGCCGGGGTTGTCTCCCAGGATGACGTGGCACTGCGCCAGCCGCCAGTAGGCATTCAGCAACATCATCTGCACGTTCCAGGCATTGACGTTGTGAAAGGTAGACTGATACCCCAAGGAAGTGCTGGGCCGCATAATCAGCAGCGTATTGGGATCAATGAAATACTTCGTAAAGGAATTGCTCATGCTGAATTCCAGCATCGAGACGTATGTCTTCGCCCGAGCTAAGTAAGTCGTGCCGAAATTGTTGGGATCACCGTCGGGCACGGTGTTGTTCCAGATGGAGGGCGAGTTCAAGATGTTGTAGGCGGTAAAGGCCATGTGCCCGATCGTGTCGCCCACCTCGCTCTCGTAGTAGGTGGGGCTGGTGCAGGTGGGGCAGTTTGGCGGCCAGACCGGCTCGACGTTGCCGGTCCACATGACTCGCCCTTCGCCAAGCGGCAAATCATTGCGGTGGGTCAGCCAGGCATCGTTCCATTTGATGGCAAGGTCAAGCAGTTGAGCGTGCTCGGCGCTTAAGCTGGGGATATCGCCAGTAATCTGGTACATGTAGTTGATCGCTTCCAGGGTCTGCCCCCCGTTGCCGTCAGCCAACTGGTTATGGGTTATGGTTGCAGTCCACTCCGCAGTCGGGATCGTAGTGGCGGATACAACGTTGATGAACGTATCTACTTCGTGCTGCGTTACCTCGCCATCCAAACTGTCAATTACCAACTGAGCGTGGCAGGTATTGACGGCAAAGCAGGCCAGCAGGAACGAAAATGCCCAACTCAGGATCCGTGACATCTTATTCATTGATATCTCCTTTTAATATCTCTCAACACTCCTCTGCCCATCTCATGCCATATATCGAACATTTCGACCCCAGGGCCTACCAGGTGTTGTTATCTGGTGAAAAAAATCTTACAGCTTGCCTTCTGCATACCCTGACTGAAAGAGCTTCCGATCATGCTCCAGTATGAAAACTTCTGCACATGAGCCCTTTTCACGTTTTTACTCCTTCGAGTCTTCCGACGAAGGGCCGAACTCTCCCTTAATAGAGACACACATTGACGGGCGCTACGGTGCAATCAACTGGACTTTCTAATTTTTAAGGTTTCCATTAAGAGAGATTGGACTTGCGAAAGTCTTGGACAGTTCAACCTGGGTAGGGATTAACCCCGATTCACGCCGTTAAACTCGGAGATTCTCAGAGACTCTCGCGCATGTTTAGCCCTGCTTTTTGAGCTAAACCAGACGAACACGGTAAGATGTAAATGAACCTTAACGTCCTATGCCTGTAGAACCAAAAAAAGAAGTCATGAATCCGGCGAAGCCCGATGTGGAAACCGCTGCTCCCCCGGCCGAAGCAGCGGCCGGTCCCTCGAATTTCGTTCGCGATATTGTTCTCGACGACCTGAAAACCAATAAGTACGGTGGCCGGGTATGGACCCGCTTTCCTCCCGAGCCCAACGGCTACCTGCACATCGGGCACGCCAAGGCCATCTGCCTCGATTTTGGCCTGGCCGATGAGTTCGGCGGCGGCACCAACCTGCGCTTTGACGATACCAATCCGGAAAAAGAAGAGACCGAATACGTTGACTCCATCATGGCGGATGTCCGCTGGCTCGGCTTTGAGTGGGAAAACCTCTACTACGCCTCCGACTACTTCGAGCAGCTCTACAAATGGGCCATGCAACTGATCAAGGCCGGCAAAGCTTACGTCTGCGATCTAAGCGCAGACCAGGTGCGGCAATATCGCGGCACCCTGACCGAACCCGGCAAAGAGAGCCCTTACCGCAACCGCTCGATGGAAGAAAACCTTGATTTGTTTGAGCGCATGCGCGCTGGCGAGTTTCCCGATGGCTCCCGTACCCTGCGCGCCAAAATCAACATGGCCTCGCCCAACCTGAACATGCGCGACCCGGTGATGTATCGCATTCTGCACGCCGAGCACCATCGCACGGGCAATAAATGGTGTATCTATCCTATGTACGATTACGCCCATGGGCAGTCCGACTCGCTGGAGAAGATCACGCATTCTGTCTGCACCCTCGAGTTTGAAGACCATCGTCCGCTCTACAACTGGTTCATCGAACAGCTGGGCATCTTCCCCTCACAGCAAATTGAGTTCGACCGGCTTAACCTGACTTATACCCTGTTAAGCAAACGTAAATTGCTGCAGCTCGTGCAGGAGCGGCGCGTGAGTGGTTGGGACGACCCCCGCATGCCCACCCTCTCCGGCATCCGCCGCCGCGGCTATACCCCTGAGGCGATCCGCAACTTCTGTGCCGCTATCGGCCTTTCCAAGACGAACGGCAGCATCGAACTCGCCATGCTCGAGCACTTCGTTCGCGAGAACCTGAACAAGCGCGTCCTCCGCGTTATGGCTGTCCTGCGGCCTCTCAAGGTCGTGATTGATAACTACCCCGAAGGGCAAGTCGAAGAGATGGATGCAATCAACAATCCCGAAGACCCGACTGCGGGAACACGCAAAGTTCCATTCTCTCGTGTTCTTTATATAGAACAGGATGATTTCCGCGAAGAGCCGCCCAAGGGATACTATCGCCTCTCACCCGGCCGCGAGGTTCGCTTGCGTTACGGCTACCTGGTCACCTGCACCAGCGTGGTGAAAGATGAAAAGACCGGCGAGGTTCTCGAGGTCCATTGCACCTACGATCCAGCGACGCGAGGAGGCAACACTCCCGATGGAAGAAAAGTAAAATCTACCATCCACTGGGTTTCAGCCGCCCATGCCCTCAATGCCGAGGTGCGGATCTATGAAAACCTGTTCACAAAAGAGAATCCAAGCGATGTCCCCGAGGGCCAGGACTTCACCGCCAACCTCAACCCGCACTCCCTTGAAGTAGTGAACAACGCCAAGCTCGAACCATCGCTGGCGGGCGCGGCCGATGGCAACCGCTACCAGTTCGAGCGCCTGGGATATTTCTGCGTTGATCCCGATTCCTCTTCCGGGAAATTAGTCTTCAACCGGACAGTCGCTCTGAAAGACACCTGGGCAAAAATCGAAAAACGCGAAAAATCCGGCTAGAGTTGATTACGAGCAGCAAAGTTATCAATGGCGTGACTCGCTACAACTGAGTACTGAGTACTTCTTCCAAATCTTCGGCCTTGCGAACTTTTTCGACTCGAGTCTGCTTGATTTCAGCAAACGTCGCCAGGCGCTCCAGCATCTCCGCCGTCTGGCTCGCAGCCGGCGTGCCCGAGAGTCCCAAAGCATGGGCGGCATCAAGCAACTCGCGGAGTACGCCAAATTCGCCGCGGCTGACTTTCCGGCGAAAGGCGATATTGAGCAGCAGCCCTGCAATCGCATCGCGTTCCGGCTCTGTTAGCTTCTCCAGTTCATCGCGCCAATGTGCGCTTCGTGGATCGGTATCCAGGAAGCGCAGAAGCATTTTGGCGCTTCCCGGCACGACCGTGCCGATTGGAATGCGTGAGGGTGGCGTTCTTCCTGGCTGTAATGCTGTGGCGCATAACAAACCCATCACATAAATCGTGTGATACGCGGTTGCCAGCAAGTAGTGTGTGCGATGGCTGCCTTTCAATTTCTCCAGACGCGCCAGCCGTGTGCTTGACGCGGGAAGAAACCCGGCTTGGTCTTCAACCTGCGTGAGAACGCGGAAACCAAAGACAGAAGCTGCGTTCCATGATCTTCCAGTAAGCGGCCATGCCAGCAGCACTTCGCCGCCGGTGTCATAATCTTGTTCGTCGAGGCAGCGGGCCAGCAGAGCTTCGGCTTCTGCCATGATTTCGGCCCTTCGGCGCGGCAGACGCCGTGGCGCGATATTGAAATCTCTCACGTACATGAGCGCATGGGTGAGCGCGTAAATATCTTCCCGGCTGCAATTCAGCAAATCCATGGAGTGGTTCAGCACGGAGCCGGGCGCCGATGGCAGAGTATGCGGGCGTGAACCCGCCGCGGGGTTCTCCCATACCGCGGTGAGCCACTCCTGTTCGAGCATGCGATGTGGCACCCTTTCGCGCCCGTATCGTGCTTGCGAACCCATGCTTTGCCGCAGCAGCAAATCGAAGTTTGCATCCGGATAGCCGAGCCTCGCCAGGCATAGGTGTGCCTGGGCATAGTCCAATGCCATCGCCGGATGCAGGCACATGCCCAGCAGCATGCGCTCGCTGCGGGCATGGGGAATCAAAAGTCGTGCCAGGTCTTCGATGCGCTTTCTAATGTCGCTGGTATCTGCCGCCGTAGAAGCGGCGAGCAAGAGAAAAGCGGTCTCTGAGATCAGCTTTTCAGGCCTGATATTATTGCCCGGTTCTTCAGGATCGGTGTATCCCTTCTCGGCAAGTTCTTCCACTGCTTGCCTGCCAATATCGAGAGCATGACAGAGACGCCGCGCCAGATCTTCTTTGTTCCACGCCTGCTTTTGGACACTCATGGTGAATTCTTTCGTGCCGGTCTGTCCTGCTCCCGCATGTTGGCTGGGTATTGTTACTTCAATTGTCCGGCAACATTGGCCAGCCCACCTAGCTCCTCTACCGGAACCTCCGGATTGAAGATTTGATAGATGTGGATAAACCTGCGCATGGTTCCGCAGAAGCCTTCCCAGGGTTCCTCGGCTATCGCAAGCGATGGACCAAGTTCGGCAACCGCTTTGCCGATGGCCGTGAAATCTACTGCTTTGCTGTCAAGAAGTCTCTTGACGATTTCCTGATGACGATTTCCATTTGCACTCATTGTGAATTCCTTTCCTTTTCGAACAACTTTGGCGCTCGCGTGCCTCGGACCCAGATGGTCCGGATGCGCTACGCTTTTCGCCCTTCTCGAAATTGTGACTTCGGGAGTGCTTCCGTTTCAGCAGTTGGAAAAAGAGTTACCGATTGTGCTCGCGGGCGCGGCTATCAGGAACTGGACGTTCCGGTTTTGGGTTTTCCCAAATTGACCCGCCTTGAATTCCGGAGCTCGACGTGCTGTCATATCTCCTGCTAGTGGGCCACAGCTTTGAGACCGGTAGGCGGATTTGGCGATCCCACGGCGTTGGAAACAACTTCAAAAGCTCCCACATCAAATGCCACCCCTGAGGGCCGCGGATTTCCGTCGAAGTCATGACTAATGAGAACGGGTGGAGTGACTCCGCCGTCGATCGCCGTGCTGCCGCTCAACAAATGGAAATTTGCGACAGCGGCGCCTGCGAATTTTGGATCGGCGGTGATGTTATTGGTGAATTGAGGAATGCCGGCCCCCGCTCCAGGCACTCCGTTCAGCACATTGCCAAACACGTTGTGACTTCCGCTGATAAGTGTGGTATCTGTGCTGGAACCCAGGTTGATTTCTCCCGGCAGCGTTACGATGATGTTATCGACAAACTGTACGTGCGGAGAGCCTCCCTGAACCGATATGGCCCCGGCGGCGCTGCTGCCCGCCGATACTCCCCACGGGCCGCAATCGTACAAAGTATTGTTAAAAATTTGGGCTGTTCCCGTGCCAACAGGTCCGGCGTTGGTAATTCCTGCCGAGTAGATACAGGAATAATTCGATCCACCATCCGGTGGATCAGGTCCCAGGCCCACGCTATAAACAATATTGTTATAGGCAAGCACCGGTCCTTTGGAGGGATCGATGGTCGCAAAATTGATTCCATCGCATACTTGCCCGTGGATAAGATTGTCATGCACATTCAGGTCGAACTGGTTGTTGCTGCCGGTAGAGTGGAATTGGATGCCGCGGCAGGAATGGTTGTTGGCAACCACATTCCAGCCCACTTCAATATGATTGCTGTCGGTGCTGAAGTACATGGAGTGATAGGTCTTGGAGCTGCCGATTGCGCCAGAGTCGTGAACGGTGTTGCCCAGAACAACCAGATTGCTGGCATTCTCGGTGGCAAGGCAGGCGGTTTCCCCATCTCCGGTTGGGCACGACATATCGTTGGCCACAATGCGCCAGTTCGTTACCTGGACCAGATCCAGGCTTTCGTTATTGCCTCTGAGCACAAATCCCGCGAGTGTCCAGTAACTGAACGGTCCGCCCGAAATCGCCGGAGTGCGTACCGCAAACTCCGGTCCGGTTACAGACCCAATGACGACAGTAGCACCTGGGTACGCCACCAACGCCTTAGGATTGCCCGGCGCGCCGGCTGAAAAAACGTCCAATGAAGCATTGTTATCGTCTACCGCAGTCTGGCTGACGCCGTTCATGATGTAGGCAATGTCCCCGGCCGCAATAGTGTTCTTTGCGTGCACAATAGTTTTCCACGGAGCAGCGAAACTACCGTTGTTACTGTCATTGCCTGCATTCGACACAAAAAAGATGTTCCCTGGCCTCACCGTAAATGGAACGCTGTTGCTGGCAGCATTGTTTGCAGCCTTCACAGAAATAGTGGTCGCCCCCCCGGGCGCGCCCGCGCCCGGCTGAAACGAAATTTTGCCGTCACTCCATTGTTTGTAAGCGGCAGCAGGTTGGCCGCCGATCAGTACCGTTCCTTGGCTGACTCCAAAGCCTTTGCCATAGAGAGTGATCCATGCGCCATTGTTGTTTTCGCCGCCATTGCTGGGCCCGCTATCAAGATCGCTATAAAAAATCGCGGGCGATGATTGCGCCCACAAAACTGTTCCCCACACCAGGAAGAAGCACAAAAATATCTGCCGCGCTGCTGATTTTTTCATTTTTATTTTCCTCTGAGTTGTGGCCGCATGCCTGGTGCCTGGTTATGGCGTAGGTACGGTGCTGTTCGCTTCGCCTGAAAACGCGCTTTCCACATTGGACACATTCACCGCGGTAACTACATAGAAGTATGTCGTGCCGGCCTTTACGTTGTTGTCGGTAAAACTGTTGCCCGGGACATTTCCCATCTTGGTATAAGGCCCCCCCGAGACGGTGGATCGATAAACGTTATAGCTCGCCACTCCACTCGAAGTGCTGGTCAACCAGGACAGGTCGACATGGTGAGCCATGGCTGGACTGGGACTTGGGCTGGGACTGGGATGGGGGCCGGGATTGGGGTTGGGATGAGGACTCGGGTTGGAATTGGAACCAAGGCTGAAATTTCCAATGGAGGGTGCTCCAGATCCGTTGGGTCCGGCTCCCAGTTGTGTGGTGGCCATAGGTCCCGCAATTTGACCGGTTCCACATCCACACAATAAAAATACGAGAAAAGACAGGCCGAAGCACAAGATGATCATGC
>Ga0070741_10010516_pt1 | contig 17437 bp, 17 predicted proteins | sample Coa_R1_4_FD_66440 | JGI IMG/M metagenome (GOLD analysis project Ga0070741, IMG submission 66440) | Surface soil microbial communities from Centralia Pennsylvania, which are recovering from an underground coalmine fire - Coalmine... | ecosystem: Environmental > Terrestrial > Soil > Unclassified ...
CCCCGCAAGGAACACATGGTCCGACGCCTGCCGTCGGCCAGGGAGATCAGGAATGACCCGTAAGTTTGTCGTGCTGGCCGCGGCGGTCGCGGCCTTTGTCGTTGCCGCTCCCGCGGCCAAGGCCGGTCAGAACAAGCCGATCGATCCGACCATCGACGCCACCAATTTCTGGGTCGGCGCAGCCTGGACGGGCGCCGCCATCGCCATGGCCAAGCCGGTGGCGCCGGTGGCCATCGGCACCACGATGGGCTGTGTGGTGACCGCGCCGATGGTTGCCACTGTCGCGCTCAATCGGCCGCTCAAATACCGGGAAGCCCATATCATCATCGGCGCCTGCCTGGTCCCCTTCGTCGGCGCCTGGCTGGTGAACGAGGCCTATAATAACGGCTGGCTCTGGGCGCCCGACGAAAAGCCGGTGCGCGTCGCCCATCGCGCCGCAACGAAAAAGGCGGCCGCCAGGCCCGCCGCCGTGCAGACCGCCGCGATCATGGACATCCACTAGCCCCGCGCATATTGCCGAGCCGCCGGCGCCGCAAGGCGCAGGCGTTTGCTCGGTCAGGCGCGCTTGGCGATGAATAGGCCCTCGCAAAGTCGGAAGGTGAGGGCGTCGCCGCTGCCTTTGGGCTCCAGCACCGCCTTCACCTCCGGCGTCATTTCCTTGAGCATGGCGCGCAGGAAATTCTGCATGTTGGCGTCGTGGCGCGCCGCCCAGCTCTTGAATTCCATCTGCTTGTAGATCTGCTCCTCGTGGCTGAGCGTGAGGCCGGCTTTGCCGAAGGCGTCGCGCCATTCCTCCATGGTCCAGGCGCGCAAATGGCTGGGGTCGCGGAAGCGCTCGAAGGCGTTGACGTAGTCGCCGGTCGAGCCCGCCGGCACCACATTGTCAACGATCGCGGCGACGCCGCCCGGCTTGAGCACGCGGTGCACCTCTTTGAGGAAATCGGGGATCGAATCGAAGTGGTGCGGGGCGATGCGGCAGGTGACCAGATCGAAGCTCTGATCCTCGAACGGTAGCGCCTCGGCTTTGGCGTAGGCGGTGCGGATATTCTTGAGGCCGCGCTTGGCGGCCTCGCCGCGCACCAGGTCGAGCATTTCCTGGGTGATATCGGTCGCCCACATGCGCTCGACATGCGGCGCGAAGGTATAGGCGACGTGGCCGCCGCCGGTGGCGACGTCGAGGCCGCGCCAGGTCTTCTGCGGCGCGGTGAGGGCGACCAGCCGCTCCAGGCTTGCGCCTTTGGCGTGCGGGGCGGAGGTGAGGTAGCTCGCGGCGGTCTTGCCGAATTGTTCCTGGACGAGGGTCTTGCTCATGGCGTGATCCGGTTGGCGACGGCGCGCATTGATAGCGCCTCCGGCGGCTCGGCGATATGGCTTAAGGCGCCGGGCAGCCATTCCGGATCGTGCCGAATTTCAGCGCTTTTGGCCGTCGCCGCCGCCGATATCGTCATAGCCGTGGCGGTGGGAGTAGAACACCAGCGCCATCAGCCCGCCGCCGACCAGCAGCGAAAAGAACACGCCGCCGCCAATGGCGAACCAGCCGTAGAGCGGGATGGCATCGCCGCCAAGATGGACCCAGGCGTCGGCGGCAAACCACAGCGCGGCGGCGAGCAGCGCGAACAGCGGCGTGAACCAGATGAGCTTGCGCATCGCGTTCATATAGGCGGTGATGGGGCGTAAGCCACCCACGGTCCCACTATAAAGAAGGCCGCCTCACGGGCGGCCTTCCTTCTTTGAAAGCCGCAAGCGCGCGTGTCACGCCGGCGAAGCGAGCGGCTTGCCCTTTTCCACCACGTAAGTGCTGACGATCTTGGTCGCCTTGCCGCCGTTCTTGACGCCGGCGTGCGGCGTGTTGGGCGGGATCTGAAATCCGTCGCCCGGCTTCAGCGACACCGTGGGGCGGCCTTCCACCGGCAGGTCGATGGCGCCGTCCACCACGTAGCCGGATTCGATGCCGGGGTGCGTGTGGCGGCCGACCATCACGCCCGGCTCAATTTCCACTTCCGCGATGATGGTCGTGTAGCCCGGCGCCGGCCCGTCGGTCTGCGACAGGACCTTGCGCTTGAGCCCCGGCGTTGCGGCCGGCGCGCCTTGCGCCGAGGCATCCGTGGCCATGAAACCGGTCGTCGTCGCGCAAATCCAGCAGGTCGCGACGCCGGCAAAACCTCGTCGTGTCAACATTTCGTCTCCTCCCGTCCGGCTGAGCCCCGGACTTGCCAAGAGCCGGGTCAAGCCGGCTCGGTCCCGATCTTCCCGCCGCGATCGTTCGATTGGCAAGAGGTGCGGGCGGCTTGGCGAGCGGAGGTCGCCCGGCACCTCGGCTCCCGGGCGCGGCCGCCGCGCCACCGCTCAATGGCCGGCCGGGCCGGTAAAATTCGATTTCAGACGTCGAATAAACACGCAAATCTGCGTGGATTATGCCGCCCGGGCGTTAAGGCCCGCTTGACCCTGGCCGAGGCGGATGATGCAGTGAAGCGAGTCGGGGTGGGTTATGGGGGACTTGCCTATGCGACTTGCCTTTGCCGCCGCAGTGGCTGCCCTGATCGTTTCATCGGGCGCGGGCGCCGAACAATTCACCACGCAATCGATCCGTCCGGTGCCGCTGCCGCCGACCAAGCACGAATGGCGCACCGAGGCGGTGCCCACCGACAACAGCATCATCGCCAGCTTCAAGCACAATGACGGCGCCGAGCTGTCGATCATCTGCCGCACCGGCGACAAGAGCCTGTCCATCGCCTTCGAGCTGCCGCAGGCGAAATGGACGGCCGGGCAGGGCATCGACGTGATGACCCTGCCGGACAGCGGTCAGGAGCCGTCGCCCTCGGGCGGCTTCATCACCGGGCCGACGCAGGTCGTGCTCAAGCACGACCCGACCTTCGATCTGTGGACCATGGCGCAGGCCAAGGGCTGGTTCAAATTGAGCGTCGGCGACTTCGCCCGCGTCTTCCCGGTGGAGAATTTCCGCAAGGCCGTCGACCCGGTGCTCAAGGCCTGCGGCGATCACTGGTGAGGCGCGCTGCCGGTGCCGCTGGTCTGCGGCCGCAGCCGTTCGTCGAAGGCGAAGCGCGGCGCCTCGTTGAGCTGCTGCCTTGAATAGCCCACGGTGATCTTGTCGATCATGCCCGGCGCCGCGCCGGGCGTGATCCTGAGCGCCGCGAAGGGAACGGCGACGTCCTTGTCGGCAAGCCCGGCGACGCCGCCGACGCCCACCACCACCGCACGCACCGTGCCGTCGCCGGCGATCAGCACGTCGGTGATCTCGCCGATCGAGGCGTTGTCGGTATCGTAGACGATGGCGCCGATCAGCCTGCTGCCGCGCCAGTCGCCGGGCCCCTGGCTTTGCAGGAAGCCCGGTGCGGGCGGGGACCCTTGCTGGCCGAGCGCCGGCAAACTGAGCGCGGCAAAGAGCGCGGCGGCGGTCACGCGATAGCTCGGCATGGTCTGGCCTCGTCGATGCAAACGAAAACGCGGGACTTGCGTCCCGCGTTCCACGGTTTGCGGCCGGCGATTGCGACCGTTACGCCTTGGCGGCGGGCACGGCCTGAACCGGCTCGGCCTTGCGCGGCTTGGCCTCGCCCTCTTCGGCGGGCGGCGCGAGCGGGGCGCCGCGCCGCAGCGTCGAGCGCAGCGCCGCGACCTCGCTTTGCAGACGTGAGTTGTCCTTGCGCGCCGCTTCCAGCGCGCCCTCGACCACCGCGCGTTCCATGCGCTCGCGCTGCAGCGCGGCGTTGAGATCCTCGACGCGCTTTTCGATGCTGGTGCGGGAGACCTGGACGTCGGCCTCCAGATGCGCGTTGCGCTCGGTGAGCGAGGCGATCTTTTCCTCGGCGCGGGCAAGCGCGGTCTCGCGCGTCTTCAGGGTCTTGGTCAGCGCGTTGTTGCGCTCGGACAGCGCGGCGCGCGCGTTCTCGAGGTCCTTGATCTGGCGCTCGCGCGCCTCGTGTGAGGCCTCGATCTGCGCCAGGCGCTTCTCCGAATTGTTGCGGGCGATGGTTGCTTCCACCGACTTGCGGTCGAAGGCGCGCACTTCCTCGGTGCGGGCGATGAGGTTCTGCCGCGCCTCGGCCAGCAGCCGCTCGGCGGTGGCGGCGCGCGATTGCAGCGCGTCGAGCCGCATGTTGAGCGAATTGCGCTCGGACTGGTGCGCTTCCTTGGCCTCGTCGAGCGCCGCGGAAAGGCGGCCGCGCTCGGCATAGGCCTCGGCGAAGCTCGCCTCCACCTTGCCGAGCTGGGCGCGGGTGGCGGTCAGCGTGTTCTCGCTCTCGGTGAGGCGGCGGGTGAGACGGGCGATCTCGTTGAGGCCCTGGTCGACCGCCATCTGCAGCGAGCGCTTTTCGTCCTCGAGCAGCGCCAGCTTCTCGCGCGCGGCGGCAAGCTCGCCTTCAAGCTCGACGATGCGCTTTTCCGCGCCGTCGATCTGGTCCTGCAGGGTGCGGCGGCCCTCGCTCAGGGTGCGGCGCTGGCTGGTCTCCTGCGCGAGCTGGCGCTCGAGCTCGGCGATCTGGGCGGCACGGGCGGAAATCTCGTTCGACAGTTCGATGCGGGTCGATTCCAGGGCGCGGCCCTGTTCGCGCGACAGTTCGAGGTCCTCCTTGAGGCGCTCGGCCTCGGCTTCGAGCGCGGTCGCCTTGCGCTCGATCTGGTAGAACTCGGCGCGCAGCGTCTCGTAGGAGGCGCGCGCCTCATCCAGCATGCCGGTCAGCGTGACGGTCTGCGACTTTTCCTGCTCGAGCGCGCGCAACGTGGAATTGAACGGCGCCACCAGCTTGTCGAAGGCCTGTTTGAGTTCGTCGAGCTCGCCGATCTTGCGACCGGTATCGGTGAGCAGGCTGCGCAGTTCTTCGTTCTCTTCGCCGATGCGCGAGCCGATGTCGGACAGGCTCTCGACGCTGATGTGTCCGCCGTTGCCGTTGCCCTGCGCTGGACGCGGCGACAACGCGCCCGGTTCGCCCTTGCGGCCGAACAGATCGGTCAACTTAGCCATGAAAACGCCTCCCAACCCCACGCTACGGGAAACAAGCTCTGCGCGCTTAAGATATTATATACCGTCGCGCATGGGAACACGCGGACGCGCCTCGTTACGCGCCGCTTCACGCTCACATCCATCATGGTTAATGGCGCAAAGCAAGGAATTGTCGGGAGAAATCGTCATGAGCGCGGCTTACGCGGTTCCGCGTGGGGACCACGCCTGTCGTTTTCGGCCCTCGCTCAGGGGCGCGCGGCGCGAGTTCCAGCCGACCAGGATGCAGGCCCGGCGTCTGCCGAAGCCGTGAACTACTGCCGCACCACCAGCACCGAGCATTTGGCGTAGCGCACCACGTGCCCGGCGTTGGAGCCGAGAAAGTAAGTGCGCATCGCCGGCCGGTGCGAGCTCATGACGATGAGGTCGGCGTTGAAGGCTTTGGCCTCCTCCAGCACCTCGTGATAGATGCCGCCCTGCCGCACCGTGAACGATATCTTCGCAGGGTCCAGCGCGCATTCGCGCGCGACGATGGCGAGCGCTTCCTCCGACGACTTGCGCTGCTGCACGTCGAAATCCGGCGGCACGTACTCGGCGAGCATGACCGGCGTCATCGGCAGCACGTTGACGAGCCGCACCGAGCCGCCCGACGCCTTCGCCATCGAGCAGGCGGCGGCCAGGGCAGGCTTGGCCAATTCGGTGTCGGCGAGATCGACCGGCACCAGGATCTGCTTGTACATGACAGCGCCCCTCCCTTCGCTGTAACGACAGGGGCATCATGACACGTTTCAACGCCGAGGTTGAGCGTTCAATTCGACGCCGCTTCCAGCGATTTGGGGCTGACGAAGCGTTCCAGCCGCCCGGACTGCGGATGCAGCCGGTTCCAGTCGTCGAAGGCGAAATCGACGATCACCAGCCCGGAGGTCGGCAGCTTCTCGCGCAGCCTTTCGCGGGCCTCGACGTCGCCGGCCGCGATCAGCATGAGCGCGAGCTCGTGCAGCCCGGGATTGTGGCCGATCACCATCAGCGTGTGCGCCGACGCCGGCGTATCCTTGATGACGGCGAGAATGTCGTGCTGGGTGGCGTTGTAGAGCTTCTCCACCGACTTGGCGCCGGGCTCCTGCTTGAAGGCGGAGGCGCAGGCCTTCCAGGTTTCCATCGTGCGCACCGAAGGCGACATCACCACCCGGTCCGGGATCAGGTGATGGCTGGCGATATAGGCGCCGATTTTCGCGGCATCCTTGCGGCCGCGGTCGATCAGCGCGCGGTCGCGGTCGGGCGCGCCGGGAATGGCGCGTTCGGCTTTGCCATGGCGAAACAGCAACAGGCGGCGCATGAATGACCGATGGGGTGGTCGATTTCGAATCTGCGGCAGTTTAGCATGCGGTCCGCAAGGCAATGGCGATGAGCGACGGCGAGACCACAGTCGATAGCTGGTACGAGGCCACCCGGGTTGCAAGCCGGGAGCGCGGCCGGCTGAATTTCGAGCTCGATATCGACGTCTGCGTCATCGGCGCCGGCCTGGCGGGCTTAACCGTCGCCCGCGAGATCGCCAGACGCGGCTGGTCGGTGGCGGTGCTGGAGGCCGGGCGCGTGGCCTGGGCCGCGTCCGGCCGCAACAGCGGTTTCGTGCTGCCGGGCTTCCACGAGGACGAAGACACCATCATCGAGCGCATCGGCCTCGATCACGCCAAGCATCTTTACGCGTTGTCGAAGCAGGGCGTCGATTACGTCCGCCGCACCATCGCCGAGACCGGCATGCCGGGCGTCGACCCGGTGGCGGGCTGGCTGCACGTCTCCAAGACCGACGGCGACGACGCCGTGCGCCGGCGCGTCGAGCGGCTGCGCTGGATCGGCGCCGAGGTCGAGGCCTGGCCGACGGCGCGCGTGCGCGAGATGCTGCCGAGCCCGCGCTATTTCGGCGCGCTGCATTACCCCAACGCCTTTCACATCCATCCGCTCAACTATGCGCTCGGCCTCGCGCAGGAGGCCGAGAAGGCGGGCGCGCGCATCTTCGAGGAGACGCCGGCGCTGTCGATCGACCCGGCCGGCGTGCGCAAGCGCATCGACACGCCGGAAGCGCGGGTGCGCGCCGCCCATGTGGTGCTCGCAGGCAACGTGCATCTCGGCGACCTGATGCCCGAGCTTGCCGCGACGCTGCTGCCGATCACGACATTCGTGGTGGTGACCGAGCCGATCCCCGTGCTCAACGAGGTGATCCGCTACAACGGCGCGGTCAGCGACACCGAGCGCGCCGACAACCACTACCGCATCATCGGCGGCAACCGGCTGCAATGGGGCGGGCGGGTGCGGTTATGGGACGCCGAGCCGCGGTTCATCGCGCGTTCGCTTGTCGGCGACATCAAGCGCAATTTTCCGGCGCTCGGCGACGTTACGGTGGCGCATTTCTGGCGCGGCACGTTGGGGCGCGCCATCCACCGCATGCCGCAGGTCGGCCAGATCGAGCCGGGCCTGTGGGTGGCGAGCGGCTTCGGCGGCCACGGCCTCAACACCACGGCGATGGCGGGCGAACTGGTGGCGCGCGGCATCGTCGAGAACGACGAGACCTGGCGGCTGTTTGCGCCTTACGAACTGGTGTGGGCCGGCGGGCGGCTCGGCCGCGCCATCGCCCAAGGGCTCTACTGGGGCAGCCGGCCGCTGGCGCGCCTCGACAACGAGGTGGCGCGCTATCGCGAGCGGGCGCGCGAGCGCAAGACCGCGCGCAAGGCGGCGCGCGCCGAGCAGCAGCGCACGGCCGCCGCACGGCAGAAGGCGGCGCTCGCCGCCATCGCCGAGGTCGCGGAGGCCGAGCAGGAGAGGGCGACTCATGTCGCGCCGGTCACGCCGGACGACCGGGCGGCGCAGTTCGAGGCGCCGGAACCCGCCAAAGCACCGGAGTTCGGCCGCCGCGGCCGGGACGAAACGGACTGACGCGAACCGGCGTCAGCGGCCCTCCCGCCGCGCCATGAAGGCGAGCCGCTCGAATACATAGGGCGCTGCTTGTCAGCGCCCGTCGCGCCTCGCCATAAATGCGAGGCGCTCAAATAAATGCACGTCCTGCTCGTTCTTGATCAGCGCGCCGTGCAGCGGCGGGATCAGCTTCTTCGGATCGCGCTCGCGTAAAATTTCCGGGCCGATGTCCTCGACCATCAACAGCTTGAGCCAGTCGAGCAATTCCGAGGTCGAGGGCTTCTTCTTCATGCCCGGCACCTCGCGGATCTCGTAGAACAGCTTGAGCGCCTCGGCGACCAGGCGCTGCTTGATGCCGGGGAAATGCACCTCGATGATCGCCGTCATGGTGTCGGCGTCGGGGAAGCGGATGTAGTGGAAGAAGCAGCGGCGCAGGAAGGCGTCCGGCAGCTCCTTCTCGTTGTTGGAGGTGATGACCACGATCGGGCGCCGCCGCGCCTTCACGGTCTCGCCGGTCTCGTAGACGAAGAACTCCATGCGGTCGAGCTCCTGCAACAGGTCGTTGGGAAACTCGATGTCGGCCTTGTCGATCTCGTCGATCAGCAGCACCGGACGCTCGTCGGCGACGAAGGCGTCCCATAGCTTGCCGCGCTTGATGTAGTTGCGGATGTCCTTGACGCGCTCGTCGCCGAGCTGGCTGTCGCGCAGCCGCGACACCGCGTCATATTCGTAGAGGCCCTGTAGCGCCTTGGTGGTCGACTTGATGTGCCATTCGATGAGCGGGGCGCCGAGCGCCTTGGCGATCTCCAGCGCCAGCACGGTCTTGCCGGTGCCGGGCTCGCCCTTGACCAGGAGCGGCCGCTCCAAGGTGATCGCCGCATTGACCGCGACCTTGAGATCGTCGGTCGCCACATAGGCCTTGGTGCCTTCAAAACGCATGGATTTCCTCATCTTTTCGCCGGCACACTAGGCAGGCCGGCGCGCCGCGGCAAGGTCGCGGAACCGTGATAATCGGGTGAAAGCAAATTGAATACGGCATGAGCCGCAGAGCGTATATGTGATGCGGCTCCCGGGAGGTTTTCGCATGCACCGTCCGCTGCTGATCCTGGCTTTCGTGCTGGCGAGCTTGGGCTTTGCGAGCGCCGCCGAGATGGCGAAGCTGCCGCAGCCGGCGCCGGGGCAGGCGGTCGCGATCTTCGCCGGCGGCTGCTTCTGGTGCGTGGAGAGCGATTTCGACCACGTGCCGGGCGTCATCTCGACGACCTCGGGCTACACCGGCGGCAAGCTCGCCAATCCGACCTATGAGCAGGTCTCGGCCGGCGGCACCGGCCACGCCGAGTCGGTGTGGGTGATCTACGACCCGCAGAAGGTGAGCTACGCCAAGCTCGTCGACTACTTCTGGCACCACATCGATCCGACCGTGCAGGACCGCCAGTTCTGCGACTACGGCCACCAGTACCGCACCGCGATCTTCGCGCGCAGCGACGAGGAGAAGAAGATCGCCGAAGAGTCCAGGAAGCAGGTCGAGGCGCAGCTCAAGGTGCCGGTCTACACCGAGATCGACAAGGCGGGCGCCTTCTATCCGGCCGAGGAATATCACCAGGATTTCTACGTGAAGAACCCCACCAAGTACAAATTCTACCGCTGGAACTGCGGGCGCGATCAGCGCCTCGAGCAGATTTGGGGCGCGCACAAGGGGAACAGCTGATGATCGACCGGCGCAGCCTGCTTTTGTCCGGCACGGCCCTCGTGCTGACGGCGACCATTGGGAAGGCAGAGACCATGACGACGACGACCGATGTGGACTGGCGCAATCTCTCCGACGCCGAGTGGAAGAAGCGCCTGACGGCGGAGCAATACAACATCCTGCGCAAGCACGGCACCGAGCGCGCCGGCACGAGCCCGCTCAATCACGAAAAGCGCAAGGGCACGTTCGAATGCGCCGGCTGCGAGCTGGCGCTGTTTTCCTCCGACACCAAGTTCGAGAGCGGCACCGGCTGGCCGAGCTTCTACAAGCCGCTGGACAAGGCGGTCGAGACCAAGACCGACCGGTCGTTCTTCATGGTGCGCACCGAAGTGCATTGCGCGCGCTGCGAGGGCCACCTCGGCCACGTCTTCAATGACGGTCCGCCGCCGACCGGGCTGCGCTACTGCATGAACGGCCTGTCGCTGAAATTCGTGCCGGCGGCGGCCGCCGGCAGCTCGTAAGGCCTTTACGACTCAAGCGGTTTTTCCTACCTCTCGGACGGTCAGGTCCGAGATGCCGAAGCCGTTGCCGCAAGCGCCAACCGCAAACGTCGCCAAGGTCTTCGAGCAGGCCCTGCAATTCCATCATCAGGGCCGGTTGGCGGAGGCCGAGCGGCTCTACGGCGAAGTGCTGGCCGTGCGGCCCGACCACTTCGACGCCCTGCAGATGATGGCGCTGATCAAGCTCGCCAAGGGCGAGCCGGCCGAGGCGTTGGACTTGATCTCGAGCGCGATGCGCGCGCGCAAGCCCTCGCCGCAGGTTCTGCTCAATTACGGCATCATCCTCAACGCGCTCAACCGCCATCAGGAGGCGATCGACAGCTTCGACGCGGCGCTGAAGCAGAAGTCGAAGTTCGCCGAGGCCCATAACAACCGCGGCGCCGCCCTGGCCGCGCTCGGCCGCGACGAGGAGGCGCTCGACAGCTACCGCAGGGCCATCGCCATCAATCCCGATTATGCCGAGGCGCACTACAACCACGGCTCCGCGCTGCGCACGCTCGGCCGCTATGACGAGGCGCTGAAGAGCTTCGACCGCGCGCTGGCGCTGCGGCCGAATTACGTCAAGGCGCACAACAACCGCGGCGCCGTGCTCGAAGCGCTCAACCGCATCCAGGAGGCGCTCGACTGCTACGACCGCGCGCTTGCGCTTGCGCCCGGCTTCACCGAGGCGCGCAGCAACCGCGGCCGCGTGCTGCTCGGCCTCGACCGGCCCGACGACGCGGTCGAGAACTTCAGCATCGCGCTTCGTGTCAATCCGAACGACGCCGAGGCCTGGTTCCAGCGCGGCAAGCTCTATCTCGATCTCAGCCGCAACGACGAGGCGGCCGCCGACCTCGCCCAGGCGCTCAGATTGCGGCCCAATCACGTCGAGACGCGGCTGGCCGACTGTTTCGCCGAACTGCCGGTGGTCTATCGCGACGCGGACGAGATCCCGCGCCGCCGCGCCGCCTACGAGGCCAAGCTGCGGGCGCTCAGCGGCGATATCGAGGCCGGACGGCTCGCCGGCGACTTCATCAAGGCGGTGGGCACCCGGCATCCGTTTCTGCTCGCCTACCAGGGCGCCGACGATCGCCCGCTGCAGCAGGTCTACGGCGACATGATCGCGCGCGTGATCGCGCGGCAGTTCCCGCCCGCGCCCATGCCGCCGCCGCCGGCGCCGGGCGAGCGCATCCGTGTCGGCGTCGTCAGCAGCTTCTATTACAGCCATTCGAACTGGAAGATTCCGATCAAGGGCTGGATCGGCCAGCTCGACCGCAGCCGCTTCCACGTCACCGGCTACCACATCGGCGTCATGCACGACGAGCAGACCGACGCCGCGGCGAAAATGTGCGACCGCTTCGTGCACCGCATCTTCGACACCGCGGCCTGGCGCCGGCAGATTCTCGCCGACGCGCCGCACGTCTTGATCTATCCCGGCTTGCTGATGGACACCGCGTCGCTGCAGCTTGCGGCGCAGCGGCTGGCGCCGGTGCAGTGCAATTCGTGGGGACACCCGGAAACCAGCGGTCTGCCGACGCTCGACTATTTCTTGTCGAGCGATCTGATGGAGCCGCCCGAGGCGCAGTCCTATTACACCGAAAAGCTGGTGCGGCTGCCCAATCTGTCGATCTATTACGAGCCGATTCAGGGGACCCCGGTCAGCGTCAGCCGCGCAGAGCTCGGCCTGCGGCCGCAGGCGACGGTGTTCTGGAGCGCGCAGTCGCTGTTCAAGTATCTGCCGCAATATGACGACGTCTTCGTGCGCATTGCGCGTCGTGCCGGCGACTGCCAGTTCGTGTTCCTGCGCCATTTCGGCGGCCCGCACATCACGGGCGTGTTCCGCGAGCGGCTCAATCGCGCATTTGCGGCGGCGGGGCTGCGCGCCGACGACTATTGCGTGTTTCTCGACCGCATGAGCCAGAGCAAGTTCGCGGCCGCCGCCGGCCTTGCCGACGTGTTTCTCGACAGCATCGGCTGGTCGGGTTGCAATTCGGCGCTGGAAAGCCTGCCGCACCATCTGCCGATCGTGACGCTGGCGGCGCCGTTCATGCGGGGCCGGCACTGCGCCGCGATCCTGCGGATGATGGGCGTGACCGACACCATCGCGGCAACGCTCGACGACTATGTCGAAACCGCGGTGCGGCTTGCCGCCAATCCGCAAGAGCGGCGCTCGCTGCGCCAGCGGCTGGCTGCCAGCGAGCACAAGGTCTATCGCGACCGCGCCTGCATCGCCGCGCTCGAGGATTTGCTCGAGCGCGCCGTGCGCGCCCCGGACGCCGCAGCCTGAGCCCGGCAAAATCTGCCGCATGACGGCAGAAAGCGCCGCCGTCCCGGCCGTGGGCGGTGACGTAACATATTGAAAAATAATAGATATTAGGCTGGCACGCGGATTGCGACAGTTGCTGGCGCGGGATTGTGCCGCGTATGGGCCATGCCCATCAGTGGAGAGGAACCATGGGTCTGTTTAATGCGCTTACCGCTGCGGTCGGTGGTTTGCAGGCGCAGTCTTTCGCCATCCAGAATATCTCCGGCAACATCGCCAATTCGCAGACGATTGCCTACAAGGACATCAACACCAGCTTTCTCGATCTGGTGTCGTCGGCTTCGGTGCCATCCCAGCAGGTCGCCGGCGGCGTCACCGCCTATTCGGTTGCCACCAACAACGTGCAGGGCGCGATCCAGAGCGCGACCGTCGGCACCGACATGGCCATCAACGGCGACGGCTATTTCATCGTGCAGCCGCCGCTGACCTTCAGCGGCTCGACCCCGATCTTCGGCGGCGTCAACAGCTATACACGCCGCGGCGACTTCCAGCTCGACGCCCAGGGCTATCTCGTCAACGGCGCCGGCTATTACCTCGAGGGCCTGCCGATCGACCCGACCACCGGCATCCCGACCGGCAGCGTCGCGGCGCCGCTGCAGTTCCAGAGCAATTTCCTCCCGGCGAGCGCGACGACGCAACTGCAATACGCGCTCAATCTGCCGACCACGCCCGTGACCAATGCCTTCAGCTCTTCGACGCCGAATTCGGAGCTGCTAAATCCGGCGAATTTCGGCACCGACCCGACCGTCGCCGGCACCGGCACCGTGGTCGGCAGCGACGTGTCGACCTTCGTCGACGAGTCGATCGACGGCGGATCGATCACGGTCTACAACGCCGCTGGCAGTCCGGCGAACCTGCAGTTGCGCTGGGCCAAGATCGACAGCGTCGCCAATGGCGGCGTCGACACCTGGGAACTGTTCTACCAGACCGACTCGACGGCGACCGGCGCGACGGTGGCCTGGCAGAACGCCGGGGTCGACTTCGTCTTCGACGCCACCGGCCAGCTCAACCCGCCGATCACGCAGACCACGCTCAACAACGTCACGATCAACGGCAATGCCATCGGCAATCTCACCGTCGACACGCCGGTCGGCTCGATCACCCAGTTCGCCAGCACCAGCGGCAACTCGACCGTCAACAATCTGCAGCAGAACGGCTATGCCGCCGGCCAGCTGCAGGGCATCGCGGTCGGCAAGAACGGCGACATCACCGGCACGTTCTCGAACGGCCAGAGCGTGGCGCTCGCCTATATCCCGCTGGTGCATTTCAACAGCCCGAACAACCTCAAGAGCCTCGACGGCGGCGCCTATCAGGAGACCTCCGAATCCGGCCCGCCGCTGGCCGGCGCCTCCGGCCAGATCGTCGGCCAGTCGCTGGAGAGCTCGAACGCCGACATCGCCACCGAGTTCACCAAGCTCATCGTCACGCAGCAGGCCTATTCCGCCAACACCAAGGTCATCACCACCGCGAACCAGATGTCGCAGGACCTGCTCAACATCATCCGGTAGCGGCGCTCGGGCGTTGCGGATCGACGGCGATCGGAACTAGCGCATGAGCCTGACGCAATCGCTTGCAACCGCGCTGTCCGGCCTCCAGGTCAGCCAGGCCAGCATCGGGCTCGTCTCGAGCAACGTCGCCAATGCCGACACGCCCGGCTACGTTCGCAAGACCGTCCAGCAGGTCCAGACCGTCGGCAACGGCACCGACATCGGCGTGCGCATCGCCGACGTGCAGCGCACGCTCGACCAGTACATCCAGCGGCAGCTGCGCGCCGAAAGCTCGGGCGCCAGCTACGCCGACACCCGGGCGCAGATGTACAGCCAGCTGCAGGACGTCTACGGCCAGCCGGGAGCCGCCAACGCGCTGGAGACGGTCTACAACAGCCTCACGACGGCGTTGCAGGCGCTGTCGACCAGTCCCGACGACCCGGCCGCGCGTTCCTCGGTGATCGGCGCCGCCCAGACGCTGGCGCAACAGCTCAACCAGGCGAGCTCGCAGATCCAGGGCCTGCGCAGCGACGCGGAGCTCGGCATTTCCAACGCGGTCGAGCAGGCCAACAACGCGCTTAGCCAGATCGCCGCGCTCAACCAGCAGATTCTCGGCCGCTCGCAGGGCGATAGCGAGACCGCGACCCTGATGGACCAGCGCGACGCCTATATCGACCAGCTGTCGCAGCTGATGGATATCAGCGTCATCAAGAACAGCGACAACCAGGTCAGCGTCTTCACCAATTCCGGCATTCAGCTGGTCGGCACCCAGGCTTCCGTGCTGTCCTTCAATGCGCAAGGCACGGTGACGCCGGCCTCGCAGTGGAGCGCCAATTCCGCGCAGTCCACGCTCGGCACGGTCACGCTGACGACGCCCGCCGGCAATTCGGTCGACATGCTGGCCAACGGCTCGATCCGTTCCGGCAGCATCGCCGCCTATGTGCAGATGCGCGACCAGGATCTGGTGCAGGCGCAGAACCAGCTCGACGCCATGGCGTCGGCGATGGCGTCGGCCTTGTCGGACACCACCACGGCCGGCACGGCAGTGGCGGTCGGCCCGCAGAACGGCTTCGACATCGACATCGGCGGCCTCTCGGCCGGCAATACCGTCACCGTCAACTATACCGACACCGCGACCAGCACCCAGCATACCTTGACCCTGATCCGGGTCGACGACCCTTCCGTGCTGCCGCTGCCAAATTCGGCGAGCCTCGATCCCAACGACACCGTCGCCGGCATCGATTTTTCCGCCGGGCTTGCCTCCGTCATCACCCAGATCAACGCCGCCTTCGCCGGCACCGGCATGACCGCGTCCAACCCGTCCGGCACGACGCTTGAGGTGCTCGACGACGGCGCCGCCAATACCGTCGACGTCAACGCCGTCAGCGCCACCCAGACCGCGACCTCGCTCACAAGCGGCAGCGCCGCGCTGCCCTTCTTCACCGACGGCGGCGCGCCCTATACCGGCGCCATCACGGCCGCGGGTTCCGAACGTGTCGGCCTCGCCGCGCGCATCGCCGTGAACCCGGCGCTGGTCGCCGATCCGTCGGGCCTTGTCGTCTACCAGTCCGGCACCGCGGCCGGCGACAGCACGCGGCCGGATTTCATCCTGCAGCAGCTCACCAATGCCTCGCTGCAATTTGCGCCGAACAGCGGCATCGGAACCGCCGCGGCGCCGTTCTCCGGCTTGATGACGACGTTCCTGCGGCAGGTCATCAGCCAGCAGGGGCTGGCGGCCAACGCCGCCAGCAATCTCAAGCAGGGCCAGGACGTCGTGCTGGCGACGCTGCAGCAGCGCTTCAACGACAGCTCGGGCGTCAACATCGACCAGGAGATGGGCAACCTCCTCGTCTTGCAGAATTCCTACGCCGCGAACGCCCGCGTGCTGTCGACGGTCAAAGAGATGCTCGACACGCTGTTGCAGTTGTGAGGACGTCATGAGCCTGTCACCGATCTCGGCCCAATCGGCGCTCGCCATCCAGCAGCTCGTCGACATGCGCGCGCAGTTCGACGATCTGCAGCGTCAGCTGTCGACCGGCCAGAAATCGGCGAATTACGCGGGGCTCGGCCTCGACAGCGGCGTCACCGTCAGTCTGAATTCGCAGCTCGCCGCCATCGGCGGTTACGACAATACCATCGACAATGTCGGCACGCGCATCGGTCTGATGAACACCGCGCTCGGCAGCATGACCGACCTGGCGACGCAGGTGAAGTCGGCGCTGGCGCAAGCCCCGCTCGGCGTCAACGGCAGCGGCGTCACGCTGGCGCAGCAGACCGGGCAAAACGCGCTCGACCAATTGCTGAGCATGCTCAACACGCAGTCGGGCGGCCGCTACCTGTTTTCCGGCCGCGCCACCGACCAGCCGGCGGTGGAAACGCTCGATCACATCCTCAACGGCGACGGCGCACGCGCCGGCCTCAAGCAGCTCATTTCGGAACGCACCCAGGCCGATCTCGGCGTCGGCGGCCTCGGCCGGCTGACGCTCGGAACCGCGGGCAGCACGGTCAGCATTACCGACGATACCTCGCCGTTCGGTTTCAAGCTCGCCTCGGTCAGTTCCTCGCTTAGCAACGCCGCCGTCAGCGGTCCGAGCGGCGCGCCGGCGACGCTGTCGGTCGATTTTTCCGGCGGCAATCCGAACGATGGCGACGCCATCACCGTCCGCTTCGACCTGCCCGACGGCTCGAGCGAAAACCTGACGCTGACCGCGACCACCAGTTCGCCGCCCGGCGCCAACCAGTTCGCCATCGGCGGCACGACCGCCCAGACCGCCGCGAATTTTCAGGCCGCCCTCAACACCGCGATCGGCAAGCTTGCCGACACGTCGCTGACCGCGGCTTCCGCGGTTGCGGCCTCCAACGACTTCTTCGACGCCGACAGCAGCAACCCGCCGCAGCGCGTCAACGGCCCGCCTTTCGATACTGCGACCGGCATGATCGCCGGCACCGCGGCCAATACGGTGATCTGGTACACCGGCGAGGCCGGCGCCAGTCCGGCGCGCGACACCGCGACCGCGCGGGTCGATCAATCGCTCGTCGTCTCCTATGGCGCGCGCGCCAATGAGACCGGCATCCGCACCTTGGTGCAGAACGTGGCGACGCTCGCCGCCGTCGCCATCTCGCCCAGCGATCCCAATGCGCCGGATCTGAGTTCCGCCCTGAACCAGCGGCTGACCCAGAACATGAACGCGCCCGGCAGCCAGACCATTTCCGATATCCAGACCGAGCTCGCCAGCGCGCAGAGCTCGCTCACCGCGGCCAAGGATCGCCACCAGCAGACCAGCGCCACCTTGAGCGATTTCCTGCAGCAGATCCAAGGCGTGTCGAACGAGGACGTCGGCGCCCAGATCCTCGCTTTGCAGACGCGCATGCAGGCCTCGATGCAGACCACCGCCCTGCTGTTCCAGACGAGCCTCGTCAACTATCTGAAATAGTCGGCTCTGCCGGCAAACAAAAACCGCGGGGTTTTGCCCCGCGGTTTTTTCGTTGCCGGCGCTGGCGTCAGGCGCGGCCGAGCAGGCCCGCCGCCAATTG
>Ga0070741_10010517_pt1 | contig 17437 bp, 9 predicted proteins | sample Coa_R1_4_FD_66440 | JGI IMG/M metagenome (GOLD analysis project Ga0070741, IMG submission 66440) | Surface soil microbial communities from Centralia Pennsylvania, which are recovering from an underground coalmine fire - Coalmine... | ecosystem: Environmental > Terrestrial > Soil > Unclassified ...
GAATCGAACGCAGCGTTGCGTAGGAACTCGTAGATGTCGCCATGGAATTGATTGGTCCCCGACTTCAGCGAGAGATCGACCTGGGCGCCGGCTCTGGTACCGTATTCCGCACCGTAAAGCCCTACTTGCATATTGAATTCCTGCAGCGCATCGATGGACGGGTTGAACGTGGGAGAAGGATTGCGAGACTCGGTCATATTGACGCCATCCAGCGTGTAATTGTTATTAAAATCGCGCTGGCCGTTGGCGCTGATCGTGTAGCCTTGCAATGTGAACCCGGTGTTGCCAGTTACTAAACCCGGAGTGACTCCAGGCACCAGCTGAGACAATTGAATGAAATTCCGGCCATTCAAAGGCAGATCATTGATCTTCTCTCGATCGATCACTGTGTTTTGTGTGGCATTCTCCGTGTTAAGCACGCTGGCGGATGCCATCACGGTTACCTCTTGAGTCGACGTCCCTACACGAAGGGTGATATCCTCCCTCACAGTCTGCTCATAAGCTAGGGAAATCTGCCGCAGCGTGAAGGTTTCGAATCCACTTCTCTCCACAGTGATGTGATAACGGCCCGTATCCAGGAACGGTACGGTATATTCGCCGCTGGAATTGGTGAGCGTGGTCCTCGAGATGCCCGTCTGCGAATTGGTCACTGTCACCTTCGCATCTGGCACGATCGCACCGCTCACGTCCGTCACGAGGCCCACTAATTTGGATGTAGCGCTCTGCGCATAAGCAGACGTGGTCGCACACGCAAGCGCCAGGCAAACGCAGGCTGCAACAAGCAGACGGTGACAACCACTGGATCTTGAGAACGGATGATGTTTCGTCGACATAGGCCCTCCTCGGAGTGTTCAGTGCGATCTTATCACCTTAGGAGCTTGCGAGAATCGCTTTACCGATTCGGGTGCCTGCCGGTCCGGCGCTCGAAGGTCGTCGATATCCGAATCATCGGAATTCGCACTTCGAAACATGGCTCATAGGGTCCTCCGCGCAGCAATTGCATGCCGGCACCCGGACAGACGAGCAGGTGCAGTTCAAAATCGCGCAGGGCGGATTGAGGCAGCCGTACATCGCGTTTGCTCCAGGGCTTACCGCCGCAAACGCATTAGTCACAATGGAGCGACCGACCACCGATGCGGGGTAGCGCGGGTTACGCTGCGAAGAAGACCCGCCGCAGAGCCGCATAAGAAAAGAGTTGGTCCCATCGTCAATACAGCACGTAGCCGGTCGGCCCGGGCTCGTAGCAGGCACGCAGTTGTTCGACACCGCGGGCGTGCAAATTATTTGCTTAAGTCTCTCGGATCGTAAAAAGGAGATGCGCTTCGCGTGGCGGCACAGTAGATCCTCTTGGATGTAAGCCGGTTTCGTAGCGGCCCGCAGACTGGCCCGTCCCAATTGCTCCCGAACAACGAATCGCTGCGGGGCATTGCAACCGAGATCCGGGCCAAGCCTGTGGCAACACCGGGGACATGGGAACTGTCCACTGGACGGACCCTTATCTCGCTAATAGCAGGCCGGCGGTCGCGAACAGTTTCGCCTGTCTCCGGTTTTGCCACAGGATGGTAGGGCTAACGGGAATCGACGTGCTGGCGTTCAGTTCAGTTGTCCGGCTGAGGGAAGGCCTTTCGTGAACGTCCACTGCTTCCGGGCGCTTACTTAGCTTTTGCCGTCGCCACTCCGAAACTGGAGGCTAACTCTTGCTGCCGCGCAGGCTGCTGGAGATCGATTCCGCCGTCCTCATCACCTCTTCTGACAGGCTCTTTAGAGTTTCCTCGTTGATTTGCGCCGTAGTTCCCGCTACGCTCACGGCGGCTACAGCCAGATCGTCATCGCCGAAAACCGGAGCGCCGATGCAGCGGAGTCCGATTGTTTCCTCCTCGTCGTCAAACGCGTATCCGTTGGCGCGTGTCTTTGCCAATTCCTCCCTAAGCTTCACGGCGGAAACGATCGTATTCTCGTTGTATCGTATAAAGCCCTGCTGAAAATGATGATGTAGTTGCTCTTCCGGCATGTAAGCCATCAGAGCCTTCCCGGTGCCGGTGCAGTGGATCGGAAGCCGTTTTCCAATCCATGTAGGGAGCTGCTGTTGTCCGGCAGGCGCTACTCTATCGATCAATACGAGTTCATCCTGCGAAATCATGGCCAGGTGCGCCGTCAGCCCGGTCTGCTGCGCCAATTTTCGCAAGAAGGGTGTGGCATGCTCCCGGACGCCCAGGCCGATCATACTTCGGTTCGCCAGGTCGAACAGCTTGCTCGTAAACGTGTATCGCCCGCGCGAAGAGTTGCGATGGACGTAGCCGCACTCCTCGAGCGTATTGAGAATGTAGAAGGCGGAACTGCGTGCGACGCCGGCGCTGCGGGCGATTTGCGACAATGTCAAGCCTTTTTTCGAGGAGGCCAGTATTTCGAAAATACCCAACGCGCGCCGGACGGACGGCACCATTTTTTCATCGGTCCCAACCATTGTTCGGTCGAGATTATTTAATCACGATTTGCGACGTGCGGAACTCGCTACCTCGGTCTTGACCACGATCCCGCTGTCCATCAGTTCACTGCCTTGGGCCCGGTTCGATGTATCGGTCCAGCCACGCGAGAGTGTTGACAAGAACCTCCATGCGGTGGCTGGGCCGTTTGCCGGAGCCGTGCGATTCGCCCGGAATCCGGAGGAAGACCGTATCCACACCCAGCACCTTCAGCGCCCGGTAAAACTCCTGTGTCTGTGCGATCGGGGTCCTCCAGTCTTCCTCGCCGGTGATGAGCATGGTGGGTGTCTTGACGTTCTTTACGCGGAAGAGAGGAGAATGCTCCATGTAGTCGGCAGGCTCGTCCCACGGCATCCCTTTGCGATAGATGCTCGCGATGTAAAATCCGTTGTCCCCGGAGCCGACGTGCGTAAACCAGTTCGTGACCGGCCACCAGGCAACGGCCGCACGAAATCGCGTGGTCTCCGTTACCATCCAGGTTGTCATCAAGCCGCCTCCGCTCCCGCCGACGACGGCCATGCGGGCCGGATCGATATAGCCATCTTTAAGCACGCGATCGACGCCCGCCAGCACGTCTTTGATGTCGTCGCCAGGCCACTTGTGTTGAATCATGGCGGCGAACTGCTCGCCATAGCCGGTCGAGCCGCGCGGATTCAGGTACAGCACCACGTAACCGTGATCGGCAAACATCTGCAGGTCGTGCATGAAAGTGTTGCCATAGGCGGAGTGTGGGCCGCCGTGGATAGACACGAGCAGCGGATAGCGCTTCGTGGGATCGAATCCTTGCGGTTTGAGCACCCAACCGTGGATATTGCGGCCATCGAATGACGGGTAGCGAAGTTCTTCCGGCTGTGACAAACGGCAGCCAGCCAGGATTTCGCTGTTGGGGTCAAAGAGCGTTTTTAACTGGCCCGGATGGTCCAGCGACAGCTCCGCCACGACGGACGGCCGCGAAGGTGTCGATAGCAAAGCGACGGCATGACCGTTATGAGCAACGGAAACGGAACTGATGCGTTGGTGTCCCGTCGTAATCTGGCTGATCTCGCCGTGCAGACCGGCAGTGGAAATATTGGTGTCACCGGCATCCTCGACAAGAAACCAGAGGCGGCTCCCGTTCTCGGACCAGACCGGCGCCTGGATGTCACGGTCCAGAGAGCCGGTAAGGGCCTTGCGGTGTTCCCCGTTTGCGTCCGTGACGTAGAGATGGCTGACGTGATAGGTCTGGCCTTTCCACTCGTATCCGGCAAAGGCGATGTGTTTGCCGTCAGGGCTGGCGGCGATCGAATGCTGATGCCAGGCCGGCGGACCAAGACGGCGCGGCTCGCCGCCATCGATCGGGAAGGCATAAATACTGCTCTCGTTCAGAACAGACCAGCCTTCCTCGGCCTGCACTGCGGTAGACAAAACCGATCGGGAGTCGCGCGACCACTCGATTTCCGGCTGGGTCAAATATGACGTATGCCAGTACGGCCGGCGGCTGACCTGCCGGGGCGCGCCGCCGGATACCGGTGCCACAAACAGCTGTGTGGAGCCGGGCCGCATGACACCGCTGCCATCCATTGCCCAGCGTAGAGAGGTGATGACCACGGGCGGAGGCGCCCACTTCGCCCCTGCCGGTGGAGCGGGCGTGGGAGGATCCCAAGCGGGCTTCTCCGCCACAAGGGCAAAAAACGCGATCCAGCGGCCGTCGGGCGACCACGTTATGTCGGACGGAGTCCGGTCGACGTCCGACAGGACACGATCTTCATTGGATTCCACGGCCAAGATGTGAATCCGGGTGTTGCCGCCGCGGTCTGAGATATATGCCAGGTACCGACCGTCGGGCGACCAGCGCGGACTGCGCTCGTGCAGCTTGCCGCTGTGCAGCGTTCGCATCTCCCCGGTCCGAAGCAGCCGCAGATTGGAGTAGCTGGAATCGTCTTGGATGTCGATCCAGGAATACGTGAAAGCGACCGCGCCGCCGTCGGGGCGGTATTGCGGTTCGGAAACGCTGCTCATGCGGAACACGGAGTCAGGTGCCAGGCAAGCCTGACCGGCCAGCAGAACCGATGCGCCGGCGATAGCGAGAGTAAGAATTCGTGTACAGTTCATCAGGTCACGTTTCGGCGGCACGCACTCATCACGGCCGCAATCTCCACGCTTCCACACGATCCTGATTCAGCTCCAGGCCCAAACCCGGAACTTCGGGCAGCCGGACATAACCGTTCTCTGCTCGTGGCTCCCCCTGAAACAGCTCGTAGAATAACGTGTCGTCATCCAGGATTCCGCCCTGATCGGGCGCCGGAAAGTATTCGGCCATCGGTGAATTCAAGTGGGAGATAACCAGGTGATAATTGTGCATCTGCCCCGCATGCGGGATAACAGGCAGCCCCGCGGCAGCCGCCATGGCCCAGATTTTCCGCGCTTCGGTAATGCCACCCACACGATTTACATCCGGTTGCAGGATATCTACGGCGCGTTTGGCGATCAGCTCGCGGAATCCGTAGCGTGTGAACTCGTGCTCTCCACCACTGATTGGCGTCGATACCGATCCGCGGATCTCGGCGTAGCCATCGATATCGTCAGGGATGACCGGCTCCTCTACCCACTTCAGGTTTATCCCGGCATCCTCGATCATGCGGATCATCCGGATCGCGTAGGTGACGTCCCAACCCATGTACGCGTCGGCCATCAACTCCGTGTCCGGTCCAATTGCCTGGCGCACGGTGCGGACGAGCTCGAGATTCCGCCGCATGCCCGCCAGGCCGTCGCGAGGACCGTATCCAAAACGTTGCTTGACGGCGCGGAAGCCTCGCTTAACAAGACAATCGGCGTCCTGCGCGAGCCGGTCCAGATCGCGGCGTGCATAGAGCCGGCTTCCGTAGACCGGGATCGCGTCGCGCGTCCTGCCGCCTAGCAAATTGTAGACGGGTTGCCCCGTCGCTTTGCCGAGAATATCCCACAAGGCGATGTCCGCGGCGCTGATCGCTTCCGTCACCAGTCCCTTGCGGCCGTAGTTCAACGTGCTGCGATACATGCTTTCCCACAGCAGTTCCACGTCGAAGGGATTCTGTCCAAGGAGAATGGGCTTAAGGTGGTTTTCCAGGACGTAAGCGGCCGCGCCGCTGCCGACACCGGCACTGCCCAACCCGTGGAGGCCTTCGTCTGTCGTGATCCGGACCAGAACCGCGTAAGCCGGCCCGCCGCGCAGGCCCACGAAACATGCATCCGTTTTGCGGGCCGTCTCGGGAAGCGCATGCAGCGGAGATACCAGGAATTCGCCCTCGCCGCCCTCACCCAGGCCTGGCGGCTGACCAATCTGAATCACCTCGAGCTCGGTTATCTTCACAAGGAGCCTCCCGCCATTTTTCGGAGTACGTCCTCCGCGGCTTGCAGCGTGCGGTTCAAATCCTCGCGCGAATGCGCGGCGGAAATGTGGTTCCGTTTCAGTGGGAGCGGCAGGCAGAATATGCCACGGTCCATCATCGCCCGGCGGAACGTCACGTCCCGCGCCGTGTCGTTTCGCAGTAAGTCCGAATAGTTTTGAACAGGCGGCTGCATAAAGTAAAGAACGAACACCGAACCGTATTGCGCCACATGGGCGTCAGCGCCACAGCGCTCAATGATGGCGCTCAACTCCCGAGCCATATAGGCGCCCTTTTCGAATACATCCTCGTGAATGCCGCCGTTTTCGAGTTTCTCGATCGTAGCCAGCGCCGCCGCGACGCCGGTCGGGTGCCCATTGTAGGTTCCGGCAAAGAACACGTCACCACGATTCGTCTGAAAACGGTCCATGAGGGCGGCTTTCCCGCATAACGCAGCGCACGGATAGCCATTCGCCATGCTCTTGGCGAAGGTCGCGAGATCGGGCGTCACCCCGCAACTGCTCTGAAATCCCCCAACACCATGGCGAAAACCCGTGATGACTTCATCGAAGATCAAAACTACACCATACAAATCGCAAAGCTCGCGTAAGCCCCGCAGGAACTCCAATTTCGGCATGACGCAGCCGATATTATGCGGAATCGGCTCTAAAATAATGCCGGCTACCTGGTTCCTCGCACCTGTAACAGCACGCTCGACCTGGTCGAGATCGTTGAAATCCAGAACGATCGTCTCCCCGGCGGCCTCATCCAGGATCCCAGCAGAGGACGGGTCGTAACTTCCCACTTTCGCCTTGGGACTGATGACATTCATGCACAGATAATCGTGCCAGCCATGATAACAGCCCTGGAACTTGATCAGTTTTTTGCGGCCGGTGACGGCTCGGGCCAGGCGAATGGCATGGAAGGTTGCCTCCGAGCCCGTGACGCAAAGCAAGACCTTCTCCGCACAGGGAATGTGCTGCACCAGTTTACGCGACAGCCGGACTTCCTCTTCGGTCGTTCCGACACCCAACAGGTCGAGCGACTGTATACTTTCCACCACCCTTGCATCGACGAAGGCATCGCGGTGGCCGAGGATAATCGGTCCGAAGGCAGCGTGGTAATCGATAAACTCGCGGCCATCGACGTCTGTGATGACGGAGCCACGCGCGTCTTTCCACACCAACCGCGGATTCAATCCCCGCGTTGATGAATGGACGCCGCCGGGCGTATATCTAGCCGCTTCTTCCGCCAGCAAGGCAGATGTTGCCGGCTGGATCTGCATATTGGTAGAGGCCATAGAAGATTTTAGGTACTTCTCTGACTCTACGCAGGCGGCAGGCGGGTGATCAATATCCCGCATTTCTGGGCTTCTGTCTTTGTTCAACCCGCCGAACAATTTCCCAACACGGGACAAAAAGGTTGCGCGGCAGTTTTGTTCACGGGGGCGAACAAAACCGCCCGTTTGTGGTGAGCACATATTGTATAGAACTCGAGGCGCTTTTAGAATCCAAAGATCACACGTCGATCAGGGACAAAGGAGCGCCAAGCAGGTAAACGTTTGGGCTCTCCGAACGGCCCCTGTTGACGCGTCTGCAGACGAGGAGGGCTAACCATCCTTATATTGAACCGATACGGGCGTTTCGGAATGACCATGCTGGGCACGTCTGCAGAGCGGCCGCGGTATAATTGCATCATCCCGGAGGGAATTGGCACGGTGCGGCGGCTTTCTGTATGCTGTTTCGTTTTTCTAGTCCTGCTCACGGTGCCGGCTTTCAGCGGTTCGTTTGAAGAAAACGTACTGCCGCTGCTGAAGGCGAACTGCCTCCCTTGCCACGACTCGAAAACGCATACCAGCGGCTTCAGTATCGAGACTCTCCAGACGGTAGTCGCAGGCGGATCGCGACACGGTGTTGCAGTCAAAGCCGGTCATCCCGAATCCAGTCCGTTGATTGGGCTGCTGCACGGAACGATCAAACCGCAGATGCCGTTCGGTAAAGCCCTGCCCGCCGCCGATATTGCCCGAATCGAGCAATGGATCCGGGGGTCGGAAGCGGAAATATCGGCTGCCACACCCAAACAGACGCGCTGGTGGGCGTTCGTCAAGCCGGTGGCCCACCCGGTTCCCGAGGTGCGGAATGCGAAATGGCCGCGCAACGACATCGACCGCTTCGTCCTGAGCAAGCTCGAAGCAAAGGGACTCCGGCCGGCGCCGGAAGCCAGCCGGCGCGTGCTGATCCGGCGACTATACTTCGACCTGATCGGACTGCCTCCCGAGCCGGAGGACGTCAAACGCTTCGTTGAGGATCATGATCCGCAGGCGTATGAGAAATTGCTGGACAAGCTCCTGGACGACCCTCGTTATGGCGAGCGCTGGGGGCGCCACTGGCTCGACCTTGCCCGTTATGCCGACACGAACGGCTACGAGGGGGATCCCGAGTGGCCGCACGCATGGCGGTATCGCGATTACGTGATCGATGCTTTCAATCACGACAAACCTTACGATGAGTTCATTAAAGAGCAGATCGCGGGGGATGAGTTCTTCCAGGTGGTTTCGGCTGTTCCACCGCCGCCGCCGGAGCCGGAAAAGGAAGTAGCCCTCAGCTTTCTGCGACTGGCTCCGTTCAATCGCACCCCGGTAAGTGACGAGAACCGGGATTCGTTGTTGAGTGAGATGACCTCCGAAGTCGGATCGGTGTTCCTCGGACTCACGGTCGGCTGCGCCAAGTGTCACGATCACAAGTACGACAGCATCCCCACCCGCGATTTCTATCGTATGAAGGCTTTTTTCGCCACGGTACAGATCACGAATACCGGACGAGCCGGAGGTTACGAGCCGGCCGATTTTTATCGACCGGGTGAAAAAGAATGGACCAGTGAAAAAAGCGGTGAATGTAAGAAAGCACTCGATGCCGCGCAGAAGGAATTTGCGGAATTTCAGAAGCCATTGATTGAGAAGGCCGCCATTGCCATTAAGAAGGAGGACCCCAAGCACGATAAGGAGGTCACCGAAAAAGACGTCGAGCGCCTCATCAACATGGAGAACAATAACGCCGCCAGCCTGGAAAAGAAAGAGGAGGTGTTCACGGCTGCGGAGAAGGCCACTTACGCTAAGTTCAGCGAGCGCATTGCCCGGCTCAAGAAGATGGTGGATCGCCTGGAGCCCATGGCAATGGGGCTGCGCGATGCCGATGGCCCGCCCATGGGCCCGGAAATTCCAACCACTTATGTGCTGGTGCGCGGAAACTACGATGCCAAGGGAGAACCCGTCGAACCGGGATTCCTGAGTTGCGTCACCGGCAACAGCGAGCCTGCTCAACTCGAACTTGACCGCTATAAGATGTTCCCGACGCGCGGGCGCCGCATGACGTTGGCCAAATGGATCGCCAACCCCGAAAATCCGCTCACCGCGCGGGTGATGGTCAACCGGATCTGGCAGCATCACTTCGGACGAGGCATCGTCGACACCCCGAGCGATTTCGGGCGAAACGGGACCCTGCCATCACATCCTGAACTGCTGGATTGGCTGGCGCTGCGGTTTGTGCAGGATAAGTGGAGCATTAAGACCATGCACCGCCTCATACTCACCTCGGCCGCTTACCGGCAGGCCTCCAATGTGAACGACGCTCACGCGGCTGAGGTCGACCCGGACAATCGGCTGCTGTGGCGTTTCAACCGCCAGCGACTGGAGGGCGAGGCGATTCGCGACAGCGTGCTGGCTGTGAGCGGCAGGCTCAACCTGAAGCAGGGTGGTTTACCGGTCTACCCGCCCATGCCTAAAGGCGTGCAAGAGGTGCGGGTGCAAGGCGTCGATACCTGGGAGACTTCGACCGGTGCTGACGCGTTGCGCCGGAGTATATATATATTTCAGCGGCGCGCCCAGTTCGTTCCGTTTCTGGAGACATTCGACGCGCCGGTATTCAACTCCTCGTGCGAGGGCCGGCGGCCGTCGGTAACTTCGCTGCAGGCGCTTTCGATGTACGACAGCGACTTCGTCAACGAAGAATCCAGCTGGTTCGCTAAGCGCGTGCGCAAGGAGGCCGGAGCGGATCCGAATGAGCAAATCGTGCACGCGTTTCAGGTTGCATTCGGCCGGGCGCCGTCAGCCGAGGAACTGAAGGATGCGCGCGGACTGATGGACGCGACCAAAGCAGATGCACTGACGGCGTTGTGCCGCGTGCTGCTGAATACGAACGAATTCGTTTACGTGGATTAGAAGATATGCCGCTCTCTCGACGAGATTTCCTATGCCGGTCCTGCAATGGAATCGGGGCAATGGCCCTGGCCGGCATGCTGGCGGACGAAATGGATGCGACGGCGTTCGTCAACCCGATGGCGCCCAAGCCGCAGCACTTTCCCCGCAAAGCGAAGCATTGCATTTTCATGTTCATGGCCGGCGGCGTCAGCCAGATGGACACGTTCGACTACAAGCCCGCCCTCGCGCGCTATGGCGGCGGCCGTTTGCCCAAGGTTCCCGGGCTTTCGGGCGAGATCGAAGGCTTCTTGAATGCCCCGCACCGGGCGATCCCCAGCCCATTCGAATTTAAACAGTACGGCCAATGCGGCCGCTACATTTCGACGCTGTTTCCGAACCTGGCCGAATGCGTGGACGATCTGGCGTTCGTTTACGGGGTTAAGGTAGACAACAATAATCACGGTCCGGCCGTGATGCACGTCAACACCGGATCGCAGTTGCAAGGCAGCGCTTCGGTAGGTTCCTGGGTGACCTACGGCCTGGGCAGCCCGAACCAGGATCTGCCGGGTTACGTCGTGATTCAAGACCCGCGGGGCTCGCCTGTCAATGGCTCGGTCGTATGGGGAAATGGGTACCTGCCCGCGTCGTATCAGGGCACGCTTTTCCGCTCGACCGGTTCGCCGATTCTCGATCTGGAATTGCCTGCCGGCATTGCACGCGATCAGCAACGCCGCGAATTCGACCTGATCAAAAAGTTGAACGACTCGCACCTTGCCGACCGTCCCGGCGCCAGTGAGTTGGAGGCGCGGATTCATGCCTACGAACTCGCGTTCCGCATGCAAGCGGAAGCGCCGAACGTAGTGGATCTGGCAAAAGAACCGGAGCGCATCAGGCAGCTCTATGGGCTCGATGATGCTCGCACCGAGGGCTTCGGGCGTCAGTGTCTGCTGGCTCGCCGGCTGGTGGAGGCCGGCGTGCGCTACACGCTGCTGATCCACGGCGTCGAAATCGGGCGGTATAGTTGGGACGATCACGGCAACGTCAAGGAGCGCGTGCCGCAGCACGCGGTCGAAGTCGATAAACCGATCGCCGCACTCTTGAAGGATCTGAAAGCGCGAGGGCTGTTGCAGGAAACCCTGGTTGTGTGGGCTTCGGAGATGGGGCGCACGCCCTTTATTAACGAGTTGAAGTCCGACAAGCCCGGGCGGGATCACAATCAGTACGGTTTATGCATGTGGATGGCGGGTGGAGACGTGAAGGCGGGGGCGACCGCCGGCGCTACCGACGAGTTTGGTATTCGGGCGCTGCACGATCCCATTCCATTGCGCGACGTGCATGCCACCATCCTGAATTTGCTCGGTCTCGATGATCGCCGGTTGACCTATCTTCACGCGGGACGATTCCGCAAGCTCACGGACATCGGCGGCAGTGTATTAAAAGAGATCGTCGCGTGAGGGCGCGCCCGGCGGCACTCGTGTCTGTGCGCGGTCCCCGCCGGAGTGTGCTCGACGGAACTTCGCCGGGGCGCGGAGATCCGGATTAAGCTGGTCGAGCGGCTTGCCTCTTGACAACTGAGGATACTGAGATATCATTCATAAATCGCAGTCGGCTTCACGAAATTGAGGGGTTCATGTCTCCACTCACATGACTGTTGAACATCTCTTCAACTGGAGTAAGTTATGCTAAATCGTCGATTTTCGAACGGCACCCGGTGCTGGGTGCATCGGATCTGCTTAACATCTGCGCTGCTGCCGATGCTCGCCGGGTCTATCTTCGGTCAGACAACGGTCGGTCAGATCTTTGGAACGATTACTGATGCCTCCGGCGGAGCGGTGCAGGCCGCCTCAGTCACTCTCGTCAATCAAGGCACCAACGATCTCAGACGGACCGTGTCGGACTCGTCCGGAAGTTACATCTTCCCGCAGTTGCCAGTCGGTCAGTACACACTGACGGTCGAGACGCGCGGATTTCAGAAGTTCGTGGCCACCGGGATTGACTTGAAGGTGGATGATCGCCGTCGGCTGGACGCTGCGCTGCAACTCGGCGAAGTATCGCAACAGGTGGAAGTGCAGGCTTCGGCAGTGGCGGTCAATTCGGCCAACGCGACTATCGGCGAGGTAATCGCGCAGAAGCCCATTCTCGACCTGCCGCTGAACGGCCGCAACTTTCTGCAACTGGCTCAGCTTACTCCAGGCACGATTCCGCCCGTCGTGCAGAATTCGCAGGACACCACAAGTTCTTTCAACGGCAATCGCACCAACCTGTCGGTCGCGATTTCCGGAACCAGAGAGGTGTCGGGCGCTTATCTGTTCGACGGCATTTTGGGCCGCGAGGAGTACTACGGCGCCGTCAGTGTGCAGCCAACACTCGAAGGATTGGCGGAATTCAAGATCATGCGGGGCTACTTCTCGCCTGAGTTCGGTTCGCCCGCCATCGTCAGCGTAGTGACCAAGTCCGGTACGAACTTCTACCGCGGGGCGCTTTGGGAGTTTCTGCGCAATGACCTGTTCGACGCCCGCAATACCTTTGACTTCGGAGCGAAAAAGCCGCCATTCCGCCAGAATCAGTTTGGAGGCTCCTTCGGCGGACCCATCATCAAAGACAAGCTCTTCTTTCAGGTGGATTCCGAACTGCTGCGAGCCCGCCAAAGCCTGGCGGCCAACCTGCTGTTACCGACGGCAGCCATGCTCCAGGGCAATTTCCAGGGATTTCCGACCATCTACGACCCGAACACCGCCAATGGAAGTAAGATCAAACAGCCGTATGCGAACAACATGATTCCCTCGAATCAGCTTGGTCCGTTCGCGGCCAAGTACAATCCGTATGTCTTGACGTCCACGGTTTCTCCCCTGGCTCCATCTGCGGTGAGCAGCGGACTTAACTATTTCGGTGCGCAACGCATATCGACGGATGAGAATAAGTGGGATGTCCGGCTGGACTTCAATATTTCGGCCAAAGATAAATTATTCGGCCGGCTAACTTACGACCTGACCGATGAAACGGTTTCCATCCCCCAGCCGGGCGCCGACCGTATCTATCCTCTTCACTCCTGGCTCGCTGTCTTGTCGTGGACGCACATCTTTTCGCCCACTACCGTCAACGAGGCTCGCGTTGGTCTTGACCGGGCGTTCCTGCAGGCAGGCGGTCCTGTCCCCGGCGGGAATTCCGACTGGCCGGCGTTCTTCGGCCTGAAGAACATAAGCACATCGCCCCGCTGCTCCGGCGTGCCCACATTAGCCCTGCAGCAATACGGCACATTCGGATTTCCAAGCACGAGTTGCATCGATTCCACAAACAGCGACGTGCCATTTTTCGACACGGTCTCGCTCGTGAAGGGGCGGCACATCATTACGTTCGGCGGCGAAATCGAGCGGCTGAATCTTCGCCACGAAGTAGCTTTCGGCCCGGAGGGGAGCTTCACTTTCACCGGCCAGTTCACGCAGGGCTTCGACGGGACCAACCTGATTCCGAACACCGGAAACGTGATCGCCGATTATCTGCTCGGCTTTCCGTCCGCTGCCAATGCGCAGGCAGCCGTCTCACCCACCTACCGCCGGGGCTGGTACTACGCCCTGCACGTAAATGACGACTTCAAGGTATCGCAAACTCTGACTTTGAACCTCGGGCTGCGCTACGAAGTGCAACCGCCACTTATCGAGAAGTACAACCATATCGCCCAATTCGACTACGCTACTGGAACCCAACAGTTCGCAGGGCAGAACGGAGTCCCGCGCGGATTGTACCCCACCGACAAGAATGACTTCGGACCGCGTCTGGGTGTCGCCTGGCGGCCTTTCGGCCTGAACAACACCGCCATCCGCGCAAGCTATGGCATCTTCTATGATCGCCTGCCCGGAAATGACCAGTCCTGGCAAGGTATTTCTCCGCCGCTCAACGTAGCCCAGTCCTTCGTGCCACCCGACCCTGTGGTGCCGGTTGTCAATATCGCCAATCTGTTTCCCACACCGAACCTGACCCAAGGACTACCCTTCGGCACGACTCTTTTCAACCTGCTGGGGCGGAGAGATCCGTACCTGCAGCAGTGGACGATGAGCGTGCAGCAGTCACTGCCGTGGAATATGTTCCTCGAACTCTCCTATGTCGGATCGAGGGGCAACCATCTTTCCAAGCGCTACGACCGCAACATCGATCAGACGCTTCTCCAGCCGGGCGATACGCGCACGCCCCAGCAGCGGCGGCCTTATCCGAACCTCGGATTCATCCTGAGCGACGAAGGCGCCGGCTTATCCAAATACAATGCTCTGCAAGCCTCTTTGCGCAAAACACTCAGTTCCGGCCTGACATTCATGACGAACTACATGTTCGGCCGCTCGATGGATACCGACTCCTATGATAGTTCGGGCTCACGGCACTACCGGCCTGGCGACAACGATTATGGCCGAAGTATCTTTGACGTCCGCCAGCGATTTGTTGAAAGCATTAACTATGAGTTGCCGTTCGGCAGAAAGGCCAAAGGATGGGCGAAGCAGGTCATCGGTGGATGGTCGATAAACAGTATTACGACTTTTCAGACCGGCCTGCCGTTTTATGTAACCTCGACTGACTTTTCCAACACGGCGACGACTTTCGGCGGGCGTCCGAACCGCCTTTGCAACGGCAATCTACCGCCGGACCAGCGCGGTGTTTATCGCTGGTTCGATACAAACTGCTTCGCGCAGGCGCCATTGAACACCTATGGGAATGGGGGCGTTTTCTACCTGGATACGGACGGCACCAAGAATGAGGACCTGGGATTGTTCAAGGACTTCGATATCACGGAACGGAAGCGTCTGCAGTTTCGCTACGAGGCGTTCAACTTATTCAACAATACAAACTATTACCTGCCGAAGAACAACGTAAGCACGCCGAGCACATTTGGTAAGGTGCAAGCGGCATTGCCTGGACGCGTGATGCAGATGAGCCTCAAATTGTATTTCTAGCAGCCCGTGTCAAAAACCGGGGACAGACGGAACTGTCCACTGCACGGACCTGTATCTTCCTGGTTGCAGGCTGGCAGTCAGGACACTCTCGTCAGTCCCCGCTTTAAACACAGGCTGCCAGCGTGGGGTCGCCGATGGGGGGGGCACATATGAAAGTTTTCTACGAAGCGGATGCAGACCTTTCCGTTCTGACCGGGAAAACGATTGGAATGGTAGGTTACGGCAACCAGGGCAGGGCGCAAGCCTTGAACCTGCGCGACAGCGGTGTGAAGGTGGTGGTGGGCAACCGCGATGACGAATATGCAAAGGCCGCCCTGGCGGACGGCTTCACTCCGGTTCCCATTCCGCAGGCCGTCGAATGCGGCGACATCGTAATGGTCCTGATTCCGGACGAGGTGCAGCCATCGGTTTATGAATCGATGATTACCCCTCACTTACGGGAAGGGCAGACACTCAGTTTCGCCAGCGGTTACAATGTCCATTTCAACCTGATTCAGCCGCCGCGCAATTTGGACGTGATTATGGTTGCGCCGCGAACGATCGGACGCGAGGTCCGCCACGCTTTCGAACGCGGCGGCGGTGTCAACGCGGACGTCGATGTGCGCCAGGATTTCACCGGGTCGGCGTGGGCTACAACTCTCGCCCTGGCGAAGGGGATCGGCTGCACGCGAGCCGGCGCCTTTCACACCTCCTTCGGCGTCGAAGCCGAGCTCGATCTTTTCTCCGAGCAGGCTTTGTGGCCGGCTTTGTTCGAATGCCTGCTCACGGCCTACGATATTCTGACGGAGAAGGGATACCCGCCGGAGGCGGTGGCGCTGGAACTTTATGCATCGGGTGAAGCGGCCGACATTTTCCGCGCCATGGCCGAAAACGGGATTTTTGAACAGATGAAATTCCACTCCCCTACTTCGCAGTACGGAGTTCTGTCGCGTCAACCCGGAGCGACCGGAGATCACGAACAACTCGTCGCGCGCATGCGCCAGACACTGGAAAACATCCGCAACGGTCAGTTCGCCCGGGAGTGGACACGCGAACAGGAGGCAGGTTACCCGAAATTCGACCGCTTGCGGAACGCAGCTTGGAAGCATGCGATTAACCGGGCGGACCAGGATGTCAGGCAGTTGCTCGACGCCGGAAAATCGGCATGCGCCCAAGCCTCGTCGTAACAGGTGACCCTGCGGCGGTAGCATCAACCGCCGGCTCGCGCCGGTGGGTGATTATCGGCCTGCTGTTCGCAGCCGTTCTGATCAACTACATCGACCGCGGCAACTTGAGCATCGTCGCCGTTCCGTTGATGCACGATTTCGGCATTTCGGCCTCCCGCATGGGGACGCTGCTCTCGGCCTTTTTCTGGACGTACACCCTGCTGCAGATTCCGGTGGGCTACCTGGTCGACCGCTTCGGACTGAAGTGGACCTACGCCGCCGCTTTCGTCCTGTGGTCGATCTCGTCGGCCGCCGTCGGACTTGCTGGGAGTTTCGCTCAGGTTCTGATCTTCCGCCTGCTGCTGGGAGTCGGAGAGGCGGCGGTTCAACCCGCGAGTCTCGCTTTTATTCGCCGAAACTTCCCGCCCGCAGCGCAGGGATTGCCTACCGCCGTTTATCTTTCGGGGATGAGTTTCGGACCGGCGATCGGCGCAATTGTCGGCTCGACCCTGCTGGCGGCAGCAGGTTGGCGCCTCGTCTTCATCATTACGGGACTCGGTGCTTGCGTCTGGCTCCTGCCGTGGCTGGCGATGGCGCCCCGTGATCAGGTCCGGCACGAAAAAGCTGTCGTGCGCTACAGCGGCGATATGTGGACGGAGATTCTTCGCGGCCGGACACTCTGGGGCATCGTCATTGGAGCGTTCTTTTACTCGTACTTCTGGTATTACTGCCTGACGTGGCTTCCGTCGTATCTGGTTATGGGGCGCGGCTTCTCGTTCCTGAAAATGGGAGTCTTTACTGCCGCTCCGTTTCTTACAACGGCCCTGATGTCGATGGTGGCGGGACGCGCCGCCGACCGGCTGATCGCAAAATCCGGACGGCCTATCACCGTGCGAAAGGGATTCGTTGTCTCTGGGTTTTGCCTCGGCTCTTCAATTCTGCTGCTGCTGTTCTTGAAGTCGGCCGGAGCGGTTCTGGCGACACTGATGTTGTCGCTGATGGGCATCGGCCTGGCGAGTGCCAACTATTGGGCGCTGACTCAGGCTGCCTCGCCCGCGGCGCTCGTCGGCCGGGTTATCGGATTTCAGAATACGATCGCGAACCTGGCGGGAATCTGTTCACCGGTCGTCACGGGCATTCTGATCGACAAGACGAAGAGCTTCGAAATTTCGATCACCTGCGCGGGTCTGTCACTCCTGGTCGCGGCCGCCGCATTCTTCTTCCTTGTGCGGCAGCAGGATGTCGATCGCCTGAACGCATTGTACGCGGTCCAACTCTGCCAATGATAGAATCGGGACCGAGCACTCGAACGCGTGAGGAGTTTAGGTTG
>Ga0070741_10010518_pt1 | contig 17437 bp, 18 predicted proteins | sample Coa_R1_4_FD_66440 | JGI IMG/M metagenome (GOLD analysis project Ga0070741, IMG submission 66440) | Surface soil microbial communities from Centralia Pennsylvania, which are recovering from an underground coalmine fire - Coalmine... | ecosystem: Environmental > Terrestrial > Soil > Unclassified ...
GTTCAGGCCCAGCGACCCGAGCAGCTCGGCCACGCCGCGATCGGAGAAGATCTCCGGCTTGAAGTCGGGCACCTGGCCCTCGGGCACGGCGACGATGAGCACGTCGAAATCGTTGGCCGCCACGATCTCGTAGTCGGCGAACTGATCGCCGAGCGCTTGCAGGATCGTCGACACCAGCGGCAGGTCGATCTCGTACAGCTGCATCCACTGCAGCAGCACGCCTCCGGGCTTGAGATGCCGCTTCACCTGGCCATAGAACTCGCGGCTGAACAGCGTCGCGACGCCGCTCATCCAGGGGTTCGACGGCTCCGAGATGATCGCGTCGTACTGTCGATGGCTGCGCGAGAAGAAGGTCTTGGCGTCCTCGACGTGCAGCCGGCTGCGCGGATCGTCGAACGCGCGCTGCACGGGCGGTCCGAACAGGCGCGCGCCCTCGATCATCGCCGGCTCGATCTCGATGGTGTCGACCTGCCGGACGCGGCTCGATCCGAGCACGGTATGCGTCGACCGCCCGGAGCCGATGCCGATCACCGCGACGTCGCTCGCCGCCGGATTGATCGCCAGCGGCAGCGCGCCGGAAAGGATCATCGTGTAGTCGTCGATGGCGACTCTGCGGATGTTGAGGCCGGCGTCGACCTTGCCGTTGGTGGCGATCGACATCGTGCCATCCGGCGCGGTGTAGACATCGACCGACGCAGTCTTGCCGTCGCGATGGAACACCAGCGTGCGCGGCTGCTTTGCCGCGCCGCTGCGGTAGACGCCGGACGCGAGCTTCGCCGGATCGAAACGCGCGAAGATCATCATCGCGATTGCAGTCGCCACGAGCGCACCGGCGCCAGCCCGCTGCGCCCGCCCGCCGAGACGGCCGCGCAGCAGCCACAGGCCGAGTCCGAGGTCGACGAGCGCGCCGGCGATGATCACTGCGCGCAAGCCCAGCACCGGCATCACGGCGTGCACCGCGACGATCACGCCCGCGATCGATCCGAGCGTGTTCGCGGCGTAGACGCGGCCGATCGCGGCTTCGCCGTAGCCCGCGCGGATCAGCATCGCGGTGATCAGCGGCAGCGTCATGCCGGCGCAGAACGTGACAGGCAGCATCAGCGCGACGCAGATGCCATGCGAGAACAGCGTGAACAGCACGTAGCCGGCGTCGTTGCGCTGGAGCGCGCGCAGGATCGCGGCCATCCAGTCGAAGCTGAATCCGTAGATCACGAGCGAGCCGAGCGCAGCGGTGCCCATGACGATCTGGATCCAGGCGAGCGCCCGACGCGGATCCGCGTAGCTGCCGATGCGGTTGCGGATCCAGAAGCTGCCCAGCGCGAGCCCGAGGATGAAAGCCGAGAGCATCAGCTCGAACGCGTGCGTCGCCGAGCTCAGCACGAGCGACAGCATGCGGATCCAGCCGATCTCGTAGAAGAACGACGCCGCGCCGGTGAGGAACGCGGCCGCGAACAGCAGCGTCGGCAATTTCGCGTCGGTCGTCGCGCCCGCGGCCGGTGCGGGCGTCGTCGGCGCGCCGGCGAGCCTGTGCACGATCCACGCGCCGCTCGCGACCGTGACGTTCAGCGCCGCCGCGACGAGCAGCGTGCCCGGCAGGCCGACCGCCTTGACCAGCGCGAAGCCGCTGACCAGCACGCCGATCGCCGCGCCGAGGCTATTCGTGAAATACAGCCATCCGAGCGCAGCGCCAGCGGACGCCGGCGCCCGGCGCACGACCGCCGCGCTCATCAACGGGAAGGTCATCCCGAGCAGCACGCATTGCGGCAGGATCAGGAGCCCGGAGACGCTCCACTTCAGGAGGTCGATGGCAAGCCCGGATTGCAGCGACGGGATCGCGTGATCGAAGCACCAGCCCTGCACGCCGCGGAACACCGGGTCGAACAGCGCGCCCAGCAGGCCCAGAGCGAGCTCGACGAGGACGTACGCGAGCAGCGGATTGGCGAATCTGCGCGAGCCCTTCGCCGCGAGCCACGCGCCTGCCGCCATGCCGCCCATGAAGATCACGAGCACCAGCGTCTGCGCGTAGGCCGCGTGGCCGAGGAACAGCTTGAGGTAGTGGGTCCAGATCGATTCGTAGATCAATCCGGCAAAGCCGGACGCTGCGAACAGGCCGTAGAGCACTGGGCGCGATTTCACGGGAGTTCGCTTTCGTGTCGAGGTGAAATAGGTTAGCGTTTTTGCCTACGTCGCCGCACCTCGAGGCTCCTCATGGAAACCGTCCAGGCCACGCCCGCCCCCGCCCTCGCGCAGCGCATGCGCGCGTTCACCGACTGGCTCGTCAACGATTTCGGCGGCGGCGCGCGCCCGTGGAAGTTCTCGTGGGTGATCAATTTCCAGAAGGCGGGAACGTTCGCTTTCCTCGGCGCGCTCATGTGGTACTACAGGAACACGAGCACCGCGGCCTGGATCTACCTCGCGATGCACGGCTCCTATGGGCTCGTGTGGATCCTCAAGGACACCGCATTCCCCGATCCGAACTGGCAGAAGAAGATCACCATCGGCGGCGGCATCAACGCGTTCCTCGGCGTGCTCGGCCAGTACTGGGTGTTCGGCTGGCTCTTGATCTCCGGCGTCTCAAATCCGCACTACCCGCTTCCCGACTACGCGTGGTTCTGCCTGTGCATCTCGCTGTGCATCCTCGGCTGCGTGATCATGATCGCGGCGGACGCGCAGAAATTCTTCACGCTGCGCGTGAAGCGCGGGCTGATCACCGACGGCATGCACCGCTACGTGCGCCATCCGAATTATCTCGGCGAGATGATGATCTACGGCAGCTTCGCGCTGATGGTCTGGCACTGGTACCCGTTCCTCGTGCTCGCGTGGGTGTGGCTCGGGCTCTTCGCCGTGAACATGGTGATGAAGGAAGCGAGCATGTCGCGCTATCCCGAGTGGGCCGCGTACAAGAAACGCAGCTGGTGGCTCGTGCCGTACGTGCTCTGACCATGGCTGCGTTCGTCGCGATCCGCGTTCTGCATGTGGTGCTCGCCGCCCTGTGGCTCGGCGCAGGAGTCTTCACCGCGCTGTTCCTGTTCCCGACGCTCGGCGACAGCGCACCGGGCAGCAATTCGATGTTCGCTGCGCTCATGCGCAGGCGCTTCGGCGTCTACATGGCGGTGACCGGCGGCCTCGCAGTGTTGACCGGCATCTGGTTGTACTGGCGATTCACCGGTGGCTTCAGCGCAGCGACGATCGGCACGACGTCGGGCATCGTCTTCGGCATCGGCGGTCTCGCGGGAATCGCGGCGGTCGCCATCGGCGGCGCCGTCATCGGCCGTAGCGCCGACAAGATGGCGGCGCTGATCGAGCAAGCTGCGCCGCAATCCGAAATCGAAGCGCTGCGTCAACGCGCGCTCGGAGCGAATCGGGTCGTCGCCGCCCTGATGATCCTGGCGGTCGTATGCATGGCCGCAGGGCACTACGTCTAGAAGGCGCCCCAGCAGATCAGCGCCGTCACCACGACGAATCCGATCGGCGCCGGATGCTTGAGCAGCGCCGACGGCAATCGCGCAAACGAATAGCCGATCGCAAAGAGGCCGAAGCACGCATACATCGCGGCGAGGAAGATTCCGACGCCGCGCACCAGCGCGGCATTGCCGCTCGTGCTGATCGCGAACAGCGCGGCGCCCGCGAGCAGGAACACGATCGTCACCAGATGCCACGACACGTGGATCAGCCCGAACGTGCTGTTCGGACCGCCGATCGGGCTCTTCGGCAGCGCGTGTCGATCGATGCGCCGCACGAGCCGATCGCCGACGATGCCGTGGACTGCCGCCGCCGCGACACTGAGCGCGCCGGCGCAAGCGAGCGCAAAGTTCATCAGTGATGCTCCCCGGTGAACAGATGCACCGTGGTGCGCGCGGATTTCTCGCCGAGCTGGATCGCGGCGCGCTGGAACGACGGTCGACGATCGTGCGAGCCGTTGCCGCTGTAGCCGTGCCGCTCGAGCGCGAAGTCCGGAAGCTCGACCGCGGAATCGTTCGGCGACTGCGCGACGTGGACCGCGCAACGTCCGCTCGGCAGCCCGTCGATGTGCAACGTCTGCGTCGTATCGCGCGCCGCGAAGTGCCGCGTCGAAACCGGCGCCGCAGAGCCGGTCCATGCGGCCGCGTCGCAGAACACCATGATCGTGACGGTCCGCGTCGGCCGCAGATGCGTGACTTCGACGTCGAGCGACGCCGCGGACGCGAGATCGCACGACGCCGCCGCGAGGGTGACCGCGCCGAGCGAAACCCACTTCGCGAGATGCATGATCGTCTCCTGTCCTTCTTCGGGATCATGCTGCTCGGACCGGAGCTCCCGCGGCAGATGAGGAAAGGCACGAGCGCGGGGTGACAAAAGTCACCTCCGTGCCCGGGCGGAGCGCTGCCTATACTGCGGGCATGCCGATCTCGCAGCTGTCCCTCCAGCGTGGCCCCGGCGCGGGCGTGCTCAATCCGCTCAACCTCGCGGCGTACGCAACGTGCGCCGGCGTTTCCTATGGTCCGCTGCGTCAGACTTTCTTCGAAGCGACGCCGGTGCCACACGCCTGGGTCGGTGTCGTGGCGCTGCTCGGCTTGCAGGGCCTGTTCATCCTGCGTGCGGTCCTGCAGGCGCGGGGTGCGTCGGTCGCGGCGCAGCGCGCTTGCGTGATCCCGCAGGCGATCGCGGCGCTCATCTCCTGCTGGGTGTTCCGCGACGGCTTGCAGCCGACGCTGCTCGTGCTGGTCGCAGTGCAGATCGCCGGGCTGTTCCCCACGCGTGCTGCGCTTGCGATCCTCGCCGCGATCAATGTGGTCCTCGGCTGGCTGCTCATCCAGTACGGCATCACCGCGGAGATGGCGCACATGCCGGCGCAGCTGCTGGCGGCGTACCTCGGCTTCCAGGCGTTCGCGTTGCTGACCTGCCACGCGCTCGTGCAGGAGATGGAAGCGCGCAACACCGCGCAACAGATCAATGCGGAGCTGATCGCGACGCGCAAGCTGCTCGGCGAAGGCGCGCGTGCGGAAGAAAGGCTGCGCCTGTCGCGCGAGCTGCACGACATCGCCGGCCACAAGCTCACCGCGCTGAAGATGCAGCTCGGCTTGCTGCGCCGGAAAGTCGCAGCGGAGCACGCGGCCGCGGTCGCCGAAAGCGAGAAGCTCGCCGGTGATCTGCTCACCGACATCCGCGGCGTCGTCAGCACGCTGCGCCAGCACGAAGGCGTCGACTTGCAGAAGGCGCTGGTCGCGCTCGATCCGGGATTGCCGCGGCCGCGCGTGACCTTCGAGCTCGATCCCGAAGTGCGTGTCGCCGACATGCGCCGCGCCGACGCGCTCCTGCACTGCGCGCAGGAAGGGCTCACCAACGCACTGCGACACAGCGGTGCGAGCGTCGTGCGCGTCGCGCTCGCGCGCTCGCCGCAGGGCGTGACACTGACGGTCGAAGACGACGGCGCCGGCAGCGCGCGACAGGTGCGCGTCGGCAACGGACTGCGCGGCTTGCGCGAGCGCATGGAGGAAGTCGGCGGGCGCCTGTCGATCGGCGATCACGCACCGTCTGGATTGCAGCTGCAGGCGCTGGTGCCGGATCCCGCGCCCGCATGATGCGCATCGCGCTCGCCGACGATCAGGCCCTCGTCCTGCACGGTCTGCGCGCGCTGCTCGAATCGCTGGAGGATCTCCAAGTCGTCATCAGCGCCGAGAACGGCGATGCGCTCCTCACCGCGCTGCAGCGCGAAGCGGTGGACGTCATCGTCAGCGATATCCGCATGTCGCATCGATCGGGCATCGAAGTGACGCGCGCATTGCGCAGCCGCGGCGACATGACGCCGGTTCTCTTGCTGACGACGTTCGACGATCCGGGCTTGCTGCGCGCGGCGGTCGAAGCCGGCGCGCAGGGATTCATGCTGAAGGACGCGGCGCCCGAAGCGTTGCGCGACGCGCTGGTGAAGCTCAAGAACGGCGAGACGCTGCTGGCGCCGATGTCGCTCTCATCGCATCACGGCGTCAACGGCACCGGCCCGACGCCGCGGTTGAGCCCGCGCGAGCAGGCCGTGCTGCGGCTGGTCGCGGGCGGCTATTCCAACAAGGAGATCGGACGCGTGCTCAACATCTCCGACGGCACGGTGAAGAATCACATCACCGACATCCTGCAACGCCTGGACGCGCGCGATCGCACGCACGCGGTGCTCAAAGCGATCGGCGCCAATCTGCTTTAGCTGCGGAAGATGAAATACGCGGCGCCGCAGATGCACAGCGCCGCCCACAAATAGTCGAGCTTCAGCGGCGCCTTCATGTAGACGATCGCGAACGGCACGAACACCGCGAGCGTGATGATCTCCTGCAGGATCTTGAGCTGCGGCAGCGACATCGTCGCGTAGCCGATCCGGTTGGCGGGCACCTGCAGCACGTATTCGAAGAAGGCGATCCCCCACGAGAGCAGCGCAGCCACGATCCACGGCTTTTCGCGCAGGTCGCGCAGGTGCGCGTACCAGGCCGCGGTCATGAAGAAGTTGGAGAGGGCCAGAAGGCCCGAGGTCTGCGCGAGGACTGACCAGTTCATGGGGATACGCGAGTGGTCGAACGGGGCCGCCAATTCTAGAGGGCGCAGCGCGCCTGCGATTGTGAAAAACCGTGCCCCGTCGGCGCGTCGCACTTCAAGGTCAAAGCCTTGCGAGACAAAGTTGATTGACAGGGCGGTAGCCGCAGCGTATTTATTCGGAGTCCCATGAAGGGTTGGCGCTACCCGTCCGCCCTGCGGTGCGTCAATAACAAAAGGAGTGCGTATGAGTGCCACGCCATCCCCGATCGCAGGCTTTGCGGCTCGCCTGTCCCTGCTTTTCCTCGCCTTGGTCGCAGGCGCCGCGCAAGCGACGGCGCCCGTCGCGATCGCGAACAAGGCCATCCTCGATACCGGGGCCACCGTCGCGCTGAGTGCGCCGGCCATCGCGGTCGATCCGAGCCACAACGTCCACATCACCGCGCTGGGTTCCGCGCCCGGATCGCTGGATACGTGCAAGAGCGGCGGCCATCTGTGCAACGTCTATTACTTGTTGGTCAGCCAGGCAGGCAAGGTGCTGATCAAGCCCTCGCAGATCAATTCGTCCAGCCCTGGCAAGCACGGCCACCCGCAGATCGCGCTGACATCGACGGGAAAAGCCGTCATCACCTGGGGCGCCGGTAGAAGTGGCTGCTGTGATGGTCCCAGCGAGTTTCTGCGCTACGCCCTCGTTGATCCGAGCAAGCAAGGCACGCTCAACGGCAGCGCGCTGAAGCCTGCCGCCCTCGCCGTGCCGGAAACGGAAGTTGGTAACGCCGAGGGTAGCAAGCACGCGCTCGTGCTCGACAGCAAGAACATCGCTTACGTCGTGCGAAGTGCCGTGGGCAGGCGCGGCACGGATCCGCTGCGCTTCCTTAAATTCGATCCAGCGACGGGGAATGTTCTGCATGCGGAATCGGATATCGCCTCCACCGGTGCGTTGGGAGCCAACTCCCCGTCGATCGCGCTCGATTCCAAGGGCAATCTTCACGTGGTCTATGGCGCGGCTGACCTCGGCGACGATTCACCCGCGGGTTACACGATGCTCGATAGCGACGGCAATGTGCTGATTGGTACGACCCAATTGGATGACGCCGTCCCCGGCATCCATCCACATGTGCAGAAGCAGCATCTCGCGCTGATCATCGGCGCCAACGACATCGTCAACATCGTCTACGGCGACAAGCGCAATACTCCGGACGCCGGCCACTACAACGACAACAGAGTCGGAGCCACCGGCGGCACCACCATCTACACGCGGCTGGATCCGAGCAAGGCGATCCATAACGGCAACCCGAGCAATATGGCAACGCTGCGGGTGGGGTCTGACATCGAGATTCCGGGATTCTGGTACGGCCGGGCGTTCATGGCGGGTGACAAGTTCATCCACGTCATCGGAGGCGTCGGCAAGACCGGCTCGCTGGCGCACGTGGCTTTCGATCCCAAGAACGGCACGATCATCCTGCAACCGGTCATTCACACCGGCGCGACGCTGAACGGCGTGGACTACGGCCCGAAGTTCGTTGCCGGCGCGCAGAACGAGGTGGTCTGGTCGGAGTCGGTGCCGAACGGCACCACGCTCCGGCTGGTGATGGCCCCCATCAATTCCTTCTATTGATAAGGATCGGATCATGAACGCCACCAAGCCATCCTCGGTCGCATGCTCCGCTGCGCGCAGCGTGCTGCTGTCTGCTGCCCTCGTGTTCGCAAGCGCCGCACAAGCGACGAATCCCGTCCCCATCGCCGGCAAGATCGTCCTCGACAGCGGCGCCACCATCGCATTCTCGGCGCCGGCCGCCGCGGTCGACAGCAACAACAACATCCACATCGTCGCGACCGGCTCGGCTCCAGGACAGCTCGACTCCTGTAAGGATCACGACTGCAATATCTATTACACATTGGTCAGCTCGACGGGCAAGGTTTTGATCCGCGCGTCGCAGTTGAACCAATCGGCAGCTGGGACCCACGGTCATCCGCAGATCGCCGTCATGACGAACAACAAGGCAGTCGTCACCTGGGGCGGCAGCGGGGAGACGCTCCGGTATGCAGTGATCGACCCGAGCAAGCAGGGCACGCTGAACGGAAACGTCCTGCAACCGGCCGCGTTCGAGTGGACGGAAACCGTCGTCGGCAACGACAACGGCGAGAAGCATGCTCTGGCGCTCGACAAGAAGAATATCGCCTACGTCGTCCGCCATCACGGCACCAACAGCACCGGAACGCTCGACTTCTTGAAATTTGATCCGAGCACGAGCCAAATCCTGCACGGACAAGCGCCGGTTCCCGACACGCTCGACCGTGAATTGAGCATGCCGTCGATCGCGCTCGATTCCAAGGGCAACGTCCACGTGCTCTACGGCGCCAGCGACATCGACGGCGATGCGCCAGCGGGCTATCTGATGCTCGACGGCAATGGCAACAAACTGATCAGCACGACGCAGCTGTTCAACTCCGTGCCCAACCAGCATCCGCACGTGCAGAAGCAGCACCTGTTCGTGTCGGTCGGCGCCAACGACATCGTCAATGTCGTCTATGGCGACAAGCGCAACACACCAGACGCGGTGAACTGGTGCAACGTCTGCGCGAGCGGCGGGACGAGCGTCTTCGTGCGGCTGAATCCGAGCAAGGTGCCCCATGATGGAAGTCCGGCCAACATCGCGACGCTGCGCATGGGGCCCGAGGTGGAGGTTCCCGGATTCTGGTACGGCCGCGCATTCCTGGGCGGCGACAACCTGATCCATCTCATCGCGGGCCTGGGCAAGACCGGTTCCATGGCCCACCTCGCCTTCTCTCCGAGCGCCGGCGGACTCGCGCTGCAGCCGGCGGTCCACACCGGAAGCACGCTCAACGGCGTGGACTTCGGACCGAAGTTCGTCGCGGGCGCGAAGGACATGGTGGTGTGGGCCGAATCGGTACCGGATGGCACCACGCTGCGTCTCGTCATGGCGCCCGTCAAATCCTTCTATTGATCCGCAAAATGCTTTTCCCAAAGCCCCGTCTCGTGCGGGGCTTTTTGTTCGTGGCGCTCACCGGCTCCGCGCACGCGCAGACGATCCACGTCGATGGCGCGCAGTGCTCGGACCGCATCCATGTCCGCGCGCAAGCGGCACGATTGGGCGACGTGCTGCAGCGCCTGTCCGATAAGACTCACTTCCGCTTCGTCGCGAAAACGACGCTCGAGCAGCCGGTGACCATCGACCGGAGGGCCTCGCTCGATGCGCTCCTGAAAGAGCTCGGCGCTGGGCTGAACGTGATCGTGCAGACGACGGGCACCAAGGCCTGCGGCGGGCGCCAGGTCGTCTCGGATGTCTGGGTGCTGCCTGCGGGCAACGCGGCGGCGGTCGCGTCCTCGGCACCCCCGCGACGCAGCGATGTACCGAAATGCGAAGGCCCTGGCCGTTCGCCGAGGAGGGAAAAGCCTTCCAAGCCCGCCAGCAAATCCGGACACGGCGCGCCCGGCGGCCGTGGCCGCGAGCGATCGCACCCGGAAGAGTCGAATTGCACCGCGCCATGAAGCATGCGGCCCGCTGTACCGCAGCTCTCCTCGCGCTGACCGCCAACTGCGCTGCCGCTCAGGGACAGGGGCACGATCGGCCATGGCCAGGAATTGCGCATCACGAGTGTGGCGCCGATCTTCATGTGATCGGGACTGCCGGAATCGATCAAGTCTTCTATCCGCCCGAAACGTTTTTCGCGCAGTTCGAGACGACACAGGTCAACCAGGGCGAGCAGTTGCGACGCGCTGTGCCGCTGCCCACGCTGCTCATGCGTTTCGAGGCGAAGGCCGTCGAATTCCTGGGCTGCGGCGACAAACGCCGCAGCTACAGTGCGGGCTCACTGGAATCGGAGGGCGCGCTGGTGGTGCTCACCGGCAAGGGCTTGCTTAAGGTCGTGGGGAAGGCCGCCGAAGGCGGATACTCGAACGTCGTGACCGAGCTCAAGCAAATCAAATTCGAAGCGCCCGCGAAACAGCCTGACGCGGCACCTGCGAAACAGCCGGAAGTGGCCCCCGCGAAACGCGGTGGTCCGCCGCCCTCGCCCTAATTCGCGCGGATCAGCGTCCCGACGTTGTCGCCGCGCAGCGCCGCGGTGATCTGCCCGCGCTTGAGCCCGTTGACGATGCGGATCTCGCGGATCTTCTTCGCGCGCTGCATGTGCTGGAGCACCGCGCGCTCCACGACGATGTCGTCCTGCCCGCCTTCGAGCAGCGCCTTCGCGGTCGTTTCCGGGACGAACTTCGCCGACGGATTCTTCTTCGGGTCGTCGGTGTAGAGACCGTCCTCGTCCTTGATGTAGAGCACACCGCGCGCGCCGAGGAATTCCGCGAGCAGATAAACGCCGGCGTCCGTGCGATTGCTCGGGATCAGCCCGACGTCGGCGTTCTTCTCCCAGAACTCGAACGGCGGCATGCCCGACATGATCGGGATGCAGCCGGAGTTGAGGATGAACGGCAGGCGATCGACGTCGTCGGCCGGACAGATCACGCCGCCGTCGTTCGCCATCAGGAGCTGGAGCATGCGCGCGTTCTGCATCGGCACGCTCGAGCCGAGATGCGCGAGCACACCGGTCGGTAATTTGAGATCGAGCCCGAGCGAATAGATGTGCCGCGCGCGCGTGCCGCCGCCGGTGCCGAGGATGAACTGCGTGCCGGCATTCTTGGCGGCCACGAGTTCGGCGAGGATCGGATGCACGGCCTTCGCGCCGCGATCCATGATGCTTTGGCCGCCGATCTTGATGATCCACAGATTCGGCAGCACCGCGACGGACTGCTTGTCCGCGAAGGCCGCGCGCGACGAATGACCGGAGAGCGACGCGTCGGAGAGCGCGTTCTCCATGCCTTCGATCCAGATCTTGCCGTCTTTCTTCTGGCTCATGCGCGGCTCCGGCTGGAGCGGATGATGGTGCCGACGTGCTCGCCGTCGAGCGCGCGCTTCAGATTGTCGGGCTTGAGCCCGTTGATCACTTGCACGTGTCGCACGGTGCGCGCGTTCTCCAGCGTGTGCAGCAGCTCGCGCTCGATCGGCAGATCCGGCAGATCGCGTGCAAGCAGATCACGCGCAGTCGTCTCGCGGATCAACGTCGCTTTCGGATTGCGCGTCGGATTGTCGGTGTAGACGCCGTCGACGTCTTTCACGAGGATGAACTGCTCGGCGCCGATGATCTCCGCCATCTGATACAGACCGACGTCGGGACCGTTGTCGGGAATGCCGGCACCGTCGCGCGGCGGCGGCTCCCAGAAGTGATACGGCGGCTGGCCGATGCAGACCGGGATCATGCCGTTGTTGAGGAACAGTTGCAGATCGCGGAAGTGCTCCTTGATGAGCGTGATGCCACCGTGCGGCGCGAGCAGGAACTGCAGGATGTCGCGATTGTTCTCCTCGACGCCGCCGACGATGCGCGCCAGCCCACCGACCGGCAGGCCCAGATCGAGCCCGATCGCATACGTGTGCCGCGCGCGTGCGCCGCCGCCGACGCCGACGACCATGCGGTGACGCGGGCGCTGCGCGACGATCATGTCGACCAGCGGCAGGATCGCTTCGGCGCCGCGATCCATGATGCTGCGTCCGCCGATGGCGACCAGCTTCACGTCGGGGACCATGCCCTTGACCGTCTCGCCGTCGGTCTGCTCGAGCAGCTTGCGGCTGACGAGGCTCTCTCGCATCAGCCCGCTTCGCACGTGGGTGCGCCCATCATCGGGCATAGGTTTGCTCATTGGTTTTCGGCTCAGGGTTTTCGGGACGGATGATCGCAACGCTGACGAAGCAGGACAGCGCGCCAAACGCGACCTGGGAGACCAGCAGCGGCGCGAATAATACGAAGGCCACGTCCGGCGCGCCAGCCAGCAGGATGGCAAGGAAGTTGGCGGCGAAGCGTCCGATGCCCAAGACGATGCCGACCGCCGCAAATTGCGCGAGGCGCAGCGCGCGCGACTGGGCGCGGACCAGCGGCATCAGCAGATCAGCGAGCAGGCCGGGCAGCGCGAAATGCGCGACCTCGAGGATTCCGTACTTGCCGTAGCCGAGCAGGAAGGAAACCACGCCCACCGCGGTGCCCACCGCGAAGCCGCCAAAACGCATGCGCGTGGCGTGCGCTGCATAGAGCAGCAGCGGAACGACGATGATGTTCTTGTGGCCCGACGCGAACGGAATTCCGGGCAGCACCTGCAGCGCCTTGGTGCCGATCACCGCGAGGCAGAGCGCGAGCGCAATCGAGAAATCGCGCAACTGTGCGGCATCCATTTCCGGGTAGTGCTCGCTCAACCATCGCTGCGCACGATCGAGCCCACGCTCGAGCAAGCGCGACACAGCGCCGCTCTGACCACCGCGGATTTCGCTCCAGCCTACCGACTCGGCGCTCGGATCGGCGTGTCGCCGCCCGCCGCCATGTCCGCCGCCGCCCCCGCCTCCTCTGCCACTGCCATCGCCTCGACCGCCGCCGCGCATCGGCCGATCGCCGCCGAGGATCGACAGCGTCGCGTCCACGGTAATCGCGACGACGTCTGGCACCCGCAGCGCGCGCATGCCGCGCACCAGCGCGCCGGGCGCGCACGAGCGTTGCAGCCAGGCGCTCGCGATCACGAGCGTGACGACGCGCAAGCCCATCAGCACAGCGAGGAAAAGTCCCGAGAGATTGACCGGCACGCTCCAGCGCGCGACCGGAACGTGGATCCACTGATCGTTCTGCGCGCCGGTGCCGACGAACGCGAACGAGAGCGCGATGAGGAACAGGAACACCCCCAATCGCCGCGTCGATCTCCAGAGGGCAACCGCCGGCAGGCGCGAGACGAACCAAAGGACGACCTGCAGAGCGAGCAGCGCCACGAGCACGTCGGGCCTGCTGAGCGCGAACAGCGCGATCGCTAGGCCAAGGACGTAGACCAGCTTGAGCTTTTCGCGAGGGTCCGCGGCGGGGACCGGGGTGTCGACCAAAGTGACCTTCGACGCGAGACGGCGTGGGTTGCGGCAGCGTCCGCATCCTACCCCATCTCACGCAGCCGCTTCACCGCGGCGTCGCTCGACTGGTAGTACCACCGCTTGCCCGATTCCTGGGTGTAGCCGGCTTCGCCCAGCACCTGCAGCACGTTGTGCTGGGCGCCGCACAGCGCGACGAAAATCCCCGCGTCGTTGAGATCGTCGATCAGCCCTTCGAGCGCGACGAGCCCGGTGATGTCGATGGTCGGCACCGCGGAGAGATCGAGCACGACGGCGCGCACTTTCTTGTCGTGATTGCGCAGCGACTGCATCGCGCGCTCGGCGGCGCCGAAGAACAACGGACCGGCGATCTCGTAGAAACGCACGTCCTTGGGCAATCCAGCGGGCGCGGCCGGATGGGTTTCCTCGAGCAGGTTCACCTGCGAGAGCTTCGACATGCGATGCATGAACAGGATCGAGCCGAGCACGACGCCGACCACGATGGCGGTGACCATGTCGATCAGCACGGTGAGCGCGAAGCAGATCAAGAGCAGCAGCACGTCGGAGCGCGGCGCGACGCGCAGGATGCGCTGGAAATTCTTCCGCTCGCTCATGTTCCACGCGACCTTCAGCAGCAGCGCGGCCAGTCCGCACATCGGCAGCCACGACAACAGCGGCGCGAGCGTGAGCATCGCGGCGAGCACGAACAGCGCGTGCGTGAAGCTCGCGAGCGGCGAGCGCGCGCCGCCGCGGATGTTGGCCGCGGTGCGGGCGAGCGCACCGGTGCACGGGATACCGCCGAACAGCGGCGAGATCACGTTGCCGAGGCCCTGCGCGACGAGCTCCGCGTTCGGATCGTGCTTCCTGCCGGTCATCCCGTCGGCGATCACCGCGCACAGCAGCGACTCGATCGCGCCGAGCATGGCGATCGCAAACGCGGGCGCGACGAGGCTCCGGAGCACGTCGAACGAAAGGTGCAGAGGCGCGCCATCCTTCCCCGGCAGCGCCCACGGCCAATGCAAGGACGGCAGCTGCGAGGGCACGCCGCCGAAGCGATCGGTGATCGTCGCGACCGAGAGCTCCGGCCACCAATGCTTGAGCGCGAACGCGATCGATCCGCAGAAGATCGCGCCGGCGAGATACGGCGGGCCCGGCAGCCTGGAGCGGCGCCAGCCGATCATCAGCAGCAACGTCGCGAGGCCCAGCGCGAGGTCGGGCCAGTGCAGCGTCGGCAGCGCGGCTGCGATCGCCCAGAGCCGGCCGATGAAATTCTCCGGCGTGCCGATGAACGAGAGTCCGAGGAAATCCTTCAGCTGCAGGCTCGCGATGACGACGGCGATGCCCGTGGTGAAGCCGGTCGTCACCGGATGCGGGATGTACTCGATGAGCTGGCCCATGCGGCCCCAGCCGAGCCCGATGAGGATGAGTCCCGCCATCAGCGTCGCCACCAGGAGACCGCCAAGCCCCATCTGCGTGGCGATCGGATACAGGATCACGACGAACGCGGCGGTCGGCCCGGTGACATTGAAGCGCGAGCCGCCCGTCAGCGCGACGACGGCGCCGGCGACCGCCGCCGTGTAGAGCCCGTGCTGCGGCGCGACGCCCGATGCGATCGCGAGCGCCAGCGACAGGGGAACGGCGATAATGCCGACGGAGATGCCCGCCCAGAAATCCTTGAGCAGATCGGCGCGGGAATAGCCTTCCTTCAATGTTTCGCGCAGAGCGCTGGCGATCGGCGGGAACGCGCGATGGATTTGGGACATTGGGTACATGATCAGGCTGATCGAGGTTACTGACAATGACGGCCGCGTGATCGAGAGCGGCTGGCTTGCGCGCGCCGAGACCGTGCACCGTCAGCTGCGGACGAAACTTCCCGCCGATTACGCTGCCAAGATGAAAAGGGTGTTCGCCGGCGGCGGCCGCATGGTGATCGCCGTGGAGGAGGACGCGGTGGTCGGTGTTGCGATCTGGCGCGTGCACGAGAACACGTTCAACGGCGTGCAGATGTACGTCGACGACCTGATCACGGATGAAAGCCGCCGCTCGCGCGGCGTCGGCCATGCGTTGATGGAGGGCCTGCAGCGCAAGGCGCGCGCGCTCGGCTGCGAGAGCTACACGCTCGACTCCGGCACGCATCGCCAGCAGGCGCACAAGTTCTATTTCCGCGAGGGCATGGTCGTGACGGCGTTCCACTTCGACAAGAAGCTGTAAGGCGCGCGTGCCGCTGCTGTCGCTCAAGCCGCACTTCTCGCGCTTCCTCAACGCGAAGCCGGGGCGGCTGCACTTCGCCGCGCACAGCCATCACCCGTGGCCCGACGTCTCGTTCGAAGCGCATCAGCGCGCGTGGCTGGCGGCGGCCGAGCTCATCGACTTGAAGTGGGACACCATCTTCGGCGACGTCATCCCGGAAGCGCAGCGCCACATCGCGCGCCTGCTGTCCCTGCCCGATCCGTCCACCATCGCGTTCGCGCCGAACACGCACGAGCTCGTCATGCGATTGCTCTCGTGCATCCGGCGGCGCAAGGTGCGCGTGCTGACGACCGATTCCGAATTCCACAGCTTCTCGAGGCAGGTCACGCGCCTGGAGACCGCAGGACTCGCCGAGGTGACTCGTATCGAGCTCGAGCCGTTCGTGGACTTCCCGCTGCGCTTGCGCGAGGCCATCGAGCAGACCGAGTACGACCTGCTCTACTTCAGTCACGTGTTCTTCAACAGCGGCTACCTGATCGAGGATCTCGCTTCGCTGGTACGCGCGTGCCCGCACGACAAGGCTCTGATCGCGATCGACGGCTATCACGCGTTCATGGCGCTGCCGGTCGACCTGTCGACGATCGCTTCCCGCGCGTTCTACCTGGCCGGCGGCTACAAGTACGCGATGGCTGGCGAAGGCGTGTGCTTCATGCACTGTCCGCCGGACCGCGCGCTGCGTCCGGTCGACACCGGCTGGTACGCGGAATTCGGCGCGCTCGGCTCGGAGCGCAAGGGCAAGGTCGCCTACGGCACCGACGGCTCGCGCTTCCTCGGCGCGACGTTCGACCCGAGCGGGCTGTATCGCTTCAACGCGATCCAGCGCTGGGCGCAGATCGAGCGCGTCGGGCCCGAGCAGGTCCGCAGCCACGTCACCGAGCTGCAGCAGTATTTTCTGCGCGAGCTCGACGCGCTCCAGCATCCGCACCTCAGCCGCTCGACGCTGCGACCGCCCGACGGCGCTCGCGGCAATTTCCTCTGCTTCCGCACCGCGCTCGCCGAATCGCTCACGCGCTCGTGGATGAACGACAACATCGTCACCGACTGTCGCGCCAATCACCTGCGCGTGGGCTTCGGCATCTATCAGGGCGTCGCCGATCTCGAGGCCTTCCTGCGCCGGATCTCGCGGCAGCACTAGCGCAGTCGTTTCACCGCAAACCCTACAGCGCCAAGGCTTTCGGCCGTAGAGAAAAGCTACCGATTTTCGGGCACGTCGGCGAATTCCTACATTCACCGCCCTGGTCGCTGCCGCACAGTGCGTCCCGTCCGGATCGCAAGGTCCGCTCACTGGAGACGAACAGATGAACAAGACTTCGATTGCCGCTGCGCTGTGTCTCGCCCTGCTGGGCTCGTCGGCTCATGCCGCGATGCTGCCGAAGGTCCCGTCGCTGGGATTCAAGCCGATCGCGACGCTGAAGAGCAGCGTGGCAACGGTGAAGGCGGCGCAGGCACTGCCCGGTCTGCCGCAGGTCGGCGTCATCCTCGCCAACAAGAACATCGGCGGCTTCGGCAACGGCAAGCTGGTCGGCGCGAGCGTCGCGAGCATCGGCAGCACCGGTAACGGCGGCGCGGTCGGCATTGCGTTGAAGAGCGGCCCGCTGTCGGGCAACGGCGGTCTCGTCGGCATCGCCGCGGCGAGTGGCCAGGCGTCTGGCTACGGCCAGGTGCTGAGCGTCGGTCTCGCCAATGTCGGCCAGCCGATCCACGTCGGCCTGTTCGGCCGCAACCTCGTCGGACACTAGTCCCGGATCAGCCACTTCGATCCGGGGGTACGGGAGTGGCGG
>Ga0070741_10010519_pt1 | contig 17437 bp, 10 predicted proteins | sample Coa_R1_4_FD_66440 | JGI IMG/M metagenome (GOLD analysis project Ga0070741, IMG submission 66440) | Surface soil microbial communities from Centralia Pennsylvania, which are recovering from an underground coalmine fire - Coalmine... | ecosystem: Environmental > Terrestrial > Soil > Unclassified ...
GCTCCCGAGCGCGTGATAAAAGACGTGCCGGTTGTAAACCTCCTGTCCTTCGGCGACCTCGCCTCTTTTCGGATAGCGGGTGTAATAGAAACCGGAGTTGTCCAGCTTCCAGGCAAGGCTGGCTGCGCGCGTGCGCTCAACGCTGTCGGAAAGAAGTTTCCCGGTCGCAGTCTCGATCACGTGCAGCGTGCTCATCTCCGAGCCGCTGGGCGAAGTGCCGTACGCGACATATTTCCCGTCCTCTGACGGGTACCACCAATCCAATGCAACCGTCCCGTCGGCCGCGAGCTGATTGACGTCCACCAGGACGCGGTCCGCTCCGTTGACCCCTTCGCGAACGTACAGCACCGGCTGGTTCTGCCTGCCCTCGCGCCGGGTGTAGAAATAGTATTTGCCGGCGGGCTGAGGCGCGGAGATGGTGCCGATAAACATCAACTGCTCCAGGCGAGTCCCCAGTTGGCTGCGCCCCGGCAACGGATCGAGCAGACTGCGCGTATAGGCCAGTTCCTCGCTGACCCAGCGCTGCGTCTGCGGACTGCTCGCGTCCTCCAGCCAGCGGTAAGGATCCACAATCTTGCGGCCGTGAACCACGTCTTCAACCGGTTTCGATTCAGCCGTCGGCGGCGCAGCAACTGCCGGTGGCTTGGCCGCATCGTCGGATACCATCGGGATCGTGCACAACAGAAATACCGAAACCAGCAGCAGCAGACGCCACAGTTCCAACATCCCAGCCTCCAATCGTTCGTCGCTATGCTCGACAGCAAAGCGTTAGGTTAACAAATACGGACAGCCTGCGGGGACGGCAGGTAGAGCCGATCCGTGACGTGTGCCCCTGGCAGGTCAACGCGCGAGCGAAAGAAGGCATGCCCACGACCCCAGCCCGTGCTGCATACGGGGTTCATTGTGTAAATTAGCCTCGGGCGCCGTTTGCCACCCAGGTTGAAGCGCGACAAGATGAGTGCCGGACCGGTAGCGCGCCGGTTCACTCAAACGCCGCCACTGGCAGAAGATCAGGCCCACCCTCTGCGCGGCGGCCCGTGTGCGGTACTGGTTCGGATTTTTCAGATCAGGGCAGCACCGCGCCGCGACCGGTGACGTAACGTTGATTGTGTAAAAAGCGAGAGGGTGTAAGTTGGCTTTGGCCTCACAAGCTAAAGCCCTTCCGAAAGGAGACCTACACCCCATGGCGAAGATAATCCCGGTGTAGTTTTCACCTCGCGCCGCCGATGTTATGATGTTTACGACAACTCCGCACCACCATACTCCTCAGTAGCTCAATGGCAGAGCATCCGGCTGTTAACCGGAGGGTTGTAGGTTCGAGTCCTACCTGAGGAGCCATTCTTTCAATAGGTTACGCGACCCCGCAATCAGTTAATAATCAGTTTGCAGGGCCGTTCAGCGCCAAGCCCACAACTTTGCGGTGAGCCTGTTCCATTTCGTCCGTCACCACGTCGCCATAGATGTTCAGCGTTGTTCTGATATCGGCGTGCCGCATCATCTTCTGCTGAACCGCTATCGGGGTCCCGACCGCATCGAGCCAAGACCGGTACGTGTGCCGGAAGGAGTGGGTTCCCAACGGCTCAATTCCCGCAACTTTCGCTGCGCGCTGCAACTCCAGCCAGAAGCCGCTATCGGTGTACGGCAAGCGACCAAGTTGCACTGGAGAGGCGAAAATCCAATCATCCTCCGCCGAGAACGAGGTCGTCTGCTTCCACCCTTTCAGCACTTCCAGCAGTTCCGTGTCCAGTGGCATTGTTCTGCGAGAACCGGCTGTTTTTACTTCGTCCACTCTCTGCGCCACGATTCGCCGTTCGATCTTGATCGTCTGGTTTAGCCAATCAACATCGCTCCAGCGTAACGCGAGCAGTTCCGAGACCCGCAGTCCGAGACAAACAGCCACACGCGCCATCGTGCGGAACGGTTCGTGCAGTTGCGCAGCCAATCGTTGGAACTCTTCTACCTTTAGACTGCGCGGCTGCTTGATGCGCTTGCTGGCTCCCCTGACCCGAACAAGATCGACGGGATTGCGAGCGACTTCGAGAATGCCAGACCACATCGCGAAGTCCACCAGCGTGCGTAGCATGTGCCGAACGTGCGAGCGGCTCTTTGGTGAAAGGTTGAGCTGCTTGAGCCACAGTTCGGCCTCACGCGGCTGAACGTCGGCAACGGGCCTACTTCCCCAGTACGGAAGAATATGGTTCTTCAGCCACGCGCGGTACACGCGAGCCGTGTTAGATCGCGTTGGCAGCTTTTCTGCCTCGTACCGCTTCGCCAGTTCTGCCAGCGTGAGTACCTTTGTGACCGGCTGCTGAACCGATGCTCGAACTGCTTCCGCCACGCGCCACGCCGATGCTTTTGTCGGATAGTCGCGGAGTGAACCAATCAGCTTTGAGCGCCGGTGCCCGTCCTTACACCAAAGGTAATGCCACGTTTTGTTGCGCCTGTTGAAAACAACAGACCCTTGCTTATGCCGTGCTCGTTTCATTGGTCTCCTTTCGTTACGAGCACGGACGGCGAGATCGAGGATAGCACGGGGCGTCCGAGCACAGCAGCGTCCAATTCAGCCCGCAGATAGCGCCACACACGCCGTCTGCTGCCGGAGAGAGCGTAGCCGTTGATCTTGCCCTGCCTCGTCCACAGCAGGAGAGTCCGAGCTTTCACTCGCAGGTGGGTAGCAGCTTCTTTTGCGGTCAGCCATTCGGTTCGCGGTTGAAACGATCTGGAACGGTTGCTTTCGTGATCCAAGGTTTGAATCGAAATCGGTTCTCCTTTTCTCGGCATGTCCGACTCCAAAACGGAAGTTGGTTTTGGGTGCCGCTGGGAAGGTGGGAAGGGAGAATGGGAACGGCGAAATGGTTAAGGGAGAAATGGGTAAGGGAAAGGACTCCGCCCTGTTGCTTTCGTGGATCGCCGGGCTGCGGCGGCCTGCTGGCCGCCGCAGTGCCGTGTGGGTGTTTGTGCTGTCGCCTCGTTTGTGTTTCTACTGGATCGTGGCTAGGTTTGCAGTCCAGCCTGGAGATCGTCGGCTGTCCCTTGTGGACGTTTGCTGATGCTTTTGAATCGTGGCTAGGTCAGCGAGAGCGAAAACTTTTGTCGAGGGCTCTATCCGATATGGCTCGATGGAGATCGCAGCACGCGTCTGCGCGGTTGCCAAATCCGGGTGACTCAGAACTTGTTCATAACGTTTTTGGCGCGCAGCGCTTCCCGTGATGATCAGGAGGCTCGAATACCTGGGAAGAAAGCGAACGGCCGTGGCGAACCGCTGTACTAGTGTTTTTGACTGCAAGAACGGGCTGCGCTGTTGATCGTCCACCAACGCAACATCAATGGTGCCGTCTCCCACCCGAAGGAAAAACTCCTCCCACAAATACGGCCTCCCGCCGCGATGGGGTATGGCACTTAGCGGGCATCCTCGTTCGATGAGAAGTAAAATTTTACGCTCATGCTCAAATACAAACTCTGCCGGCCAGCCGCAGCCTTCGAGGTAGAAATCGACCGTCAGCAGTCGATTGAGGACGGTATTGGGGTTGTGTGGGCGTCTAGCCCTGCGATCCATCGCTCCAAGCCGAGTCGCTGCCTTGGTCACTTGGTAAACGACTGGATAAGCCGACACTTTTCGCAAGAATCCGTTCTCTTCTAACGCACGAAGGTGAGCTAGCACTCGTGTATCCGAGCTTGCGATACCGAGGCGTTTGGCTTGCCCCACTGTGCAGTATCCTCCGAGTTGAACAAGCGTGTTGAGAAATTCATCCGAGCGCACGTCCAAGAGCGCCACGCGATTGCGGAAACGCAACATGCTAAATCCTCCCAATGCAAATTTGTCGTGGGTCACTCGCAATTGGCTGGCAGACCATAAAGGCCAGCTTGGGTTGGTCGGAGTGTTTGCGCCGCTTCCTGCGAAGCAAATAGGCGGCTTTCGACTTCTCAGTGGATCGGAGGAGTGGGTGAGGTGATATGGCCGTGCGTGGGTGGGCAGGACGAGGCCGAGACAAAATCCCTACGTACACTAAATGCACATCGACTGGGCAAAAATGGTCGCCCCTAGAAGAAGTTTTTGGGCATGATCTTCTTGGGGGCATGAACCCTGAACCCGGACGAGTGCACGGGTAGGGATCAGTGCCTCCTCATTAACACTAAACGCACATGAACTCAGCAAAATCGACCGCCAGCTCCAACGAAGATTTGGGCATCTTCGGAAGAATTTACATTGATTCCCTGTCGACGCAGGCTGCAAGAAGGCAGTCCCTTGTCTCACCTATGCACCTCGACTCGGTGACTCGGTGAAATTCACCGCCAGAACCGAAATCTATTTGGCAAGTACGGTTTCATCCACGTTCAGGCGGCCAGTTCCCTTCGAAGGCATTTCTAAGGCTCCTCACTATCCTAAATGCACATCAGCTTGGCAAAATCGAGCGCCGTTTGTTGATTGATTTTGATTTGTTGCGGTACCAAGGCCGTCTCCAGCATTTGAATGCTGTTGGCCTGATATCCAACCGCTTACATGACAATGACTTAAGTGGCAGGAGGCAGAACGGTCACACAATCGACGCCATCCATGTTCGGGGCAACTGACATGCGGCCAGACCAGACCTCGAAAACCCCTCTACTTATACTAAAGGGCATGAAATCGGGAAAATTCCGCATCTCTTTGCAAATAAATCTGTCGAAATCGAGCATGTCAGTCCGTGTGTTAGCTGACAAAATCCCCGGGGACTTCGGACTGAGCCCAATTTCGTTCGGGCCGTTCGAGGCTGTTTCGCGGATTAGAAGCTCAACCTCAGCCCGAATTGCAGTTGGCGCGGGTTGAAGGTCCCGGCGGCCTGGCCGAAGCTGGGGGAGGTGACTTGATGGCCTCCGTTGAAAGCAACCGGTATCTGGAAATTTGTACGGTTGAAGAGGTTGTAGGCTTCGGCGCGAAACTGCAGTTTGAAACGTTCTCCCAAGCCAAAGGCCTTCGAAACTGAGCTATCGACACTCCAGAAGTCTGGTCCAACGAAGGTATTACGCCCGAGGTTGCCTGTGCAACCAAGACATGGGGTTGAAAAGAATCCAGTCAATCTGCCCTGATCATCAAAATCGACGGGCAGATTGAAGCCTTCCGCCCACTGCTTTTTAGTAGCGTCGACGTTTGAAGCGACGGCGTTGGGGCGGTTGTTTCTTGGCCCGTCCAGGTTGTAATCTCCGCCGATATTGACGCACTCTTCCGGGTTACGCACGAAGCCTTGTGCATTTGCCGAACACGCACCATCTTCCAATGCAACGATTCTGGGCGCCCGACCGTCGAACGGGCTCCAGTGCGCACCCGTCTGGTACGCCCAGATTCCGCTCAGCTGCCAGTCGGCTAGGATCGCGTGCGTGAATCCATGACGATCGCGGAAAAAGGGAAGATCCCACACGTAGTCGACGCTGAGGCGATGTCGGATATCGAAGACAGAGTTGCCGCGATCTAATTGAGGCAGCGTGGAATCCGAAAAGTATCCGTCGCCACCGGCGGTACCATTGGCCGTGGTTCCGCCGTGGTGCCAGGTAGAGCCATCGTCGATGGAGTGACTCCAGGTATAGCTGGCGCTGAAGGTAAGCCCCCACCGGACACGCTGACGGGCGGAGATCTGCAAGCTGTGATAAGTGGAATTCGACGAATTCCTCCAAACTCTGAGACCGCCATAGTTGGGGTTTGGCCGGCCAAAGGAATTGATTGGATCACCCGACGAACCCAGGCTCGAATCCCTTTGGCTGCACAGCTTGCGGCCAAACAGATCAGTGATGCAAGTGCCCTCAGGAAGCCGCCCTCCCGGAATGACATTCATGTTGTCGGCGCGAAACAGCTTCCGTCCGCCCGTGCCGACATAGTTCACCTCCAGCAGCAAGTTCGACTTAATCTGATGCTGTAGGCCCAAAAACCAGTTCATTACGTACGGGTCGCGCAACCCTTCCGGTAGCACGATGGCGGTCAGTCCCCCGATATTCGGATTGTTCGGGTCCCAGGCCATGATGTTGCCGATGGCACTGTAGCCGCTACCTTGGAAATTCGCGGGATCGGGAGGACCGGTGAAGCGAGGAGCCTCGCCTGGTGTCTGCGGACCATACGCCACATTGAACGGACTATCACTATCGAATAGGAAGTTGGCGACTTCATTGAACGAGTAATAGGGCAGATTCCACCGCGAATTGGAGAGGGGATTGTAGAGCGTACCTTCGTAGGAAAGACCATAGCCGCCGCGCAGGGCTGTTTTGCCTTTGCCGAAGATGTCCCAGGCGAAGCCGATTCGCGGCGAGATATTGTTGTGGTCGCCTCGGCCGAGCTGATCTGCCTTCGCGAAACCGCCTGGGCCACAGACACCTGCCATTTGCGCCAGGCGGATTTGTTCCGGAGTGTCACAGCCCGGAAGTCCGGCGGGAATGTTTGCGCTCTTCATGCGCCCGGCACCGGTCGCCAAGTCATCAATCAGGTTTTCTCCTGGTCCGAGCAGAAACGTGGTCTCCAGGTGATTGAGTTCCTGGTGACGCGTATAAAGGTCGTAGCGCAAGCCAAGACTGACGGTGAGGTTTCGTCGTGCCTTCCATAAATCCTGTATGTACCAGCCGAATTCCCAATTTCGAAAATGTCGGACGTTAATGTCCAAGTGCGCAGGCTCGCCCGAGACGATCCCTGGATCGACGCCAGCTACCTGGTCGTAGGGTGCGTCAGCCGCGAAGAAAAGGCTATCGAGGAAGTAATAAGAAGGGCGCTGCGGGTTGAAGTTGCTGTTCTCCAGATTTCGGCGAACTTCCCCTCCTACCCTCAAGGCATGAGAACCTTTTTGAATGGAAACCATATCGGCGTAGGTGTAGATGTGCTCGCGAAAGATCGTCGGAAATCCTGAAGAAGAGCCGAACGGGGCGGCGCTGTCATCAAAGCCAATTGCTGGTACGCCGAGTGCAGTCGCTTTCCCGGGGTCGTCCATAGCGGAATTCTGCGCGTAGCCAATGCGGACTTCGTTCAGCATAGTGGGACTAAAAGTGTGGAACCAGCTTAGCTGTGTGTTGGGCGTGAGTAGGGCATAAGGGAGGGCAAAGCCTCGCATCTGCACTGGAGATCCGTACGAGCCGAAACGATCCGTTCGGTGCTCCCAAGCGAATTGGCCGAAGAATCTATCGTTCTGGCTGAGATTGTAGTCCAGCCGTAGCGAGGCCTCATTGCCGTTGAAAAGATTGCCGGTCTGAATCTGGTCCTGGGTCTTGGGAATCAGCAGGCTCTTAATGAAAAATGGCTGACTGCGCCCAAAGGCTCCAGTCATGGGTGCAGAAAACGGCGACCCCTCGTCGCAGGCGCCAAGCTGGTTCATCGCGTCGATATCCGCTTGCGTGACGCCAAATAGCTGAGCGAACTTGTTCGCCAAGACGCCTGTGCCGTCCGTATTTGCCGGACACAGGTAGTCGACATAACTCGAGCCAAAGGGGGAGAAGTTCGCTGCAAGGTAATCGTCGAGGGTGTACGTCTTCATCGTTGGGCCAATCGGCGGAAAGTTCTTGTAGAGAAGCGCGGCCACGGAGTTGGGAAATGTCGAAATCACAGCGCTGCGAAACTCAGGGGTTTCCATGTAGATGGTCGTAGAAGGGGCAGCCGCGGTGAACCGGTCCCCTTGATACGCAGCGAAGAAAAACAATTTGTTTTTGAGAATCGGACCACCGAGCGTACCTCCAAACTGATTGAATCGAAATGGAGGCTTCTCTTCTCCGGCGCTGTTGAGGAAGAACTGATTGGCATCGAAGACGTCATTGCGAACGAACCACCATGCACTGCCATGCAGTTTGTTGGTGCCGGACTTCGTAACCAGGTTCGTGATCGCGCCTGCGCTGTTGCCGAATTCGGCCGAGTTGTTCAGAGTAAGAAGCTGAAACTCCTGCACCGTGTCGAGAATCGGCTGATTAACAACTCCGGCACTCAAGCCCTTGTTCGACTCGCCGTTGATGAGAAAGTTGTTGAAGTCTTCCCGCACGCCGTTGACCACGATGTTGGTATTTGTCTCAAACATCGCTCCGCGAACGTTGACTGCTCCAGGGGCGTATTGAATCAAGTCGTACACATTGCGCCCGTTCAGGGGAAGATTCGCGACCTGGGTGGAATCAACAGTCTCAGCCAAGCGTGCATTTTCAGTGTTGACCAGAGGAGTTGCAGACGTTACTTCAATGATCTCTTTCTGCTGGCCAATCGTGAGCTCGAAATCAACACGCAGCACCGTGCCGGCATTTAGCGTGAGGTCCGAACGTCTGGCACTCGTGAATCCAGGTGCCTCCACCGTGACGCGATAGCGCCCAAGTGGCAGTTCCCTCGCGGCATAGAAGCCGCCCTTATCCGTGCCCACGTCGATCTGTAAACTGGTTTCGAGATTCTGTATCCGTACTCGCGCACCGCTTATAACAGCGCCGGTGGGATCTTTCACGAGTCCGACGATTTCTCCGTTTTGCACTTGGCTGAGACCCGGCAGGACGAGTATGGCTGTGACGAGTAGCGTAACTCCCAGAGAGTGCGCCGTGCGCATGGCTGCCTCCCCGGTTTAGGAGTCTCCGGGCCGGACGAATATCGAGAACAGTGCGGCGCGCGAAGTCTAAACCGTAGACTTTCTCAAAAAGATTCCACGAATCGGCCGCTTGCATACCCCAAGTGAGGCAGACTATATCGCATTTCGCAGGAGAAATCTCCCCCCCCGATCTTGCGAAGAGAGAAAACCGTGCGACCTCAGAATTGACCTTGGCGCTTCGCATTTGTGAGGGTGTTGATGGGCAGAACAGGACCTGTTATCTAAACCCGGTGATCAGCACAGCATCTTGAACCAACGTGCCACGGGCGATGGCGATCTGTTTCCCGTCCTTGGACCAGGCGAACGATGCTATTCCTTCGGTGGTGAAGTGGGTTAGCGGCCTTGGCGCTCCCCCTGCGATAGGCTGAACCCAGATATTATCGGCACCTGCTCCCTTGTCCACGAAGGCGACCGCCTGACCATCGGGTACCCACTGGAATGGAGCGTCAGCCGTGGGAGGCAAATCGAAGGCGCGCGCCGCGGGGCCGCCGGTAAAGGGAATGATTGCGAGCCGTCGGTTTTCGTCGCGGCAAGCGATCCATTGGCCATCGGGGGAGAGGTCCGGCTCGTCGCACGGTTTGCTGGTAAGGAGGATGGCGGGGCCACCGTCAATTGACACTTTCCTAAGCCCCAAGAATTCGTCATTATATACGACCCATTTGCCATCTGGCGAACAGCTAAGGGGCTCGCCAAAGGTGGAGATAGGCTTGGGTGGGTCGCCATTCAGATCGCCGCGCAGAATCGCCCACCCGCCCGCATGACTGCCTGAAAAGATCAAAGTATGGCCATCGGGACAAACGTCCGGATACCACTTATAGCCATCGAGAGGAAGCGGGCGGGGATCGCTTCCATCGGCGGTCGTGAGAATGAAGTGATATTGGTCGCTGGTGTTGGTCAGATAAATGATTCTTCCATCCGGCGTCCACGTGAGACCGCCCATCATGCCAACGAAATGCCCGCCACGTGGACTCACAGGACGTGCCTTGTCCGGATCAGCAGCAGGCGCTACCCAGATGCTTGAAATGTAGTCGGTACTTATGCTGACCAGGTTTTGGGAATCCGCTGTGAGACTAACCTCATCGTAGCGCTGGGGGTCGCTCGTGATCCGCCGCACATCGCCTTTCGGATACGAAAATTGCCAGAGTTGAAAGTGGGTGCCCATAGCCGCCGCGATCAAACTCTTTCCATCCGGCAGCCATTCTGGACGATAAATTCGCATCATGCCCTCACGAGGTATTTTCGTTTCCGGTCCCCCGTCCGCAGGCACTACCACGATGTACCAACTAAGAACAGACTTGCGGGAGGCTTCAACAGCGGCCAAGAATTTCCCATCCCTGGACCAGGCCACTGGATCAGCGAACAGGACCGATCCTCGGCGGTTTGCGAGCGTTCTCTCTTCGGAGCCATCGACTCGCTTGATCACCAGTTCGCTGTCCTCGCCTTTACGGCGCACGAATGCCAATGATTTGCCATCAGGCGAAACGCCAACGAAATCGGGCGCTTCGGCCAACAGCTTGCGCGGAACTCCGCCAAGTGCGGGAATCTGATACAAAATCGATCCGGCAGTTTCCTCGCGCCGAGAGTAGTAGATGTAGTTACTATCCGGCGAGAACCTTACGGTGGTGTAATTTACTTGGGCGGATGGAAGTAACGCGCTCCTGCTTCCGGTCGCCATCTGTTGCAACCAGAGACTCTGCTTGTCGCCGTCGTCCTCTCTGTACACGAGGTACTTTCCGTCAGATGAAACCGCAGCAAGATTCACTTTGCCGCTGCTAGTCAGGCGCTGGATGCTCAGATTGCCGCCCGGAGCTTTGCGCATGTTCCTCTTCAACATCAAGAGCGCCAGGATCGCTAGGCTCGCAACAACCACGAGAGCATAAACGAAGCGCCACTTTCGCCCTTTCGGTTTGAGGGGCCTGACCTCAGCTACCAGGCGATATCCTTTCCTCGGGATCGTCTGAATGAACTGCGGTTCCTTAGTGTCGTCTTCGAGTGCTTTGCGCAGTTCGGAGATGCACCGCGTGAGCACATCGTCTGTAACAAACGTTTCCGGCCAGACGGTCTGCAGCAGCTTCTCTTTGGAAACAGGCGCGCCCGCATGGCTAGCGAGGCATACCAGCACTTCCATCACTTTCGGTTCGAGACGCGTGGAAGTGCCATTGCGCGAGACGGTATTCACGCTGGGGTCAACTAGCCACGGACCAATATGGAAACTGTCATCCACCAGCTTTGCTCCCACATCGTTACTCAGTCTCGCAGCTGCGCAATAACAATCATCATTAGTCAAGCGGCAACCGCATCTTATTCAGCAAGGCTGTGTACCGCGGATCATGTCTGATGTTCTGCAGCAGCAAGTCACCTTTCAAGTGGGGAGGCAGCCCGGGGTCCCGCTGGTCGTAGGCCCGCTCCAGCCACTCGAACGCTCTATCGGCTTCACCCCGAAAGGCATAGACCTCGGCAATCTGATACGACATTTCCGCATGGCGATCATATTTGATCAGCTCCGCCAAGGCCGCATCGGCTTCTCTCTTCCGCCCCATGGCGTGGTACGCCAGCGCCCGACCGAAGAGTCGCAGCCCTGGATGGTCCCAGCCCTCGTTCACTATGGTCAGAGCCTCCTGCGAACGCGATTGCAGCATGTCGATCCAGAGCCGCTCCGGCAGGCTTGGATTCAACTCTCGCAGCTTCTTGTGAGCCGCGCGTGCTTCCTCAAACCGACCGGCCCTTAAGAGCATGGTGATAAGTGCGTCATGGCTATCCTCGGTCAGTGGGTCCAGTTCCACGGCCCGTCGGGCCAGTGCGACGGCCTCCTCCCAGCGTCCCAAGGTAGCTTTCAGCCAAGCAGCCGATACGATAATGTGGGCGTTCCCGGGCTCCAGGGCTAAGGCTTGCTTGTAAGAGGCGTCGGATGCGTCCCAGTCCCAGTCAAAATGCCTCTGGATCCGTCCCCTAACCGCGTAGGCATCCGCCTCATTTGGATCCAGTGCCAACGCTCGTTCCACCGCTTCCCGTCCCTTGCTGTAGCCTTCCACTGGCGTGAAGTAGCCCCATGCCGCCAACTGGACGCGAGAATCAGCGAGACCAGCCCATGCCGGGGCAAAGCTGGGATCCAGTTTGGTCGCCTGCTCAAAGTAGCCCATGGCCTTCACCCAATTTTCAATGGTCTCTTGTTTCAAAAAGTATTTTCCCTGCAAGTAGGCGTCATAGGTCTCGGCGCTTGTGCCTCGAGCGGAGGGCTCCCGCCTCTCCCCTTTGAGCACTACCCGCAATGACGCCGCCACAGAACGTGCAATCTCGTCTTGCACCGCAAGAATATCGGTGACTTCCCGGTCATAGCTTGCCGACCACAGGTGAAATCCGTCCGATGTATTGATGAGCTGCGCTGTAATGCGCACTCGCTTCCCCTCCCGGCGCACGCTTCCTTCGAGGATGTTAGCTACGTTGAGCTTCTCTCCTACCTTCCGCGAGTCTTCATTCCGTCCTTTGAACTGAAACGCGGAGGTCCGCGCCGCTACCCGGAGGTCAGGGATTTTCGCCAAGTCATTGAGCAGTTCTTCGGCCAAGCCGTCGGAGAAGTACTCCTGGTCCTTCCCAGCGCTCAAATCTGCGAAGGGCAGCACGGCAATGGAGGACGTGCCGACCGCAGCCACCGGCGCGGACTTTGTAGCCTTGGAGGACCGCGACACCCAAATGCCAGCGACGAGTGCGCTGGTGACTACTACCGCGAGCACTAAGCGCAAGCCTCGCCGCTTAGGTGCGAGTGGTTTGACCTCTACCACCAGGCGATATCCCTTCCGCGGGATCGTCTGGATGAACTGCGGCTCCTTGGTATCGTCCTCCAGAGCCTTGCGCAGTTCCGAGATGCACCGGGTGAGCACGTCGTCAGTAACAAACGTCTCTGGCCAGACTGTCTGGAGTAGCTTCTCCTTGGAGACTGGCGCGCCGGCGTGGCTCGCTAGACAGACCAGCACCTCCATCACTTTCGGTTCGAGACGCGTGGACGTGCCATCGCACGAGACAGTACTGAGGCCTGGCTCAACCAACCACTGCCCGATGCGGAAGTCGTTATTAGCCGTGGTCGTCATAGCAACGGCATACTCATTACATATCCGGGAAATTCATCCGCCGCAGCAACTTCTGGAACCGCGGATCAGCGCGAAGGGAGTCCCAATCAGGATCCACCTTGAGCCAAACACCGCCGCCCTGCTCGACAGACAGCTCCAGGTATCGGAGCGCTTGTTCATTTTCGCCCAGGATCACATGAATTCGAGCCAGGTCCTCTGCATCCCAATCCTCCTTCCTTGCCTTTAGCAGCGTTGCTCGAGCGGCGGCCTTGATTCCCCCGCGAGCATACAGGTGCATCATCGCGGCCGCCGTCTCCGGCGTCTCGAACTTCATCAGTAGTACATACTTGCTCCAGGCTTCCATGTGTCGGTCCAGGTCGCCCTTGGCCTTGTATGCGAACACTAGAATTCTGTAGGCGGCGGGTTCGCTCGGGTCCAGCTCAAGCAAGCGCTGCGCATAAGCGATCGCCTCGTCGTAGCGGCGGGCCATATACAGGGCATCCCCTGGGGTCCAAGTGCGAGGAGAGAGCGGATCAACGTCAAAGGCGCGCCGAATCTCCGCGATGGCTTCATCGTGTCGTCCCACTTCGCTTAGGAACTGCGAATACCAATGGTGTGCGTGAGCATAGTTTGGATTGAGTCCGATGGCGCGGCGAAATTCTTGGTCGGCACCGGCCCAATCCCGTTCGAATTCCTTGGACTCTGCCAGCGAGACGTGCCCTTCCGCCAGCGATTCGTCCAGTTCAAGCGCCTTCAAAGCGGCGGCCTTTCCCAAGGCGAGCCCCTCCTGGCGGGGAGCCCCTTGCCAGACCAGACGAAGGTAAGCATCGGCCAGTCCTGAATAAGCTGGGGCATAAGCGGCGTCCATTTTTAGGCTCTGTTCAAAAAAGTCGCGAGCCTTTTCCACCTCGCCCGGATGACCTGGTCCTCTACGGTTCAAGTGATAGCGCCCTCTGAGATACAACTCATGAGCCGCTGGGTTCACGAGATGGGCAACGGTCAAGCGCGACCTTTCCTCTTCCGTCAGCCTGGCGTTTACCTCGCTAGCAATCGCCTGCGCCATTTCAGCTTGTAACGCTAAAATGCCGCGCATCTCCCGCTGGTAATTCTCTGCCCATAGATGTCTGTCGGTACCGCCGTCCACGAGCTGGACGGTCACCCGCACCTGGTCGCCTTCGCGTACGACGGCACCTTCGATGAGTGCATCGACGTTCAGCTGCCGTGCGATGTCGGGAAGCGACTGTTTCTTGTGCTTGAATTGCATCACTGACGTGCGCGAGATCACCTTCAGTGCGCTGATTTTCGATAGGTCAGTGATCAGTTCTTCCGTCATGCCGTCGGCGAAATACTCCTGCTCGGGATCGCCGGAGAGGTTCTCGAGCGGCAGCACCGCGATGGAGTTGATCGAGCGAATCGATTTTCGGCCCAGTAGACCATTGCGGATGCTAGGGACGAAAGCGAAGCCAGCAATAAGAACAGGCAACACCAAAACTGCTGCCATCACCCGGCGCCGCGTGCCTAACGTTGAAACCGGGTCCTCTTGAGGCTCGATCTTTAGCAGCAGGCGGTATCCCTGCTTCGGGATTGTTTGAATGATGCCAGGATTGCGCGCGTCGTCTCCAAATGCATCGCGCAATTCGGAAATGCAGCGGGTGAGTACATCGTCAGTGACAAATGTATCCTTCCAGACCTCTTCGATCAGTTGCTGCTTGGGGACGACAGCGTTCTCCGCCTTTGCCAGACAGACCAAGACAGCCATCACCTTAGGTTCGAGATGACGACTAGCGCCATTGCAGGAGACAGTGTTCAGGCTGGGCTCAACCAACCACTGCCCGATACGGAAGCCGTTGTTCACGACTGTCTCCTGTGAATCAACTCACTAGTTCAGCCCCAAATTCGCCAGCCGCAACTTACTGTTGCTTCGAGACACTAGCCGCTCGATGCTCAAGAAACTTCTGCTGGCATGCGATTGCATCAGAACGGATCGTTTGATATGCGGGGTCACCACGCAGGCTCGCAAACATGGGATCGCGATCTGGGGCCGGGTAGGCACAATACCTTCCTGCAACGGCAGCCCGCAGTAGTTCCATGGCTTTGGCACGGTGGCCGCAAAAGGCCAGATGGCTAGCCACCCAGTATTTCGGCTCAGAGTCGTGGCGGCGCATCGCCTCGGCACGCCAGTCCGCGGCGAAAGCCGCGGTTGCCTCCACCGGCTTGCCTTCCAGACACGGCCGCATGAATCTCTCGAACCATGCGTGGACCCAGGGATCGCTTGCGGGACCTTCGCCGAGCTGCAGGGCTTCGCGCAACTTGTGTTCACGGAGCAGGACCTCGCGTGTCACCCGGGTGTGGTTGTGGAGACTGTCGTCAGGGGGCGCATACTCCAACGCTCGCTCGTATTGCCCTTTCGCCAGGAATACCAAGCTACAACGATTGTGACGAAACGCAGGATCAAGGTCGCGGGCCATGTCGCATTCGCGTCCCGCCTCCTCCCACAGGCCCGCGTAGCGGAACACGTAGGCGAGGACTAGGTGAGCGTCGGGACTACCGGGGTGGCGAGCGACCAGTTCACGAACCTGATCATAAGCTGATTCCAGTTCGCCCTTTTCCACGAGATTGACCACCAGTCCCGAAACGGCCTCAAACAGGCCGGGGTGTTCCTGCAGGGCACGCTGATAAGCTTTGGTGCTGTTGTCAAAGTCCGCCTCACTGAGGGTTTCTTCGTAACGACCGTAGTACCGTTGCCCGAGCCTCGCCCACGGCGGCGCATATTTCGAATCTAAGGCCACCGCCTTCTCCAGCATCGCGATGGACTGCTGATTGTTGACCAAACCACCCATGCTTCGCAGATAGAGAGAGTAAGCTTCCTGGTTTCGCGGAGGGTCGGTCTCCGCCTTCTCGTCGGAAACTGCGTTCAGCACAGGCATGACGCCGCGCCGGATCAGGAGCAGGAGTCGGCGGCGCATTTCCAGGAAATCATTCGCTGGGACCACCTGCGACTGACGAAAAAGCAGCTTGCCATCGTCGACCGCGAAGACCTCCAAGGTGACCTGCAGGCCGTCGGGCACGCTTAAGTAGCGACCGCTGATCAGATGAGAAGCCCCCAATTCGCGCCCAACCGCTCCAACATCTGAAGGCGCTTCATACTTGCTCGTCATCGCTAGGGGCCGGACTCTAACAGAGGGTGTGTAACTCGCTGCTGTGATGATTTCGTCTGGAATGGCGAAACGAAGATAATCGAGCGCGGGGTCGTGATTGAGATTCTGCAGAGGAAGCACGGCGAGGGTCTCCGTAGCTGCCCTTTGCCTACCGCCAGGATGACGGTAAGTTCTCCACAGCACCATCCCAACGATCAAGGCCACAACGATCAGTCCACCTCCTACCATTGGCCAAAGGGACCGGTTGCGTCCTGCCAAGCCCGACGTTGTTGGCTTTTGCTCAACTTGCGAAAGCAGCCGGTAGCCTCGTTTCGGGATGGTCTCGATTATGTGAGGTTCCTTGGGATCGTCATCAAGCGCTTTGCGAAGTTCAGAGATACAGCGAGTGAGCACGTCGTCAGTGACAAACGTATCACCCCAAACCGTCCTGATGAGTTGTTCCTTGGAAACGGTTTCGCAAGAGTGCTTCGCCAGGCAGACCAGCACTTCCATCACCTTCGGTTCGAGGTGCCGGCGGCTCCCGTTGCAGGAGACAGTATCTAAACTGGGTTGAACCAGCCATGCTCCGATGTGGAAGTCGCCGTTCACAACAGCCTCCCCCATTCCCAGTCTCTTCGGCACCTCGGCGATCAACGGATGGAAGATCGCGTGGCTTCACGAAGGGAAGTTCATTCGTCGCATAGGGTTCTTGAAGCGGACGTGCGAAGATATAACCTTGCAGGTCCCTTCAAAATTGCACCTCATGTGGCAAATTGACCCTACTCAGCAGCTCTTCATAGCGCGGGTCCGAGCGCAGATTGTCTAGGCACGGGTCCGTCATATCGCCCGGCAGCACCGAGCGACGTTCAAAAATCTTGTACAAGCGTGTGAATGCCTTGTCCTTCTCGCCAAGTCTGGCGTAGTAACAGGCAACGTTCCAGCGCTGAATATGCCATTTTTGCTCGAGAAGCCTGGCCCGCAGCCGCAACAGCCCTGTGATTCCCCCGTCACGGTAGGCGGCTTTGTACGCCAGTAACTCTTGGTCTTTCTCTCGTCCGGGAGTCGCTCCCAACTCCAGGCACCTGAACAAAGACGTCGCAGCCTCGTCGTACATGCCCTTGGTTAAGTAGACTTCCCAGAGGTCATGATAGGTAAGAAAGTCCTGTGGATAGAGATCAAGTGTCTTTCTGAATTGTGCAATTGCCTCGTCGTAGCGATGGGCAGCATAGAGTTTTTCTCCCGCGTCGCGGTTAGCACGGAGAGAAAGCGGGTCAATTTTGAGAGCCACCTGAGTTTCTCGCACTGCCTCCTCATGGCGCCCCAGTTCTGACAAGGTCTCTGCGTACCAAATTCGACCGGTCACGGAATTCGGATCCAGCTCAAGCCCCCTCTTGAATTCCTCAATTGCCTTTCCCCAACGCTCAGAGTCTGAATACAGCCCAGCGACAGCAATGTGGGCCTCTCCGAGCGCGTCATCGAGTTGAATCGCATGGAGAGCCGCCGCTTCAGCCTTGCTATAACCGTCCGGAGCATGAACCAGATGACGATATGCGGCCACGTCATAAGCTTCCGAGAGGGCGGCATATGCCAATGCATAATTTGGGTCTTTGGCGATCGCTTGTTCGAAGTACTCAATACTTTTCCTAATATCCGCGTTCGAGTTCCGGTTCCAATA
>Ga0070741_10010520_pt1 | contig 17435 bp, 17 predicted proteins | sample Coa_R1_4_FD_66440 | JGI IMG/M metagenome (GOLD analysis project Ga0070741, IMG submission 66440) | Surface soil microbial communities from Centralia Pennsylvania, which are recovering from an underground coalmine fire - Coalmine... | ecosystem: Environmental > Terrestrial > Soil > Unclassified ...
CCCAAGAGCCTCGGTCGCAACGTCAGTACCTATGATCCCGCACGGGCCAAAGAGCTGATCGCGCTGATGGCCCGGAATCACACCTGGCAGGTACCGACGCTCGTGTGGGAGCGCGGTCAATGGCTCGTGGATGCCATCGACCTGAGTCACGACCCACTCACCAAGTACGCTCCTGCGGCGTGGAAGGATCGCACCTGGCCGATGTTCGTGAAGGACATCATGCACGACATGGACACCGATCCGCTGCCCGTGCGTAAGCGTTTCGTGCAAATGGAGCTCGAGATGACACTCGCCATGTTCCGCGCCGGCGTTCCATTCATGGCTGGCACCGATACCGCGGCGGGCGTTCACGTGTTCCCCGGCTTCAGCCTGCACGAGGAGCTCGCCTTGTTCGTCAAGGCGGGATTGACGCCCATGCAGGCCCTGCAGACCGCGACCCGTAACCCGGCCGTGTTTCTCGATCGACTCGCGGATATGGGCACGGTCGAGAGAGGCAAGCTCGCCGATCTCGTGCTGCTGGATGCCAATCCGCTCGATGACATCGCCAACACCCGCCGGATTCGTGCGGTCGTCCTCGCCGGCAAGTATTTCGACCGACAGGCTCTCGATCACATGCTGAAGGGCGTAGAAGAGGCTGCTGCTCAGCCGGAGCGAGCGGCCCTGCATAAGGGGGGCGCACCGCAAGGATGAGCGCGATGATCGCAAAAGACCATCGCCGCGCTGGTGCCGTTCGCGCCCGCTCGGTTCAAGACCGGGATCCGCCCGCGCCACCAGTGCGCCGGGGGACCTTACTTCCCGAACCGATAGTTGAAGTCGATGCCGGCAGTGCGGGGCTGATTCAACGCCACGCGGTTGAAGGTCGGCAGATTGGTGGCGTCCTGGGTGATGTCGTTGAGGAGTGCGCGCTTGTCGGCGACGTTGTTCACGAACAGCGCCACGGACCAGCGATCGCTCTCGACTCCCATGCGAACATTGGCCAGGTCGTACCCTGACAGCGTGTTGACGGAGTATGTTTCATCCGTGCGGCTCGCGACGTAAGTGTTGTCCGCACGCGCCATGAGAGTCAGTCCGTTGCTCAGTCCGTGCCGGTAGGCGATCGAGGCGGTCGAGGTCCAGCGGGGGACCTCTTGAATGGGGGTTCCCGGATTGAACCCGGCGTTGACGAGACTCGAGCTGACCAGCGCCGCATCTGAATAGCCGGCGTTGGCCGACACGACGAGCTCGGGGACGACGATCGCCTGGATCTCGAGCTCGGCCCCCTTCACATGCGCATTGCCCGCGTTGGCCGTATAGACGTATCCGCAGGAAGACAGGGCATTGACCTGCTGGACACCGATCCAGCTCTCGAAATACACGGAGCTGTTGATCGTGACGCGGTTGTCGGCGAAACGCAGTTTCTCACCCAGCTCGTAGCTCCAAACGTGGTCCGAGCTGAACGTGACGGGCCCCGGCACGAATGACTTACTGCCGTACTCCTGCATCAGCTGGGCCTCGCAGGACAGAGGTCCCGAGGTGGGCACGGGCCCGGTGCCGCCGCCGGGCCTGAAGCCCTTCGCCGCCGTGGCATAGAGCATGAAATCCTTGGTGAGCTGGTAGGAAGCGGAGATCTTTGGCGTCACCCCCTGGTCGGTTTCCGACACCGCCTCGGTGGTCGGTGCCGTGAGCGAACCGAACTGATCCAGTCTGACCCGCGCGTCGTAATGATAGCGTCGCAGGCCTGCGGTCACTGCGAAGGGCTCCGTGATGTTGTAAGTCAGCTCGCCAAACACGGACTGCTGCAGGATGGGCATCGGGGTGAAATAGCTGAAGAGATCGGTGGACGGCCCGGCAGGTAAGAACGGTGCCGTCGATGGAAAGGTGATATTCCAGGCCGAATAGAAGTCGCTATAGAAGTACCCGACCAGCCATTTGAGTCTGGAGTTGCCGACCGAGGCCAGACGCAGCTCCTCCGTGGTCTGGTGCGAGGGATTGAACTCAATGGCACGGGACGGCCCGAGACCTCCCTGGGAGGGAAGGTAAGTGGTCAGGCTCAGGGCAGTCGTCCATGACTCGGTGGTGTCCTGCATCAGCGGCTCACTGCGGGACCAGTAGGACGTAGTCGAACTGATTTCGAACAGGTCCGTCTGGTACTTGGCGTTCAAGGAGCCCAACTTGAAGGTGTCGTGGTAGTTCTCTGCGACGTCGAAAGGCTGGTAGGTCGCATCGGTGCCCGGGTTGCTGTCGATGTACGGCAAGCCGCCGGCCCTGAGCGTCTCGTAGAAGATCGACGGTGTGATAGTCAAACCTTCCAGGGGCTTGAGCAGCATGCTGACGCGAACCGTCGTGCGCTCCACATCGTTCACATCGTGATGCACCGTCTGCACGGGCGCCGCCAGGACATCACCCCGCACGCATCCGGTGAACGGCGCACAACCTGCTCCCGTCGCGTTCGGAAAATCTCCCGGCTGGATCACTACCCGATCGACCCAGCCACTCTCCCGGTCATAGGAGCCGACGATCCGCACCGCCCCGAGTCCCTCGCCGAAAGGTAGATTCACCATCCCATTCTCGGCGTGATCGAAGCCCCCGTGATCGGTGTCGCCGAAGGTGGCTTGCGCGGAAGCGTCGAAGGCGGCGGGATTGGGGGGATTAGGCACGACCTTGATCGTCCCGCCCATGGAGCCCGAGCCGTACAGAGTTCCCTGGGGCCCGCGCAACACCTCAACGCGGTTGAGATCATAGAGAGCCGGGGAAATGACGATCTTGCCCTCATTCGTCGCAGCAGGCGCCGTCAACGGCGTCTCGTCATAATAAAATCCGACGGTGGGCGAATTGCCGCCGACCGAGGCGATGCCGCGCATCTCCAGCTCCGCCATCCCAGGTCCGCTGGTGCGGATGGAGACGCCGGGGACGGACTGTACGAGCGAGCTCAGGTTTGTTAGACCGCGATCCTGAATATCTACGCCGGTGACCGCCGTAAGGCTGATCGGCGTAGTCTGCACGGTGGACTCGCGCTTCTCCGCCGTGACGATGACCTCTTCGAGCTGCGTCGAGTCGGATCGCGATTGCTGGGCCATCACGGATTCACCGAGCGAGAGACCCAACGCGACGCCAATAGCGGTGCACTTGATAGCGTAGTGAACCATGTGACTCCCCCTGATCGCGCCTCCCCGGAGCGAATCCAGTATAGCTCACGGTTACCGCAACAGGGGTCGCCAATAGGTCGGGCGTACCAATTCTCGCGCGCCCGATCGTGCGCCGGAATTCGACTTCGCGCCTCGAGCCTACTACACGTTCGAATCCGGAAACGAGGCCTTGCGCCGGTTCATGTAGTCGAGCAGCGCCTCATCGATCGCCGGATCGAGAGGCGGAGCCTCGTATTCGGCGAGCTGCTTCTTCCAGAGCGCGTTGGCACGCTTTGCCATGTTGGTTGCGCCCTCAGCCTCCCACTGCTCGTAGCTGTTGTTGTCGGCGAGGGGCGAGCGGTAGAACGCGGTCTGAAAGTTTGCCTGCGTGTGGGCGCAGCCGAGGAAGTGCTTGCCAGGTCCAACCTCACGGATGGCATCGAGCGCCTGTCCGTTATCGGAGAGATCTACGCCAGCGAGCAGAGTGTGCATCATGCCGGCCTGATCGGCGTCCATGACAAACTTCTCGTAGCCCATGGCCAGCCCGCCTTCTAGCCAGCCTGCGGTATGCAGCACGAAGTTCACGCCGCCCAGACAGGTCGGAACCAACGTGTTCGCGGACTCGAAGGCCGCCTGCGCATCGGGAATCTTCGAGGCGCAAAGCGCCCCCCCGGAACGAAACGGCACCCCCAAACGGCGCGCCAGTGCGGCCATGACGTAGAGCACCAGTGCGGGTTCGGGCGTGCCGAAGGTCGGCGCGCCGGATTGCATGGACAGCGAGGAAGCGAAGCTCCCGAGCACGACCGGCACACCGGGGTTCACGAGCTGAGCCAGCGTCATGCCAGCAAGGGATTCGGCAAGCGTCTGAGAGACGGTCCCGGCGACAGTGACCGGCGACATCGCTCCCGCCAGAATGAATGGCGTGACGATGGTCGCCTGGTTAGCTCTCGCATAGGTCTTCAACGCTCCGAGCATCGTCGCATCCCAGGTTAGAGGCGAGTTGGCGTTGATCAGGCTAATGATGCAGGTGTTGGGTTTCCCAGTTGCCGGATCGAGATACCCGTCGCCGAAGAGAATCTTGGTCATCTCCACGGTGTCCTGCGCCCGATCAGGATGGGTTACCGACCCCATGTACGGCTTGTCGCTGTACTTCATGTGGGTGTAAACCATGTCGAAGTGCCGCTTGTTGACGGGCAAGTCGACGGGCTCGCAGATGGTGCCGCCGGAGTGATGCAGCGACGTGGACATGTAAGCCAACTTCACGAAGTTGCGAAAGTCTTCGATCTTGGCGTAGCGCCTCCCGTCATCCAAACTCCGCACGAACGGGGAGCCGTACGCAGGGGCGAAGACCGTACGATTGCCGCCGATCACGACGGTATGCGCAGGATTGCGCGCGTGTTGGGTGAATTCCCGGGGAGCAGAACGCTGCACGATGGTCCGACACATCCCGCGGGGAAAGCGGGCGCGCTCGCCCTGGACGTCGGCGCCAGCGGCTTTCAGAAGCTTGAGGGCCTCCGGGTCATCGCGGAAATCGATCCCGATCTCCTGCAGAATGGTGTCGGCATTGTGCTCGAGCAGCTCGAGCCCTTCCTCACCCAGGACCTCGTAATAGGGGATCTGGCGGGTGATGAACGGCACGAAGGCGGCACTGCGTGCCGTGCGCGCGGCTCGCTTGGCCTCCCGTCCGCTCGGACGGCGTGATCGCGAGGCATGACCTTGCTGCTCGTCCATAACCGGTCTCCTGGGCTTCGGGCGTGCCGTGAGCGGGCCGGCGGCCATTATCCCCGTTCCACGGACCGGTCAACTGATCAATTTGCGGCGCGGACTTGCGTGGGCGCGGCATTCACGCCGAGCTGTGCGGCAGGTTCATCACGGCAACGGTGCACCCGACCGCGAAGATGGGAATCGGGGCATAGAACCACAGCTCGCCAGTGTGTCCTTCCGTGGCCCCTGCGACGGCAATGTAGGTGCGGATCTCGAAGCCGCCCTGCCCCGCCTCGCGCCAGACCTGGTCGTCCCGGTAAGCGAGGAGCTCCTCGCGCCGATTGCCCAGAAGCCTCTCGAGAAACTCCCGGTCCCAGGCCTCATTGATTCGGCCGGAGTCCGGTGTGGCGGGCCAATGCGAGATGCCGCCGGTGCCAATCAATGCGATCCGCTCGGGCATCTGCTCGCACGCCCGATGCAGCGCACGGCCGAACTCATAACAGCGCTGCAGCGGAATCAGCGGCGGCCCCTGGCAGTTGATGTTGACCGGAATGATCGGCAGGTCGTAGCGCGGGGTGAGAAAGTGAAGTGGCACACTGATGCCGTGATCGAACTTCCACTCCTGCGCGTACGCCAGATCGACGTCCTGCATGACAGTTTCGATCAGGCGCTTCGAGAGCTGCGCATTGCCAGGCACGCGGGTGCGCTTGATGCGGATCCAGGCCTCATCCTCGATCGGTCCTTCATACTGGTCGGCCATACCGACGCAGATCGAGGGCATGTTGTTCATGAAGAAATTCGCGAAGTGCTCGGCTGCGATCACGATGAGCACATCGGGCCGCTGCGCCTCGAGCGCGAGGCGCATGCGCCCGAGACCCGCGTAGAACGCATCTCGGACTGCGGGATCGGCTCTCTCGCTGCGCCCGGTGATGCCCGGCGCATGACTGCATACTCCGGCGAACACCAGGCTCATGTGCGGCTCCGGGCAGGCGTATAGAGACCCGTCCTGACAGGGCCGTGCTTGCGCTCGCCCTCGCGCATGGCTTCGAGGTAAGCATTCCAGGCGTAGCCCCGCAGCGCGGCAAAGTGCATCAGCAGTTGGCCGTTCACGCCCATGACATAGAGCAGCCCGATATCGGGCTCGCGGATGCAGCGGCGCTCCTCCTCGGTGAGCTCGTACTGCGCCAGCACTCCCTCGAGATCCAGCTCGAAACGCTTACGGACCTCGGGATCGCGGTTGAGCTGATAAATCAGCTTCTGCACTGCGTACAGGCTCATCGTGCGGCTCGCTTACGCGGCGCCGTCTGGCCGCCTGACTCCTCGGCCATCTCACCCAGCACACCTTCCAGCTCGTACAGGAGCCGGAAGAGGTGCTCGAGACGCTGCGGGCCGAAGCGGCGCGCAATCGCCTCGTAGGTCCGCTCGGAGTCGGGGGCGTGAGCGGCGATCAGGCGCACGCCTTTGGGTTCGAGACTGATGGCGCTACGGCGCAGGTCCGAGTCGAGCTGACGACGGCTGATGAGACCGCGGGCCTCCATATCGGGAAGGATGCGCGACAGACTCGGGGCGAGCAGGAAGGTCGCCTGCGCCAGAGCGGTGATCTCCAGCACTCCGGCATCGGCCAGTGCACGCAGCACGCGCCATTGCTGCTCGGTGACGCCCTGTCGGCGCAGCGCTGGTCGAAAGCGCCGCATCACGGCTTCCCGGGCGCGAAGCAAGGCCATGGGCAACGACTGCGAAAAGGCTCGCATGGGCACGGACGGTTTCATGACCGTGTCAACGCTCCTATTCATCATCACTCACCACTGCGTTGCGCAGCAGCCCCACGCGCGACACTTCGACTTCGACGACGTCGCCTGGCTTCAGATAGCGCGGCGGATCGAATCTCGCTCCTGCGCCACTCGGCGTACCGGTGAGAATCACATCGCCGGGCTCGAGCGAGCAGAACGTGGACAGATACCCGATCAGATACGGAATCGAGAAGATCATCCGGTCGCTGGTGTCGTCCTGGCGAACTTCTCCATTGACCCGGGTCCGCACCCGCAAGGGTGCCGGGCCCACCTCATCAAAGGTGACGAGCCACGGACCCAGGGCCCCGGAGTGATCGAAGTTCTTGCCCTGCGTCACGTTGAATTTGGCGTGCCGCAGCCAGTCACGCACCGAGCCCTCATTGGCACACGAGTAGCCGATGACGTGGCTCATCGCCTCAGCCTGAGGAATCCGACGGCCTCCCTTGCCGATCACGACGACGATTTCCCCTTCGTAGTCGAGCTGTTCCGACTCGCGTGGGCGCACGATCGGTTGCTCATGTGCCGAGAACGAGGTGTGCGTACGCATGAAGAGGCTCGGGTAGCGGGGCTTCTCGGCGCCCTCCTTGTATTCCTCGTTGCGCTCCGGGTAGTTCACCCCGATGCAGAAGTAGCGCGTGTACCGACCCGCAGGATTCAGGATTTGGACCTCGCCGAGGTCAAAGTCAACGTTGTCCGTTTCTGCAGCGGCTCGCGCGCTCGCCAGCGCGCCGGCACGTATGAGTGAGAGAACATCACTTGCCTCGGAGTGCAGGCGCGCGCCGAGATCGACGATTCCGCGGGAATTGAGCACTCCGTAGGACTCGCGCCCCCGGGTACGGAAATTAAGCAGCTTCACAGAGCGCTCTGCACATAAACGGACATCGACACCAACTGCAAACCGCCTGCCTCACGCGGCATGGTCCTTCAGCAATCCCGCCCGCCTGAGTACCCCATCGAGGCGCTTTTCCAGCTCCGCTGTCGCCGGGGCCATCGGCAAACGATGCTCGTTGGTCGGCAGAAGCCCGAGGCGCTTCATCATGTACTTCATCGGGATCGGGTTGGTATCGAAAAATACGGCCTGGTTGATCTCCAGGAGCGCCTGATGCATGGCCTGGGCTTTCGGCAGCTCGCTGGCCCATACCGCCTCGCACAGATCGGCAAGCGCGCGCGGCCGAAGATTGCCGACCGCGTTCATCAGCCCACAGGCGCCGACGGCCATCATGGGAAAGCTCAGCTCCTCGAGCCCGACGAAGATCCGGAACTCAGATCCGAGGGCGCCGAGGCACTCCGACACGAACGCCAGATCGTTCACCGCCTGTTTCATCCCGACGAGCTGCGGCGAGCGCGCTTTCAGTTCCTTGACCGTATCCAGAGTCACGCTGACCGCGGTTCGCCCTGGAATGTGATAGATCATCCACGGCAGCTGCGAGATGCCGGCCACCTCGAGGTAGTAAGCCACGAGTCCGCGTTGCGGGGGCCGGATGTAGTATGGGGTGACGATCAACAGTGCGTCCGCGCCGACCCGGGCCGCGTGTTCCGTCAACTCCCGCGTCTCGCGCAGCGATTGCGAGCCGGTGGCTGCAACCACGGGCACGCGTTTGTTGGCGACTTGCACCGCAACCGTGACCAGGCGGTTGCGCTCCTCGGTGCTCAGGGTGGAGGGCTCGGCGGTCGTGCCGTTGACCAGAATGCCATGTGATCCGTCGCGTATCTGGAAGGCGACGAGCTGCGCGTACGCCTCGTAATCCACCTCACCATCACGGATCGGTGTGACGAGGGGCGGAATCGAGCCCTTCAACCGGTCGAGCGACTTGTTCAAGATCTATCTCCTGCACGAAGCGCCTGCCCGTGCGCATCGGTGTGCTCGTCAGACCCCCAGCTTCGGTACGCGGTGTGTACCCTGAGCGAGGCAAATATTCTTTGTCTCCATGTAGAAGTCGAAGCTGTAATCCCCTCCATCGCGCCCAATGCCGCTCGCCTTGACTCCGCCGAAGGGCGTGGGCAGATGCCGGTTGTTCTCGGAGTTCACCCAGACCATACCGGCCTCGACATGCCGCGCCATCCACAACGCACGACCGCCATCCGCCGTCCAGATGTACGCGGTCAGTCCGTAAGGCGTGTCGTTCGCGATGGCGAGTGCCTCTGCGTCGTCGTCAAAAGGAATGACGGTGAGCACCGGGCCGAAGATCTCTTCGCGAGCGATGCGCATCGACGCTGTGGCCCCGGTGATCAGAGTCGGCTGCACGTAGTAGCCGCAGCCAAGGGATTCGATCCGAGCCCCGCCCGCACGCAGCTGCGCTCCCTCGGCGCGAGCGAGAGGAAAGTAACCCAGCACTTTATCCAGATGACGCTGGTGAATCAGAGGGCCAATCTCGGTGGCGGGATCCAGCGGATGCCCGACCTTCAAGTGAGCCACGCGCTCGGCGACACGCTCGACGAACCGGTCATGGATGGAGCGTTGGACCAGGAGCCGACTCGAGGAGGTACAGCGCTCGCCATTGAGGCTGTAGATCATGAAGACGACGGCATCCAGTGCCCGATCGAGGTCGGCGTCTTCGAACACGATCACGGGATTTTTGCCCCCGAGCTCCAGGTGCACGCGCTTCAGCGTCGGGGCGCCCTGGGTCATGATGAGGCTGCCGGTCCGCGATTCGCCGATGAATGCCGTCGCTCGGATCGCCGGATGCTCTGTCAGCAAACGGCCCGCCTGCTCGCCGGTCCCGTTGACGAGATTGATGACGCCCGGAGAGATCCCGGCTTCGGTCATGATCTCTGCGAGCATCATCGCTGTGAGTGGACTCCACTCGGCAGGTTTGTGTACGACCGTACAACCCGCGGCGAGCGCCGGAGCGATCTTCCAGGTGGACAGCATGAAAGGCGTATTCCACGGCGTGATGATGGCGACGGGACCGAGCGGCTGGCGGATCGTCAGATTGAGGTGCTCGGCTGCCGGCAAGGAAAGACCGTCGGCGGCCCCCGGCGCGCGATCGGCGAAGAAGCGGAAGTTTTCGGCCGCCCGCAGCGCAGCGCTGTTCATGAAGCGCAGAGCCTGCCCGGTGTCCATGGACTCGATGAGCGCGATCTCCTCGCGGCGTGCCTCGATGAGATCCGCCACGCGGTGCAGGAGGGTCCGCCGCTCCTCGCCCCTTCTCGCCCGCCACTCGGGAAACGCCTTCGCGGCGGCCTCTGCTGCGGCGTTCACATCGTGCTCATCCCCGCAGACCATCCTGTTGAGCACGCTTCCGTCCGCAGGGCAGAGGTTATCGAGCAACTCACCGCTCGAGCCGGGGTGGGGGCGGCCGCCGATGAAATGCCCGAGCGGTGAGCTCCGCCAGCGCGCCAGGCAGGCGTTGGCCTTCTGCAGATTGCTTTCGAGTGAGGCGCTCACTTGGCCCCGACCGCGCGTCGCCTCACGTACTCGTGGAGATTGTTCTTCTTGAAAGTGAGCACAGGATCGATCTCCTGCATCTCCAGCGAGAGACCGAGCGGAATGCGCTCCTGCAGCGAAGCAAGCCGTTCGCATACGGCGGTGAATATCGCCTCACCAGCTCTCTTGCGCGTTTCGAGGTCCCGTCCGTGTCCCACCCGAACCATGATGTGGATGAAGGCGTTGTCCGGATGCGAATCGGCGATGCGGTAATGCTCCGCGGCGTAGGCTCGCGTACGCAAGCCCCCCAAGGGAAACACCCCAGTCGCCAGAGCGCTGGTGTGAGCCGCCTCGAGCAGCCGAGGCAGGTCCAGCTGCCCGCGCAGATTGGCGGAGTATTCGATCAGGATGTGCGGCATCGCCGACTCGCAGCGTCGCGGACTTGCTTAACATCATAATTATCTCGCGAAGCCAGGCTGTCAAGCGCCTGAGACCTCGCGCGACGCACTTCCGAGAGTCAGGCGAGTCGATAGAAACGCCGCGCCGCGGGACTGTCAGGCCTCTGAAGCCTGGAGCTCGAACAGGCTGGTGGCGATGCAATCGAGCACCGTGGTCCCGGCCTGAGTCTGCAGCACCCACCGCCAGCGCACGACTCCCAGGGCGCCGGAGCGCGTGACGCTCGATCGCAGAACCTCGACCCGCAGCTCGACCTCATCACCCGGACGCAGCGGCGTGGGCCACTTCAGTCGCTCGATGCCCGGGGATCCGATCGACTCCGAATCCGCCAGCAGGTTCCTCACCAGAAGCTCCATCGCGATCGAGCAGGTCAGCCAGCCGCTCGCGATGAGTCCCTGCCAGCGGCTGCGCCGGGCGCGCTCAGGATCGGTGTGATACCACTGCGGGTCGTAACGGCGAGCGAACTCGATCATTTCTTTCTCGGTGACCTGGCGGCGGCCGCCGTCAATCACCGCACCCACTTCAATCTGCGCGAACCGCATCCGGGCTCAGCGCTTGGCGCTGTCCGCGCTTGCCCAGAGCGGCTTCGCTTCTGCGGTTTCGTTCACTCGAGCTCCTCCCGGCGGCACGGCTCTGGCGAGACCCGCCAAACCTTCGGGAAGCCCCCGCCGCCCTTGACCAGACTCGCCGAGCCTACGGGAAGCCTCGGGCGGCATGCAATTGCGCTTAGAAGCGCCCGCGCTGAAAGTCCTCGATGGCCTGCTGCAGCTCCTCGCGGGTATTCATCACGAACGGTCCGTAGCGCGCCACGGGCTCGTGCAGCGGTTGGCCGGCCACGAGAATCGCCCGGCTCGTCTGGGTTTCTCCCGCGGCCGGACCCGACACTGCGGACCCGTCACCCACCAGCTGGATGCTCTCACCGTCGGTCAGAACGGCAAGCTCCCCGGCCGCGACCGATTTGCCCCCGACTTGCAGGGCGCCCTCATAGACATACACAAAGGCAGAGTGTCTGAATGGCAGTTCGTGTACGTACGAAGCGCCGTTGTCGATGGCCACGTCGAGATAGGTTGGATCGGTTGCAGGCTGGGAAACCGGGCCCACGACTGAACCCACTCGTCCTGCAATGACCTTCACGGTGACCCCCTTTGCGGGCGTGGCGGATGCAATGCGCTCCGGGCCAAACTCCTGGTAGCGGGGCGCGGTCATCTTGTCGCGCGCCGGCAGGTTGAGCCACAGCTGGAATCCGCGCATGCGCCCTTCCTGCTGTTGCGGCATCTCCGAGTGCACGATGCCGCGCCCGGCCGTCATCCATTGAACGCTGCCGGGACCCAGCTCCCCCTCATGCCCATGGTTGTCGCGATGACGCATTCGCCCCTCCAGCATGTACGTGACGGTCTCGAAGCCACGGTGCGGGTGCTCTGGAAAGCCGGCGATGTAGTCATCCGGTTTATCCGTGCCGAACTCGTCCAGCATCAGAAACGGATCGAGCTCGGATAGGGCTGGCTGCCCGATCACGCGCCTGAGCCTGACACCTGCGCCGTCCGAGGTCGCCATGCCGCGTACGATGCGCGCCACTGTGCGCGCCGCTCTGCTCTCCGCCATGTCGCTTTCTCCTCAGGCTGCCATCGCCTCCGGCGCAGCGATGGCTGCGCGGGCAACCTGTATGCTTTTTTCCCGGCGCTCGGCTGACACCGCGAGCCCCTCGGCCCGCACGAACGTGATGTCCTGGATACCGATGAAACCCAACACGAACTTCAGATACGACTCGGCAAACTCACCGGGAGCGCCCGGGGCGTAAACACCCCCTCGTGAGATCGCCACGATGACCCGCTTACCCTTGGCCAGACCTTCCGGTCCAGAGGCCGTATAGCGGAACGTCTGACCTGCCACGACGATGCGATCGATCCACGCCTTGAGCTGCGAGGGAATGCCGAAGTTATACATGGGGGCACCGATCACGATCACATCGGCTGCCTGAAAATCCGCGAGTGCTCGCGCGTCAGCGGCGGCCTCCTCCTGGTCCGATCGCATCAAGGACCGGGCGGAGAAATGCGGCAAGGCATCGGCCGCCAGGTCGCGATACTTCACTCGCAGGCCGGGCACCGCCTCGCGCCAGCGGGCCACGATCTCCTGGCCCAGCTGCCGGCTCGCTGAATTGTCCCCCTGGATGCTCGAATCGATGTGCAGCAGATTCATGTGTCCTCCCGGACTGGACGGGCCTACGACCGTGTAGATAATTTAGTTCCTGCAACGATCCATTGGAATCCGGGTAGAATAGGACAGATCGTTCCATTCGTAGAACGATGGCAGGCAGTCTTCGCGGGATTAGGAACGGAGAGCCCACATGCAGCCGCTCGATGATTTCTATTACTTCTCCCAGGTCATCGAACATGGGGGCTACGCCAAGGCCGCACGCGCGCTCGGGATCCCCAAATCCCGCCTCTCACGGCACGTTTCGGCTCTCGAAGCGAGACTCGGCGTACGGCTTATCAATCGCTCGAGCCGTCGCCTGGCCGTGACTGATGTGGGGCAGGAAGTGCACCGTCATGCGCAGGCGATGCTGGCGGAAGCGCACGCTGCGGTGGAGGCTGTGGAGTTTGCGCGGGCCGAGCCTCGCGGCCTGATCAAGGTCAGCGTCCCCGTCGCGGTCACTCAGACTGCCCTTGCGGAGATCCTCCCTGACTTCCTCGTGCGTTACCCCGCAGTCAGGGTCCAGCTGCACGCCACCAACAGGCGCGTCGATGTCATCAACGAGAGGTTCGACGCCGCAGTGCGGGTGCGCACGAAGCCGAGCGGTGAGGATGGTCTCATCATGCGCAGCTTCGGAGAGTTCCGCGAGCTCCTGGTGGCGAGTGGCGCGTATCTCGATCAGGCGGGCAGGCTCGAGCGGCCCGAGCAACTGACCGAGCGGGAAACGCTCGGCTTCGCGCCAGAGGCCGAGCAGCAGAGCTGGGAGCTGTTCGATCGGCAATGCCGCGGCGTGCGCGTCGAGGTCACTCCACGACTCGTCTGCCATGACTTTGTCATGCTGCGCGCCGCGGCGAAGGCCGGGCTGGGCATCGCACTGCTGCCCGAGAGCACGGTGCATGCGGATCTCGAGAGCGGCGTACTCCAGCGCGTGCTGCCGGATTGGGAGTTACCGCTGGGAGTCCTTCATGTCGTATTCCCGAGTCGCCGTGGCCTGCTGCCTTCCGTGCGGGCGTTCATCGATTTCCTCGCCGAGCGGCTGACGGCGGCCGTCTGAGCCGCAATCCGCGGCTCGAGGAGCCGATCGACCTCACTGATCGTTCGAGAGTGCGGCACGGCGGGCCGACGCATCAGGGTGCTCTTGCCGAAGAGCGATTCGATCAGATCCACGGCGAGCGTGGCCGTCTTGTTGCGCACATCGAGTGCCGGGTTGAGCTCGACCACATCCAACGACGCCACCCGGCCGGTGTCGGCAATCATCTCCATGCAGAGCTGGGCTTCGCGATAGGACGGCCCGCCCGGCACGGTGGTGCCCACGCCCGGGGCGATCTCCGGATCGAGAAAGTCCACATCGAAGCTGACATGCAGGTGCGTGTCGGTCGGCAGGTCCGCCAAGGCGAGCTCCATCGCCTGACGCACGCCCATCTCATCGATGTAGCGCATGTCGAACACCTCGAGCTCCTGCTCGTGCACGAAGCGCTTCTCGCCCGAGTCGACACTGCGAATGCCCACCTGGCGAATCCACCTGGGATCTACGGCCGGCGTGCGCCCACCGAGCTGAACCAGCTCGGCAGGACCAAACCCGCACAGGCAAGCTACCGGCATCCCATGCAGATTCCCGCTAGGCGAAAGCTCGCAGGTGTTGAAGTCCGCATGCGCGTCCAACCAGAGAATCCTCAGCGCCCGACCGTTCTCGCGGCAATGGCGCGCGACCGCACTGATCGAGCCGATGCTGAGGCTGTGATCACCACCCAGCAGGATGGGCAGATGTCCATCAGCCAGGTCGCGATACACCGCCGCATGGACCTGCCGATTCCACTCGAGGACCTCCGCGAGATGCCGGTATCCCTGCACGGGCGCCCGGACCGGATTCGGCGGCCCGCTGAGATTGCCGCGGTCGAGAACCTTGAGGCCGCGGCGCACGAGGGCGCGCTCGATGCCGGCCACGCGCAGAGCCTCCGGCCCCATCGAGGACCCCCGATCACTCGCGCCCACATCCGTGGGTGCGCCGATCAGGCTCGCCGTGCGAAGGCCGACTGCCATCATGCGCGCACCGCTGCAGAGTCGGCGACCTGGGCCGGCGCGCGCCAGCGAGTGCGCTCCTTGAGCGCACCGAACAGATCCTTCGGATCGGTGACATCCGGAACGAGATCGATCTCCTCGACGCCGGTGCGCTGCTCGCGGTTGAGGCGATACAGATAGCGCAGCGCAGAGAAATCCGTCAGCGCAAATCCCACCGAGTCGAAGATGGTGACCTCGTGGTCGGCGACCCGACCAGAAGCTCTGCCGCACAGCACTTCCGACAGCTCGGTCACGGCAAAGGAAGGCTCGAGCTGCTGGATCTCGCCCTCGATGCGACACTGAGGCTCGTATTCGACGATCACGCGCGCATCGGCTCGCCGCAGAATATCGGCGTGCAGCTCGGTCTTGCCGGGACAGTCGCCGCCGACCGCATTCAGATGCATGCCGGGCGCAATCATCTCGGGCGTCAGAATCAGCGCATTGCGCTTATCCGCCGTCACGGTGGTCACGATGTCCGCGCCCCGGACGGCCTCCGCTGCCGAGGCGCAACGAATGACCTTCAAACCCTGCAGGTGCAGCTCGGCGAGATTGCGCTCCAACTTGAGCATCGCGAGCGGATCCGTGTCGTGCAAGCGCAGCTCGCGGATGCCGAGCATCTGGTGAAAGGCGATCGCCTGGAATTCGCTCTGGGCACCGTTGCCGATGAGCGCCATGACGCGGCTGGAGGGGCGCGCCATGTGGCGCGCGGCCAGAGCAGACATGGCCGCGGTTCGCAAAGCCGTCGTGAAGGTCAGTTCTGACAGCAGCAACGGGTAGCCGGTGTCCACGTCCGAGAGCACGCCGAAGGCGGTCACGGTCAGCAACCCGTCGCTCGTGTTTTTCGGGTGGCCGTTGACGTACTTGAACGAATACAGCCGCCCGTCGCTGGTGGGCATCAGCTCGATCACCCCACCGGGCGAATGAGTCGCGTGTCGAGGGCACTTCTCGAACTGCGGCCAGCGCCGGTAGTCCGCCTCGATCTCGGCCGCGAGGGCCTCCACGAAACGCGCAGGTCCGATATGGGTGACGAGCTCCCGGACGCGCTCGACGCCGATGTAGTCCACCATGATCGTATCCCCAGCTGTTGCTCTGTGCGGCTAGTGTCGCCAGCGCTCGCGCCAATGAATAGCCAGAAAATTGATCAAAAAGCTGTCAAGTATGGTCAAAAGTACAGCTTTGGCTGGCGTTTTGGCTAGAATAGCAGCCATGGATGACACCGATCGGCAGCTGCTCGGATTGCTCCGTGACAACGCCCGAACCTCGATCGCGACGCTGGCGCGGGAGCTGCGGGTCGCACGGGGAACGGTGCAGAACCGCCTGCAACGGCTCGAGGCGGACGGCACTATCGTGGGCTACACCGTCCGGCTGCGGCCCCAGGAGGAGGCTCAGCGGATTCGCGCCCTCACCACGGTGGCCGTCGAGGGCAATCGGACCGATGAGGTGTTGCGTGCCTTGCGCGGAGATCCGGCAGTGGGTGCCTTGCACACCACTAACGGGCGCTGGGACATCGTGGCAGAGCTGCGCGCGGATACGCTCGAAGCCTTTGACCGGGTGCTGGGACGCATCCGTCAGATCGAGGGCATCTCGAGCACCGAGACCAGCCTGCTGCTCTCCACACACAAGCTCTGATGTGAGCTGGCGGCGGCGCGGCGAACACGCCGCGACGCCGTGAGCCTATCGACAGAAAGGGCGCGCCGGATCCCCGGCGCGGCCGTTACTCGTACGTGCCAGCCTTGAAGATCAGATCGTCCGAGAGCTCCCAGTAGGCGAGCTTGTGCTCGATCTTTCCGCTGACCGGGTTCTTGCGCTGATAGGTGCTCCAGCCACTCGTCTTGCCTGCCCGGGTCTCCTCGACGATCTCGCGGATCCACTTCTTGCCCGCAGGATCCGCCGCATCCATGCGATTCAATCCGACGACGCCTGGGGAGATGGGATGGGCTTGGCAGACTCCATGGATGTCGTGCACATCAATGTAGTCCTCGCCCTTGGCGAACTGCCCGTCCTTGTTGTTCATCTCGGCGAGGGTCTTCTCGCGGCCATTCGCCTTGTAGAAGGCGACCGCCTTCTTCACCTGAGCGACGACCTCTTCCTTGGTGGGCGCGCCATCCGCACTGTTGCCAACCATGGGCATGAGTGCAAGCAGCATCACGCCCACGCACACGTACAATCGATCACGCAAATTCAGCATATGTTGTCCTCCAGAATCTCGTTCACTCAGGCGGTTCGTTGCGTCCACTGGGTGGCCGCGCTCCGCCGCTCGATGCTTTCCGATACGCCGCTCGCCGCACCGGCTTCGGTGCCGACGCGATAGCGTCGCATCAATCCGCTCAGGCTGCTCGCCTGATCCGCAAGCACCTGCGAGGAGGCGGCGGCCTCCTCCACCAGTGCCGCGTTCTCCTGGGTCAGCCGGTCCATCTTGGAGACCGCCGTCCCGACCTGATCGATGCCGGCGGCCTGCTCGGCGCTGGCCGCGGCGATTTCCGCGATGATCTCGCCAACCTTCTTGACTGCGATGACGACCTGCTCGAAGGTCGCGCCCGACTCGGTCACCACGCGCTCGCCCGCTGCGACGCGCACCACGCTGTCCTTGATCAGACCCTTGATCTCCTTGGCGGCCTCCGCGCTGCGCGAGGCCAGCGTGCGCACTTCGCTGGCCACCACCGCAAAGCCGCGCCCCTGCTCGCCGGCGCGAGCGGCCTCGACCGCCGCATTCAGCGCCAGCAGGTTGGTCTGGAAGGCGATCTCATCGATCACCCCGATGATGTC
>Ga0070741_10010521_pt1 | contig 17434 bp, 18 predicted proteins | sample Coa_R1_4_FD_66440 | JGI IMG/M metagenome (GOLD analysis project Ga0070741, IMG submission 66440) | Surface soil microbial communities from Centralia Pennsylvania, which are recovering from an underground coalmine fire - Coalmine... | ecosystem: Environmental > Terrestrial > Soil > Unclassified ...
TCGTCGACGACTACCAGCTGCCGGCGATCGCCCGCGCGGTCTCGTTCTGCCTGACGAAGCTCGGCTGGACACGCGAGGAGACGACGATGGCGGCGACCTCCATCACTGGGCCGTTCTGCGCACCTCCGAGCGGGCGGACGCGCGGTTCTTCGACGACTACGTCGAGTTCTGATTCTGCCGTCCGCATCCGGCGCGCCGAGCCGGAAGACGCCGACTTCCTCGCCGGGCTCGGGAGGCACGAGCAGGTGGAGCCGTTCGTCGGGCCCTCGGCTGCGAGCGATCGCGACGCCGTTCTCGCCGCGATCGAGCGCTCGCACGCCGAGCCGGGGGACTTCGGACGCTTCGTGATCGAGGTCGAGGAGGACGGGGCGTGGCGCCGCGCAGGGGCGCTCGGCTTCCATGTCGCCAGCCGTCACTCGCGCATCGCGAAGTGCGAGGGGCTGGCGGTCCACCCGGATTTCCGCGGCCGCCGGCTGGCCGACGAGGCCGCTCGGCTCCTCCAGCGGGAGCTCTTCGACGTCCTCGGCTACCACCGGCTCGAGCTCGAGTGCTACGGCTTCAACGAGCGGGCGATGCGCCACGCCGAGCGCGTCGGCTTCGTCCGTGAGGGCGTCAAGCGGCAGGCGTACTGGCGGCACGGCCGCTGGAACGACGGCGTGCTCTTCGGCCTCGTGCGCGAGGACCTCGAGGGCCGGACGGGCGGCGGGGAGCACGCGTCGCCATAATCCGCGGCAAGAGCGATGATGGGGGGACGCTCACCGGCAGCAGCGCGCGGCATCGCGGTCGTCTTCGGCCTCGCCCTCGCCGTCGCGGCCTCGATCGCCTTCGCGCCGCGATCGCTGGCGCTCGACAAGCCCGGTCTCGTCAGGATCACCGACCATCAGATCAAGCGCACGAAGGTCGACATCGGTGCGCACGGCGTGAGCGCCGGCGACATCGATGTCGGCCGCTACCTCCTCTACAACAAGCGCATCACCCAGAAGGCGATCGGGCATTCCGAGATCGTCTGCACGAATACGGGGAACCGGACGAGCAACTGCTCGGGCACGTACTTCCTGCCACGGGGGCGGATCGTCGCCGGCGGCATCATCGCGTCGCGGCTCATCTACGAGCTCGCGGTCGTCGGCGGGACCGGCATCTACGACAACGTCCGCGGGACGCTCACCGTGACGTCCCTCGGCAAAGGCGAAGAGCTGCTCCTCTTCCGCCTCGTCGTCTGACGTCCGGGAAGCCGGAGCCGTCGGCAGTGGGCAAGACGATCGTGATCTGCGACGACGAGGACAGCCTGCGTGAGCTGATCCGCGCGATCCTGAACGGCGAGTACCGCTTCGTCGAGGCCGCCGACGGCCACGAGGGGCTCGATCTGATCCGGCGCCTGAAGCCGGATCTCGTCCTCGCGGACGTGATGATGCCCCGGCTCGGCGGCCTCGAGCTGCTGGCCGAGGTGCGGAGGGACCCGGCGCTCGGGGCGTTGCCGGTCGTCGTCGTGACCGCGTTCGCCGGCCAGCGCGCCGCGGCGATGGAGGCCGGCGCCGACGGATTCCTGGCGAAGCCGTTCGACCCCGACGAGCTGATGGCCACGGTGGAGGAGCTGCTGCAGACGCCGCGGTGAATCGATGCGACGCCGGCGCCCGGTCAACGCCTCCTCGACACCGCTCCTCGCGCGGATCTCGCTGGCGAGCGTCCTCCTCGCCCTCCTCGTGGCCGCCGCCTTCGCGATCCTCGTGGTCGCGATCGCCTCGCTGCGCAAGTCGACCGACACGGCCACGCGCTCGAAGGATGTCGCGGTGGCAACGCTCGAGCTCGAGAAGCTCGTGCTCGACCTCGAGTCGGGCCTGAGCGGCTTCGTGCTCGCGAAGGACCCGCATTTCCTCGCCCCGCTTCGTTCGGCCCGGGCAGAGCTGCCTGCGGCGACGGAGCGGGTCCAGAGTCTCGTGCAGGACGACGCGCCGCAGCGGCAGCGCGTGAGGCAGCTCGCGGCGCAGGTCGACGCGTACGTCTCCGACTATGTCCTGCCGCTCGTGGCGATCGCCCGGATCGACCCGGCAGCTGCGCGCGCCTCGGTCGCCCGCTCCGAGGGAAAGCGTCGCCTCGATCAGATCCGAAACGGCTTCAAACGCGTCCTGGCGGTCGAGGACGCGCGTGCGGCCGACGCCGTCCATTCCGCCAACCGCAAGTCGAGCCGGGCGCTCGAGATCGGCTTCGCCGCGCTGGGAGTCTCGGCGCTCCTCGTGCTGCTCTTCGGCGCCTACCTCGTACGCAGCATCGCGCGGCCGGTTCGCGAGGTCGCCGGCGCGGCGACGAGGATCGCGTCGGGGGATCTCGCGATACGCCTCGAGGAGGAGGGGCCGGGAGAGATCCGGGAGCTCGAGCAGGCGTTCAACTCGATGGCCGAATCGCTCGGCCAGAACAAGCGCGAGCTCGAGGGACAATACGAACGCCTCCGCGAGAGCGAGCGCCTCCGGACCGAGCTGCTCAGCATCTTCTCTCACGAGCTGCGGACGCCGCTCGCGAGCGTCCTCGGCTACACGAGCCTGCTCCTGCGGCGGAAGCTCGACGACGCGACGCGGCGGCGCTACCTGGAGATCGTCGACGGCCAGAGCCGGCGGCTCGCGGCGCTCGTCGAGGAGTTCCTCGACGCGCAGCGGCTCGAGGGCGGCCGCTTCGAGCTGAACGAGGAGCTGTTCGACGTCGGGGAGCTGCTCCGGGAGCAAGTCCAGATCCACGCGGCCGAGACGGATCGCCACAGGATCGGACTGCGCCTGCCGGCGACGCCGCTGAACGTCCGCGGCGACTCACGGCGCCTGGCCCAGGTCGTCGGCAACCTGCTCGGCAACGCGATCAAGTACTCACCCGAGGGCGGCCCGATCGACGTCTCGGCGCGTCGTCTCGACGGCCAGCTCCTGATCGAGGTCCGCGACCGCGGGATCGGGATCGCCTCCGAGCACCACTCGCGGATCTTCACGAAGTTCTACCGGGCCGAGGCGCGCGCGAGCGGCATTGCGGGCGCGGGCCTCGGTCTCGCCGTCGCGCGCGACATCGTCGAGGCCCACGGCGGCCAGATCGGCTTCACGAGCGGCGAGGGCGCGGGCTCGACCTTCTGGGTCGCGCTGCCCTCTCTCGCCGAGGCGGACGCGGAGCCAGGCGAGACGCGGGCGGCGAGCTGAGCCGCCGGCGGACGCTTGTGCGACTAGGATCCGACGCATGGCGAGCTACCTCCACACCATGTACCGGATCACCGAGCCCGAGCCGAGCCGAAAGTTCTACGAGACGCTCGGCTTCGACTTCAGCGGCGACTTCGACATCGTCAGAAACGGCGAGCTCGAGGCGACGAACTACTTCTTCTCGCTCGGCGACGCGAAAGACGTCCTCGAGCTGACGTACAACCACGACGGCCGCACCTACGACATGGGCACCGCGTACGGGCACATCGCGATCGCGGTCGACGACCTCGACGAGACGCTCGCGGAGCTGAAGGAGCAGGGGATCGAGCCCGAGCGCGAGCCCTACCGCGTGCGCGAGGGCGGCAACCGGATCTGCTTCGTCCGCGATCCCGACGACTACAGGGTCGAGCTCGTCGAGCGCGGCCTGGGTTAGCTTGCGGCGGTGAGGTTCGCCCGGGCGCGTCAAGTCGTCGAGGCCGTCGTGGCGCATGATTTCGAGGCGGCGGAAAGAGTTGCTCGATCCCGAAGTCGAAACCGTGACGCCGCGCGGCACGCTTCGTGGTATCGGGGCGTGCCGGTGCTTCAGAAGCCGAGGGGAGACGAGCAACTCGCAACGGAACAGGGGGCGCCTGTTTGAGGATGTTGACGGCGACCTCATTGCACGGACGCATGAAATCGCCCGTTGGCGCGAAACTGGCGAAGTGGCGTATGAGCGTGACTTTGCAGTGCGCTTAACGCTTGACGACGAAAGAATCGTCAGGACTGTGGTGATGCCGGAGGGCGCGCTCTCCTCGTAGGCCCTCGGCCCGTTCAACCGGCCGGTCGAGTACCCGCGTTGCGCTTTTGTCACAGAGGCGGCACAGTCGTGTGAGCCTTTCCCCGATAGCGTGGCGCCCGTGACGAAGAAGGCCGCAACGCCGTGGGGAGACGCGGCGCTGATCGACGAGGTCGCGCTGCCGCAGCGCGCAGGCGACAAGCGCTTCTCGTCGATTGTCCAGCTGCTCGAGGGCGCGAAGGGCGAGCGGTTCGTCCGCTTCGCTTACGCGACCGACGGGACGGCAAGGCGGGGGCCGGTGACCTTCCGTGTTCGCGATCTCGAGAAGCTGCGCGCCGGCCTCAAGCAGCATCCAGAGCTCGCGGCCGCGCTGGGGCTCGACTGAAGGAGGTGGTGCCGGAGCCGGACCGAGCCTGAAAGGAAACGAACCGTGCCGAGCTCAGACCGGAAGCGCCGACCGCTCACGCGCGGCGTCCACGACCGACGCCAGGATCAGCGCCCCGTCCGCAGGGCCGAGCAGCGGATCGACGGCATGCTCCGGGTGGGGCATCAGGCCGAACACATTGCCCGACTCGTTGCGGACGGCGGCGACGTCGCCGAGCGATCCGTTCGGGTTCTCCTCGTAGCGCAGCACGATCTGCCCGCTGGCCTCGAGCGCCTCGACGTCGCCGAACCAGCAGCCCTCGCCGTGCTTGACGGGTATCACGAGCCGCTGCCCGACGCGGCACCGCGCCGTGAACGGGGCCTCGGCGACCTCGACCCGCACCGGGACGTCTCGGCACACGAACGAGAGCGACGCGTTCGGGCGGAGGACGCCGGGAAGCAGCCCGGCCTCGCACAGGATCTGGAAGCCGTTGCAGATCCCGAGCACGATGCCGCCGTCAGCCGCGAACCGCTCGACGGCCGCCATCACGGGCGAGAAGCGTGCGAGCGCGCCGCAGCGCAGGTAGTCGCCGTACGAGAAGCCGCCGGGCAGGACGACGGCGCCGACGTCCGGCAGCTCGGGCTCCTCGTGCCAGACCGGCACCGGCTCGGCGCCCACCGAGCCGAGCGCCCAGGCTGCGTCGCGGTCGTCGTTCGAGCCCGGAAACACGACGACTGCGACGCGCGGTCCGGCGCTACGCATCGAGCTCGATCTCGTAGGACTCGATCAGCGGGTTCGCAAGCAGCTCCTCGCACATCCGCTCGATCTCGGCGCGCGCTTGCTCTGCGTCCGTCGCCTCGACCTCGAGGTCGACGACACGGCCCACGCGCGCCCCGTCGACCGAGAAGCCGAGCTGGCGGAGGGAGCTCTCGACGGCCTGGCCCTGCGGGTCGAGGATCCCCGCCTTCGGCCTGACGAGCACCGTCGCCTTCACCGGAGCACGACGTCGGGCGCGGCGAGGTAGGCGTCGAACGAGAGTCCGGTCAGGCGCTCGAACGCGTCGACGTAGCGTGCGCGGGTCCCGTCGACGACCTGCTCCGGCAGCTCGGGCCCCGGCGGCGTCTTGTCCCAGCCGAGGCTCTCGCAGTAGTCGCGAACGAACTGCTTGTCGAACGAGGGCTGCGGGCCGCCGGGGCGATAGTCGCCGGCGGGCCAGAACCGGGACGAGTCCGGTGTGAACGCCTCGTCGGCGAGGACGAGCCGGCCCGCCTCGTCGAGGCCGAACTCGAACTTCGTGTCGGCGATCAGGATCCCGCAGCGCGCGGCGTGCTCCGCCGCATGCTCGTAGAGCGCGAGCGACGTCCGCTCGACTTCGGCGAAGAGCCCGTCGCCGACCAGGTCGGCGGCGGCCTCGGCGTCGATGTTCTCGTCGTGACCCTCGTGTGCCTTGGTCGACGGCGTGAAGATGGGGGAGGGGAGCCGCTCCGACTCGACGAGGCCCTGCGGCAGGAGGTGGCCCGACGTGGCCCCCGCGCGGACGTAGTCCTTCCAGCCCGAGCCGGTGATGTAGCCGCGCACGACGCACTCGAGCGGCAGCATCTCGAGCCGCCGGCACTCCATCGAACGGCCGTCGGCGCCGAGGCCGAGCAGGTGGTTCGGGCACAGCTCCCGCGTGCGCGCGAACCAGAAGGCGGAGAGCCCCGTCAGGACGCGCCCCTTGTCCGGGATCTCGGTCGGCAGGATGACGTCGAACGTCGAAATGCGGTCGCTTGCGACGAGCAGCAGCCGCTCGTCGTCGAGCGCGTAGAGCTCGCGAACCTTGCCGCTGCCGACGTGCACGGCTTCGGCTTCAGGCATGGACTGGTTCCCCCTTTCTGAGCGCGTGGAGCCGCTCGAACACGGCATCCACGTGGCGGGTGTAGGCGGCCGGATCGAAGACGCCCTCGAGATCCACGCGCGCGACGATCTCGGGATCCGCCTCGACGAGCGCGCGAAAATCGAGCTCCTCGTCCCACGCGCGCGCGGCGTGCGCCTGCACCAGCCGGTACGCCGCGTCGCGCGGCAGTCCCGCCTCGACGAGCGCGAGCAGCACGCGTTGGCTGAAGTGGAGCCCGTGGCTCGAGTCGAGATTCCGCCGCATGCGGCCGGCGTGAACGACGAGACCGTCGACGACCCATGCGAGCCGGTCGAGCATGTAGTCGACGGCGAGGAAGGCATCTGGCAGCGAGATTCGCTCTGCCGACGAGTGCGAGATGTCGCGCTCGTGCCAGAGGGCGACGTTCTCGAAGCCGACAAGTGCCGCGCCTCGGACGACGCGAGCGAGCCCGCAGATCCGCTCTGCCGTGATCGGGTTGCGCTTGTGCGGCATCGCCGACGAGCCCTTCTGGCCGCGGCCGAAGGGCTCCTCGACCTCGCGCACCTCCGTCCGCGCCAGGTGGCGAATCTCGAGCGCGAAGCGCTCCAGCGACGACGCGATGAGCGCAAGTGTCGCGAGCAGCTCGGCGTGGCGGTCGCGCGGGACGACCTGCGTGGAGACCGGCTCCGGCTCGAGCGCGAGCCGTTCGCACGCGAGCCGCTCGAGCTCGGGATCCGTCGCCGAGTATGTCCCGACCGCGCCGGAGAGCTTGCCGACGCGCATCGTCTCGAGCGCTCGCCGAAGACGCGCCCGGTCGCGGTCGAGCTCGAACGCCCAGCCGGCGAGCTTCAGGCCGAAGGTCGTCGGCTCGGCGTGGACGCCGTGGGTGCGGCCGATCGTGATGGTGTGGCGGTGCTCGTCGGCCCGCCGGGCGACTGCGTCGAACGCGCGCTCCAGGCCGTCGAGGAGGAGCGCGCCGGCCTCCCGGACCTGGAGCGCGAGCGCCGTGTCGAGGACGTCCGAGGAGGTCAGGCCGTAGTGGAACCAGCGCCCCTCGTCGCCGAGCTCGGCCGCGACCGCGTCGACGAACGCGGCGACGTCGTGGTTCGTGCTCCGCTCGAGCTCGGCCACCCGTTCGGGAGACGGCGGGCGCGCGCGCTCGCGAATGGCGCGCGCCGTCTCCACGGGCACCGCTCCGAGCTCGGCCCAAGCCTCGAGCGCAGCCACCTCGACCTCGAGCCAGAGCGCCAGCTTCCTCTCGTCCGACCAGACCTTCGCCATGGCCGGGCGCGAGTAGCGGGCGATCACCGGTCCGAGTCTAGCGAGGCCCTCCGACGGCCAGGATCCGCGCGGCGAGCGCGGCCGCGTTGCGGGAGTTGTCGACGCCGACGCAGGCGACGGGGACGCCGGGCGGCATCTGCACGATCGAGAGCAGGGCGTCGAGCCCGTCGAGGACGCTCTTGGACGACCGGAGCGGCACTCCGATCACCGGCAGGTCGGTGTGCGCGGCGACGACGCCCGGAAGCGCGGCGGCGAGGCCGGCGCCGGCGATCAGGACGCGGATTCCGCGGCCTCGCGCCCCCGACGCGTACTCGGCGACCGCCTGTGGATCGCGGTGCGCCGAGCGCACCTCGAGCTCGTGGGGGATTCCCCGCTCGGCGAGCTCGTCGAGTGCGGCCTGCATCCGCTCGCGGTCGGACTCGGAGCCGACGAGGATCCCGACGAGCGGCTCAGGCATGGGCGAGCGCAGCGATGTCGCGACGGTACTTCATGCCGGGAAACGAGATCTTCTCCGCCGCGGCGTACGCGCAATCGCGCGCCTCGTCGATCGTGGCGCCGACGCCGGTTACGTTCAGGATCCGGCCCCCGCTCGTGACGACGCCGTCTCCGCGGCGGGCGGTTCCGCAATGGAAGACGAGGCCGCCCGCCGCCTCGGCCTCCGCGAGCCCGTCGATTGCAGAGCCGCTGTCGCCGGCGGCGGGATAGTCGCCGGCGGCGAGGACAACGGTCACGGCGGCGCGATCGGTCGCGGGCGCGAGCTCGACGTCAGTCACGTCGCCTGCCGCCGCGGCCGCAAGTGCCTCGAGCAGGTCGCCGTCGAGCCGGGGCAGCAGCGACTGCGTCTCGGGGTCGCCGAAGCGGCAGTTGAACTCGAGCACCCGCGGGCCGCTCTCCGTCAGCATCAGCCCCGCGTACAGGACGCCAGTGAACGGCGTGCCGCGGCGCGCGAGCTCGGCGAGCACCGGCCGGTGGACGATCTCGACCGCGGCGGCCGCGTCCTCCTCGGAAAAGGCCGGAACGGGGGAATACGAGCCCATCCCACCCGTGTTCGGGCCTGTGTCGCCGTCCCCGGCCCGCTTGTAGTCCTGAGCGGCCGGCAGCCCGACGACGTCGTGGCCGGCGGCAACGGCGAGCAGCGAGACCTCCTCGCCCTCGAGCAGCTCCTCGACGACGAACGGCCCGGAGATCGACCGAAGCGCAGCCTGGACCTCCCCATCGGTTCGGCACACGAAGACGCCCTTGCCGGCGGCGAGGCCGTCGGCCTTGACGACGCACGGCGCCCGCGCGACGTCGAGCGTCGAGGCGGTCGGGACGCCTGCGGCGGACATGACCTCCTTTGCGAACGCCTTCGAGCCCTCGATGCGCGCTGCGGCGGCGCCCGGCCCGAAGACGAGGACGCCGTTCAGGCGCAGGTGGTCGGCAACGCCCGCGACCAGCGGTACCTCGGGGCCGATCACGACGAGGTCGAAGCCGACGGCGCGTGCGAGCGAGAGCAGAGCCTCGCCGTCCTCGGCGCGGACGGGGTGACAGTGACCGAGGGTGGCAATTCCGGGGTTGCCGGGCGCCGCATGCAACTCGTCGAGGCTCGGGCTCTGCGCGAGCTTCCAGGCAAGCGCGTGCTCCCGACCGCCCGACCCCACGACGAGCACCTTCACACCGCGAGTCTACGAGCCGTGCATCTACCGTGACGGTCGTGGACGGCTACTTCGCCCCGGACAGCGCGGTGAGGCTGGTCGGGCGCGAATCCGTGCTCATGCTCGGAGGCGGCCGCGCGCTCCTGATGCAGGTCGCCCACCCGGCGGTGGCGGCCGGCGTCCACGCGCACTCGGACTACGAGCGGAACCCGTGGCGGCGTCTCGCGCGGACGATGACCGCGCTCTACTCGATCGTCCACGGCTCCCGCGAGGAGGCCGACGGCGTCGCGGAGCAGGTGCGCCTCGTCCACCGCCGCGTCCGCGGGTGCCACGCGGGTCAGCGCTACAACGCATTCGACCCCGACCTGATGATGTGGGTGCACGCGACGCTGGTGGATACCGGCCTCGTCATGTACGAGACCTTCGTCGGCACGCTGCCGCGCGAGACGCAGGAGGCGTTCTACGCGGACATGAAGGTCGTCGCGCGCATCTTCGGAGTGCCAAAACGAGTCCTGCCGCCGACACTGGGGGACTTCGAGGACTACCGCAGAGCGGTGCTCGCCAGCGACGAGCTGCGCGTCGGTGCCGAGGCGCGAGCGGTCGCGGGAATCGTCCTCCGCCCGCCCGTGCCGGCGCCGCTCCGCCCCGGCTTTGCCGCGCTCGCCCGAGTCACCGCGGCGCTCCTCCCGGAGGAGCTCCAGGAGCGGTACGACCTGGTCGCGGGCCGACCAGGCCGCGTCGCGCTCGCGGCGTCGGCCCGCGCCGTGCGGCTGCTCGTGCTGCCGGTGCTCCCCACACGGATTCGCTCTCTCGAGCCACGCGCGGGCGAGCCTGTCGCGTCGGTCCCGCCGCTCCGGCTCGTTGCGACCTTGGCCCGCTGACGGGACTTACGAGCGCGCGTCGAGATGCGGTGAGTACGGCACGACCGCGTTCTTGCCGCCTGCCTTCGCCGCGTAGAGCGCGAGATCCGCGCGATCGAGGAGCTGGACCTTCGACCCGGCGTCGTCGGGAAACGCGGCGACGCCTGCGGAGAGCGTGGGCAGCTTCGGCCCGCGGCGCTGTGCCGCGACCGCGCGACACACGCGCCTCGCGATCGCCACGGAAGTTCTCTCGTCCTGCTCGATCAGGAGCGCGAACTCGTCGCCGCCGATGCGAAAGACGGCGTCGGTGGCCCGGACGCCGGCGAGCAGCGTCCGCGCGACGCGCCGGAGGACCTCGTCGCCTGCCGGATGGCCGTGCCGATCGTTCACCGCCTTGAAGTCGTCGAGGTCGAACACGACGAGCGTGACCTCCTGCTTGAGAGCCGCAGGCGCCTGCGAGGGCACGACGGTCTCCAGCTGCTCGTCGAACGCGCGACGGTTGCCGAGGCCGGTCAGCGCGTCGATCCGCGCTTCGGCATGCGCCTGTCCCAACCGCCGCACGTTCGCGATCGAAAGCCCGGCGAACTCGACGATCGCGTCGAGGAGGCCCGAGCCGGGGGCGTGCGAGGTCTCGGTCACGACGACGAGCGCGCCGACGCGTTCCTGCCCGGAGCGCAGCGGGTAGGCGATCGCCTCCGCCGCTCCGGCTCCCGTTTCGGCGGCGTCGGCGTCTCCGGAAACGGCGCGGGCGATCCGGTCGCGGGCGATCGCTTCGGCCGCGAGCCTGGCGAGGCTCGGCAGCGAGCTGTGCGCGCGCCCGGCGACCGCCGCGAGGTCCGGCGCCCTGTCGAGCCCGACCAGGTAGATCGCGGCGAACCGGACGCCCAGCCAGTCCGTGACCGCCTCCGCGACGAGCAGCGCAGCCTCCGAGTCGTCAGCCGCCCGCGCCACGCCGGTCGCGAGGCGCAGCAGCCTCGGAGCGTGATCGTCCGCGACCGCTGGCGGCGCATCCAACGGTGCCGGCGGCTCGGCCAGCCAGCGCTCGAGCGGATCCGGGCGCGGCGACCCCGTCTTCCGTGACTCCCCCATGTCCCTCACTCCCGTGGTCGGTCGAGATTTGCCGTCCTGCGATGCACGTTATCGGCAACGAGTGAGGAAATCATTAGCGAAAAACTTGCCCTGTGAAGACTGGACAAATGTCAATTGACAATATTAAATCCGGCGCCGTTATAGGCCCTCTGCTTTGCTGGTAGCATTCGGGGAGGGAGAGGGCCTATCGGGGTATGGGGCGTGGGTTCGGCAGCGGGAGGTGGGGAAGGGAGCAACCCGCCTCTCGCTGCACCTGCTCGTAGCCACCTTGCCGACGCCGGCGACGGTCGGCCTTGCGGTCGTCCGTCGCCGGCCACGGCGGTCAGCTCGGCATTGCGTGTTTCAGTGACCCCAGGGCGCGCCGCCACCGACGAGCGCGATCCCGGCGGCCAGCGAGCACAGCGCCAACAGACGCATCCTCATCATCAGCGCGGCCTTCCTGGTCGGACTGTACTGCGGGGCTGACGCGAGTATAGGGAGCCGCTCGACCCCCGACAAGACTCGGCTCCTGGCGAGGGATGCGGGGCGAACGAGCGCCGTCCGGCGGCGTGAGTACCCTCGCCCCGGCGTGTGCGGTTCTTCGACGAACGGGCCCTTGCGTGGCTGCACTGCGGCGTAAGCGGCCTCCAGGGCGGAGTGTGCTGCGGGGCCGTGGCACCTGCCGTTCGTCGGAAACGGGGGGTCGGCCGCCGCCCGGCCCCCCAAACTAGAGGCGGCATCTGACAGGGAGAGGAGGAGTCGCTTGCCACGCGTTCCAGCGCTGCACGTGCGCGATCCGGCCGGCCTGCCGGGGCGACTGAAGGCGGCTCGTCAGGAGGCGGGTCTCAACCAGGCGGAGCTCGCATTCCCGGGTTGCTCGGCCGCGTACATCTCCAGGATCGAGTCGGGCGACAGGGTTCCGTCGCTCCAGGTCCTGCGCGAGCTCGCCCGTCGTCTCGGTGTGAGCGAGGCGTATCTCACGGGCGAGGTCGGCACCTCCGACGTCGCGACGAAGCTCGTCGACGCCGAGATCGCGCTGCGGCTCGGGCAGATCGGGGACGCCGAGGCGCTCTACCGCGAGGTCGTCGAAGTCGGCGGGAACGGGACGGCGCGTGCCGAAGCGCTCGAAGGGCTCGGGTGCGCCGTGCTCCAGCTGGGCAGGACTCGCGAGGCGATCGAGCTTCTGGAGCAGGCGCTCGGCGACAGCAGCCCGCCCGATCGACCGCGGCTCGCGGAGTCGCTCGGGCGTGCGTACGCGACCATCGGCGAGCTCGCACCGGCGATCGCGCTCTTCCGCGAGTGCACCGAGCGGTTCGCGCACGGCCGCGACGTACTGCAGTACATCCGGTTCGCCGCGCTGTTGAGCTACGCACTGACCGATGCCGGCGAGTTCAGCGAGGCCGAGCGCGTCGTCGGCGAGGCGCTCGACGGGGGCCGCACGATCGCCGATCCGTACGCGCGCGCCCGTCTCTACTGGTCGCAGTCGCGCCTGCTGCTCGAGCAGGGCCGAAGCGCCCTCGCCGAGCCGTACGCGCAGAAGACGCTCGAGACGCTGAGGGTCACAGGCGACACGTACGCGCTGGGACACGCACAGCAGGTACTGGCGGAAATCTGTCTCGATCTCGGCCGCGTCGAGGACGCCGCGCGTGCGCTCGAGGAGGCGGACGCCATCATCTCGAGCGCGGGCACGCCGATCGAGATCGCGCACCTTCGCATCGATCAGGCGCGGCTCGAGGCCGCGCGCGGCGACGGCGAGGAGGCTGCTCGGTTGGCACTCGGCGCCGTCGAGGACCTCGACGACGCGCTTCCGCTCGACCGCGGGCGCGCCTATCTGCTCGTTTCGGAGATCCTCGCCGAGGCGGGCGACTCGGAGCGAGCGCTCGACCTCGGCCGGCAGGCGGTCGAGGTGCTCGAGCAGGGCGGGCCGAGCCGGTACCTGATCGAGGCGTATCGCCACGCCGCCGAGCTCCTGCGGGCTCGAGGGGACGTCGACGAAGCGCTCGATCTGCTCGAGAGAGCGGTCGGTGCGCAGGAACGGGCGCGGCGCAGCCTGGGCTGACGTCGGCCCGCTCCGGGCTACGCTTCGTTCGCATGGACGGCGAGGCCACCGACGCACCGCCGTACGCGGCGGCTCGCGTCGAGGTCCGGCGGCTTCCCGAGGGCAGAGACGAGCTCGACCGCGTCGCGGTCGAGGAGCCCCTCGAGATCCGGATCAACGGTCGCTCGGTGGCGGTCACGATGCGGACTCCCGGCCACGACGAGGAGCTCGCGCTCGGCTTCTGCCTGTCGGAGGGTCTGCGGCCCCGTTCAGCCCGCCTCCCGGACGACCTCGCCGCGAACACCGTCGAGGTCGAGGCGCCGGGCTTCGACCCTTCGCGGCTCGAGCGGAGCTTCTACACCACCTCCTCCTGCGGCGTGTGCGGCAAGGGCGCGCTCGAGGCGGTCGCGGTCGAGGCGCCGCCGGTCGAGGCAGATCTGCGCCTTCCCGCTCGACTTGTCGCCGAGCTGCCGGATCGGCTGCGGGCGTCGCAGGCCGCCTTCTCGGCGACGGGCGGCGTGCACGCGACGGGCCTCTTCGACGCCGCGGGCATCCTGCTCTGCCTGCGCGAGGACGTCGGCCGCCACAACGCGATGGACAAGGTGATCGGTTGGGCCTTCGCCGAGGAGCGCCTGCCGCTGACGGACGCCGTGCTCTGCGTGAGCGGCCGGCTCTCCTTCGAGCTCGTGCAGAAGGCCGCGGTCGCCGGCTGCCCGATCCTCGTCGCCGTCGGCGCTCCGTCGAGCCTCGCGGTCGAGCTCGCCGCGGACCGGCGCGTCACCCTCTGTGGATTCGTCCGCTCCGGCCGCGTGAACGTCTACACGGAGCCGTGGCGGATAGAGGCCTGACGGGGGTCCTGCTCGTCGGCGGTGCCAGCCGCCGCTTCGGCTCCCCGAAGGCTCTCGCCCGACTCGACGGAGAGACTCTCGCGGAACGTGCATGGCGCGTCCTCGGCGCGGCCTGCACCGAGCGGATCGCGGTCGGGAAGATCGACGACGGTCTCGAGCTTCCGTTCCCGCTCGTCGACGACGGCAGCGACATTCGCGCGCCGATCGCCGGTGTCGTCGCGGGGCTGCGCGCGGCCGGCGGCGAACCGGTCCTCGCCGTTCCGGTCGACTGTCCGCGCTTGACGCCCGCGACCCTGTCCAGGCTGGCCGCGGCATGCAGAGGCGACGCCGCCGTGACGCAGACGGGCCCGCTGCCGGCGGCGTTCCGCCAGACCGCGCTGCCTGTGCTCGAGCGGCGACTGCAGGAGGGCGTGCTGGCGCTCAGGGACGCCCTCGCCGAGCTCGACGTTTCCGTCGTGGACGTCGATCCGGACGAGCTCGCGAACGTGAACACGCCGGGCGACCTCGCCCTCCTCGAGCGGTAGGGCTATGCGAAGAGCGCGGTGCCCTCGCGGCGGGTGAGCACCTGCTCGCGCTCGGCGCCGGTGCCGACGAGGCCGACCTCGACGTCGAGCTGGTGCTCGACGAACTCGACGTAGCGCCGCGCCGACGCGGGCAGATCGCCCAGCGTCTCGCCCGACTCGATCGGCTCACGCCACCCCTGCAGTACCTCGTACACGGGCTCGCAATGGTGGAAGTCGCTCTGGTGGGCGGGAAACTCGTCGGTCTCGGTGCCGTCGCGCAGGCGATACCGCGTGCAGATCGGGACCTCGTCGAACGAGGACAGGACGTCGAGCTTCGTCAGGGCGAGCGACGTGAGTCCGTTCACGCGAACGGCGTAGCGGAGCGCGACGAGGTCGAGCCACCCGCACCGGCGCTCCCGACCGGTGACCGTCCCGAACTCGCCGCCGAGCTCCCGGATCCGCTCGTGCTCGGGCCCGTCGATCTCGGTCGGGAACGGGCCCTCGCCCACGCGCGTCACGTACGCCTTCGCGACGCCGATCACCGAGTCGATCCGCGTCGGGCCGATCCCGAGCCCCGTCGCCGCGCCTCCGGCGACCGTCGTCGACGAGGTCACGAAGGGGTAGGTCCCGTGGTCGATGTCGAGCAGCGTCCCGTGCGCTCCTTCGAAGAGCGCTCGTTTCCCGGACTGCAGGGCCCGGTCGACGAGCAGCGACGTGTCGGCGATGTGCGGACGCAGCCGCTGCGCGTGCTGCTCGTACCCGGAGGCGACCTCCTCGAGCTCGACCGGCTGATCGCCGTACACGCGCTCGAGCCAGACGTTCTTCTCGGCGAGGGCGACCTCGATCTTCTGGCGCAGCACCTTCGGGTCGAAGAGGTCCTGGACGCGGATCCCGAGCCGGTAGGCCTTGTCGGCGTACGTCGGGCCGATCCCCCTTCGCGTCGTCCCGATCTTGAGCTTGCCGAGCCGCCGCTCGCTCGCGCGGTCGAGCGCGAGGTGCCACGGCATGATCACGTGCGCGTTCCCCGACAGGCGCACCCGGCTCGTCGAGAGGCCGCGCCGCTCGAACTCGTCGAGCTCCTCGACGAACACGGCCGGATCGACGACGCAGCCGGCACCGATCACGCACTCCTTCCCCCACAGGATCCCGGACGGCATGTGGCGGAGCTTGTAGGTCTCACCCGCCGCGACGATCGTGTGGCCCGCGTTCGGGCCTCCGTTGTAGCGGCAGACGAGGTCGCAGCCGCGGGCGAGCAGGTCGACGATCTTGCCCTTGCCCTCGTCTCCCCACTGCGCCCCGACGATCACGGTCGCGGGCACGGCGGGAGTTGTAGCCGAACGATCGGCTGGGGGTGTGCTACGCGGCCGTCAACGGCGTCGCCCGCGCGCGAGCGATGCGACGAACGCGCAGGCGGTGACCCCGCCGCCAGCAGCTCGTGAAGCCGACGTCTGCGTCGATCCGGATCCGGCCCTCGACGTAGGTGATCGCGGGGCCGTCGGAGTCGCGCGTGGAGCGGCACGCCTCGCACGGCGCGAGGAACGTCGTCGCCTCTGACTGGACCCAGATCACCTGAGGCTGCGTCGTTCCTCCTATCCCGGCGCGAGGTCCGCGAACTTCGCGAACCGCTTCATGAACGAGAGCTTGACCATCCCCGTGGGGCCGTTGCGGTGCTTTGCGAGGTGGATCTCGGCGAGGCCCTGCTGGTCGGTCTCGTCGGGGTTGTAGTACTCGTCGCGGTAGATGAAGGCGACGAGGTCCGCGTCCTGCTCGATGCTTCCGCTCTCGCGGAGATCCGACAGGATCGGCCGCTTGTCGTGGCGCTGCTCCACCGCGCGGGAGAGCTGCGACATCGCCAGGATCGGGACATCGAGATCGCGCGCGAGCACCTTCAGCGAGCGCGAGATCTGCGAAACCTCCTGGACGCGGTTCTCCGACGTCGAGCCGGAGGTCATCAGCTGGAGGTAGTCGACGAGGATCAGCCCGAGGTCCGGCTCCTTCGACTTCAGGCGCCGCGCCTTCGAGCGGATCTCCATCATCGTGATCGAGCCGGTGTCGTCGACGTAGATCGGCGCCTTCGCGAGCTTGTCGCACGCCGCCGTCAGGCGCGGCCAGTCCTCCGGGGCGAGCTTCCCGGTTCGCAGCCGCTGCGACTCGACCTTCGCCTCGCTGCACATCAGGCGCTGCGTCACCTCGGCCTTCGACATCTCGAGCGTGAACAGCGCGACCGGCGTCGCGCCTCGGACCGCGAGGTTGGCGGCGATGCAGAGGCCCAAGCCGGACTTGCCCATGCTCGGCCGCGCGGCGACGATGATCAGGTTCCCCGGCTGAAACCCCGACGTCAGATGGTCGAGCTCGCGGAACCCCGACGCAACGCCGGTGACCTCGGCCCCCGCCTCGTACAGCTGCGTGATGCGCTCGAAGCTCTCCTTGAGCAGATCCTCGATGTGGCTGAACTCGGTCGAGACGCGCGCCTGGGAGAGCTCGAACACGATCTGCTCCGCGCGGTCGACGAGCTCGGCCGTCTCGCCCGTCCGCTCGATCCCGAGCCGCGCGATCTCGCTGCCGGCGCGGATCAGCCCGCGCAGCGTCGCCATCTCGCGAACGATTCGCGCGTAGTGCGCCGCATTGGACGCCGCGGGCACCTGGGCGGCAAGCTCGGCGATCCGTACCTTGCCGCCGACGTGGTCGAGCTCGCTGCGCTCGTCGAGCTCGTCGACGAGCGTGATCGCGTCGACCGGCTCCCCTTTCGCGTACAGGGCGAGCGCGGCCTTGTAGATCTTGGCGTGGCTCTCCCGGTAGAAGTCGCTTGCCGACAGCACCTCGCTGACCGCCCCGATTGCGCCGGGGGAGAGCATCATGGCGCCGAGTACGGACTCCTCGGCATCCAGGTTTTGCGGCGGAACCGGGGCGGTCGGCGCGGCGGCGGCGAGCTGGGCCATCCGGTTGGAATCAACCACTTCGGCCTCGGCCGCGAAAGCCTGTGGACGGCCGATCCGTCCAGGGCCGAAAGGGCCGAAAGAGCGTCGTATGCAGCAGCATGGAAC
>Ga0070741_10010522_pt1 | contig 17434 bp, 14 predicted proteins | sample Coa_R1_4_FD_66440 | JGI IMG/M metagenome (GOLD analysis project Ga0070741, IMG submission 66440) | Surface soil microbial communities from Centralia Pennsylvania, which are recovering from an underground coalmine fire - Coalmine... | ecosystem: Environmental > Terrestrial > Soil > Unclassified ...
GAACGAGCCAGTGCGCTGCAGATTTTCCGCTTTCAGGAAAACGCGCGCCCCGGTCCTCTCGTCGAGCACGGCGGAACTGACGAGCGGCGTGCGGATCGCGACGCCTTGCAGCCGTTTTGCCGCTTGTTCGACATCGGCGGCGGTCGGCAGGACGAGCGGCATGGCGTGTTGCTCAAGCATTCCGCCACGCTACCGCTCAAGCCGCGGCAGGGAAAGACCTCAGCGCGCCGCGACTGGCGCCGGCTCGGCGCGGCGGAAGCGTACTAAAGTATAGAGGCCGAGCGGGCGCACGGCGCGGCGCTCGATGAGTTCGGCGCCCAGCGGGCATAAGCCTTTTCCATGACGTGACGGTCGGGATCGGCGAAAGCTTGGCTCGGTATTGCTTGGTCCTGTAAATCACGAATCGATGAATTGACGAAAGACAGGCAAGCGAACGCGTTACGCAGCTTGCGGCTCCGCAACGGGCGCCTGCGGCTGCGCCGCCGGCTGCGTGCCCGTCCAATGAATGATTTCGAAGCGGCCGTCGGCGTGCTCGGCAACCGCGGTGCAGCTTTCCACCCAATCGCCGCAGTTGATGTAGTGCAGACCGAAGTCGTGATGCTCGACGGCGTGGTGGATATGGCCGCAGATCACGCCGTCGGCATTGTGCCGCTTGGCTTCCGCGACCAGCGTCTTCTCGAATTCGCCGATATAGCTCACGGCGTTCTTCACCTTGAGCTTGGCCCATTTCGACAGCGACCAGTAGGGGAAGCCGAGGTGCCGGCGCACGGTATTGAACAGCGTATTGACGGCGATCGCCGCGGTGTAAGCCTTGTCGCCGAGCAGCGCGAGCCAGCGCGCCTGCGTCACCACCAGGTCGAAATGGTCGCCGTGGATGACCAGATAGCGGCGGCCGCGCGCCGATTCGTGGATCGCCGTTTCACTGACCTCGATGCCGCCGAAATGCGTGCCGTAATAGCCGCGCAGGAATTCATCGTGATTGCCCGGCACGTAGACGACACGGGTGCCCTTGCGCGCCTTGCGCAGAAGCTTCTGCACCACGTCGTTGTGCTGTTGCGGCCAGTACCAGTTCGACTGCAATTGCCAGCCGTCGACAATGTCGCCGACCAGATAGATCGTGCCGGCCTCGTGATAGCGCAAGAAGTCGAGAAGCTGGCCGGCTTGGCAACCTTTGGTGCCCAAGTGCACGTCGGAGATGAACAACGCACGGAAGCGGCGGGGACTGTCAGATACCGTCACGGGCCGGTTGATCTTTCATGGGCTTCATGCCCGTAGATATGCCTGATGGAGATTGCAATTTGATGACAGTGCACTCGCACGCCGTCATGTAACTGTCATCGGCGCCTGTCATAAGGGACCGATGGCTCTTTATGTTTGGTTGGCTGCGGCCTTCGCCCTCACGCTATTAACCATCCATCTTATTTCCGTTGCGCTTGCGGTCTGGCGCTGCCGCCCGCAGGCGCAACTCGCCGCGTCGCCCGGCGCTCCTGCCGTCACCATCATCCGCCCGGTCTGCGGCCTGGAGAATTTCTGCGAGCAGACGCTGAGGTCGACCTTTGCGCTCGCGTATCCGCGCTACGACATCCTTTTCTGCGCCGCCAGCGGCAAGGACCCGGCGGTGCCTTTGGTGCGGCGGCTGATCGCGGAACATCCGGACCAGCCGGCCGTACTACTGATCGGCGACGAGCGGATCAGCCACAATCCGAAGCTGAACAATGTCTATAAGGGCTGGCAGGCGGCGCGGCAGGATTGGATCGTCATCGCCGACAGCAATGTGCTGATGCCGCCCGATTACGTGCAGCGGCTGCTTGCCGCCTGGCGCCACGACACGGGTCTCGTTTGCTCGCCGCCAGCCGGCTGCCTGCCCTCCGGCTTCTGGGCGGAGCTGGAATGCGCTTTCCTCAACACCTACCAGGCGCGGTGGCAATACTGCGCCGACAGCCTGGGCCTCGGCTTCGCGCAGGGCAAATCCATGCTATGGCGCCGCGCGGAGCTGGAAGGCGCCGGCGGCATTCGCGCACTCGCGGCCGATGTCGCCGAAGACGCGGCCTCGACGAAAGCCGTGCGCGCCAACGGCAAGCGGGTGCGCCTGGTCGATGCGCCCTTCGATCAGCCGCTGGGCAACCGGACCTTGCTCGAGGTTTGGCGGCGGCAATTGCGCTGGGCGCGGTTGCGCCGCGCCGCTTTCCCCGTCTACTACGCCGCGGAAATTTTTACCGGCGGCATTTTGCCGGCACTGGCGAGCGCCGTCACGGTTTCCGCTTTCAATGTGCCCGCCCTCGCTGGCATGGCCGCTTACGCCGTCGTCTGGTATGGCGCCGAGGCCGCGCTGGCGCAGGCGGCCGGTTGGGCGCGCGCCTCCAGCATGCCGTTCACCGGCCTCTTGCGCGACGCGCTGCTGCCGGCGCTGTGGATCGCGGGCTGGCTCGGCAACGAGGTGGTTTGGCGCGGCAATCAAATGGACGTCGCCGATTCCAGCGCGCTGGAAGCGGCGACCGTGCCGGCCGAAAGCGGCGACGGCGCGTTCTGAGCGCGCTTGCTACCACCACCGCCAAAAATGATGCACCGGGCCCTGCCCCTGCCCGATCTTTAGCTGCGACGAAGCGGCGATGGCGGCGGTGACGTAGGCCTTGGCTTCGCGCGCCGCTTCGGATAGATCGAGATCCTTGGCCAGCCCGGCGGCAATCGCCGCAGATAAAGTGCAGCCGGTGCCGTGCGTGTTGATCGTGGCGATGCGCGCGGCGGCAAGTCGCGTCACCGCGTTCGGCTCGACCAGGAGATCGACGCTTTCGGCACCCTCGGCATGGCCGCCCTTGATCAGCACCGCGCGGGCGCCGAGCGCCAGCAGCTTCTCCCCCTGCTCGCGCATCTGCGCTTCCGTCGCCGCAAGCGGCGCGTCGAGCAAGGCGGCGGCTTCCGGCAAATTCGGCGTGACCACGAGCGCGCGCGGGATCAACTCGCGCCGCAGCAGCTCGACGGCGTCCGCCGCGAGCAACCGATCGCCGGAGCCGGCGATCATCACCGGATCGAGCACGACGTTGCGGGCGCGGTGGCGGTCGAGCGCGGCGGCGACGGCTTCGATCGCGCCGGGCCGCGACAGCATGCCGATCTTCACCGCCGCCACGTCGAGATCGGAATAAACCGCGTCGATCTGGGCAGCGATGAAGTCCGGCGGCACGTCGTGGATGGCGAAAACGCCGCGCGTGTTCTGCGCGGTGAGCGCGGTGATCGCCGAGGCGCCATAGATGCCGAGCGCGGAAAAGGTCTTCAGGTCGGCTTGGATGCCGGCGCCGCCGCTGGAATCCGATCCGGCGATGGTGAGCGCGATCGGCACGGTCATGCGGCGCCCCGCTTTTGCAAGGCCTTGTCGACGATGGCGCGCAGCTTGGCGGCGGCCTGTCCCGGCTCCGGCGCGAAAGACAAGGCGGAGATCACCGCGATGCCGTCCGCTCCCGCGGCGATCACATCCGCGGCATTGGTTTCCGCGATACCCGCAATAGCGCAGATGGGAAATCCCGGCGCCCGGCCGCGCACGGCGGCGGCGATGGATTTCAGTCCATCGAGGCCGATGGGCGGATCGGGATTGTCCTTGGAGACGGTGGCGAAAACGCCGCCGATGGCGACATAGCTGAGCAGCTCGAGCGGCGCGGCGCGCGCCTGCGCCACGGTCTTGAGGCTCAGCCCGACGATCGCCTCCGGCCCCAGCAGGCGGCGCGCATCGGCAGGCGCCATGTCGTCCTGGCCGACATGCACCCCGGCGGCGCCGGCGGCGAGCGCCACGTCGACGCGGTCGTTGACCACGAAGGGAACGCGCGAAGGCGCCAGCGCCGCCTGGATGGCGCGCGCGTGCTTCACCATCTCGCGCGTGCCCGCCTTCTTGTCACGCAATTGCACGAGCGTCGCGCCGCCCTCGCCGACGCGGCGCGCCAGATCGGCGAGCGCCCAACCGGCGGCGCGCTCGGGATCGACAAGGGCGTAAAGGCGAAGATCGGCGCGCATGATTTCCAACGATCGAAGCCGCGGACAGCGGATACCTAAAGGGCGCGGCTGCGGCCCGCAAGCGCTTGCCAGAAGCTGGCGATTTTGCTGGATTGGCGCCGCATCAAAAGCGGCGGGAGGCGGCGATGGTTCCCTTCTTCGTGCAGATCAAGTGCCAGCTCGGCAGATCCTATGACGTCGCCAATGCCCTTGCCGATTCCGAAATCGCCTCGGAAATCTACTCGACCGCCGGCGAATTCGATCTGCTTGCCAAGTTCTATGTCGAGGAAGGCACCGACATCGGCCACTTCGTCAACGAGAAGGTGCAGACGATTCCCGGGATCCAGGACACGCGCACCATCATCACCTTCAAGGCCTTCGGCGTTTAGGCGAATGCCTCATGGCGCGCTCTGCGCTTTCCGCTTCACCGGCGGCGGCGTGGGACCGTCCACCGGCGGCAGCGATTTCAGATAGACGGCCATGGCCTGGCGGTCCTGATCGCTCAACTTCGAAGTATTGCGCACGACGTCGACCATCGAGCCGCCCGCGTCGTTGCCGTCGGGTAATTCGCCATAGGCCAGCAGGTTGGCGATGTCGCGCTCCGACCATTTGGCAAGCCCGCGCTGCGTGATGTTGGGAACCCAGCCCTCGCCTTCCAGATCGGGTGCGCCCGCGAAACGCTGGCCGGTCTTGATCGAGCCGAAGAGCGTACGCGGACTATGGCATTCGGCGCAATGGCCCGGCCCGTTCACGAGATAGGCGCCGCGATTCCAGGCGGCGGATTTCGTGGGATCGTCTTTGAGCGGCGTGTCGTCGAGAAAGAGCAGCTTCCAAAGGCCGACGGCGCGGCGAATGTTGAACGGAAACGTAACGTCATGCGCGCGCACCTTGCCCTGCACCGGCGGCAAGGTCTTGAGATAGGCAAAGAGGTCGCGCACGTCATCGAGCTTCATGTGCCGATAGGACGTGTAGGGAAAGGCGGGGAAAAAATGCTCGCCGCTCGGCGAAACCCCTTTCAGCAGCGCATTGACGAAATCGATCTCGCGCCAGGCGCCGATGCCGTCGCTGCGGTCCGGAGAGATGTTGGGGACATAGAATGTGCCGAAGGGAGTCTTCAGACCCCGCCCGCCGCCGAGCTTGGTTGGATCGTCCTGATGCGGCGTGGCGTGACAGCCGGCACAGCCGCCTGCGAAGAACATGGCCTTGCCGTTTGCCAGATTCGCCGTGTGCGGGCCGAGCATGCTCGCGCTGAGCGCCGCCGGTGCCGTCAGCAGCCAGAACGCGATGACGCCGATAACGGCGATCGCCACAACAGAGAAGAGGATTTTCCGCAGCAGCTTTGGCTTATCGGTGCGTTGGCGGTCGGACATGGCGCTGCCCCGGAATCAGCAAGACGCCCGCGGAGCTCTCGCCCGCGCGGGCGTCCGGGGCAGTGTGGAAAGGAGCGCCGCCCAAATCAGGATTTTTTGGCGCGATATTCCTTGTGGCAACCGTTGCAGTCCTTGTCGTAGATGTCGGGCCAGATCGCCTTCAGCGAAGCCAAGTCCTTGATCTTGCCTTTTGCCTCGGCAACGTCCTGGGCAAGTTTATCTGAACGCGCCTTCAGGTCGCTCTGATTTTCAAACGCTTTTTGCGCGGCATAGAAACTGTCGCTTTCTACGGGGCCCTGGAACCCGCCGGCCGGAAAAAGCGCGGGGAGTTTCGGCGCGGCCTCAGCTATATGCGCCAACGCTTCATCGACCTTGGCTTGGTCGTAGGGAATCCGGTCGCGGGCCATGCCGTTGAGGGTGGTATTCCCATAACGGTTAAGCGTCTTCATGAACTCCTTGCGCTGGGCGTTTACATCCGCCTGCGCAACGACAGCCGTGGCGCCTACCGCGACCAGAGCGAGTACAAGAAAAGGTCGAATCATGAGTTACCCTCTGTTGCTAATCGTTGTCCGCAATCCTGAACAACACCGGCGGATTGCGATTATTCCGGGGCTGAAAAAGCCGCCAAAACGCCGCAGCTTGTCTATTTCCAATCGTTTTTCACTCCGCCGAATCGGCGGCCCGGCCGGATGCTCCCGCCCCGGTCAGGCGATCCGCGAGGCCGCGGCTCACCACATAAAAGGCTGGCGTAAAGATCAGCCCGAAGGCCGTCACTCCGATCATGCCGAAGAACACGGCGGTGCCGAGAGACTGGCGCATTTCCGCGCCCGCGCCCGAAGCCCAGACCAGCGGCGTGACGCCGAAGACAAAGGCCAGCGAGGTCATAACGATCGGGCGCAAGCGCAGCCGCGACGCCTGGTGCGCGGCCTCGATCCGATTATGCCCGCGATCTTCCAGCTGCCGCGCGAATTCGACGATCAGAATGGCGTTCTTCGCGGCGAGACCGATCAGCACGATAAAGCCGACCTGGGTCAGAATGTTGTTCTCCTGCCCGCGGATCAGCACGCCGGTGATCGAGGCCACCAGACACATCGGCACGATGAGAATGACGGCAAGCGGCAAGGTGAGGCTTTCATATTGCGCGGCGAGAACCAGGAAGACGAAGGTCACCGCGAGCACGAAGGCGAAGACGGCGGTATTGCCGGCGCGCAATTGCTGAAAGGCGAGCGTCGTCCATTCATAGCTGAAGCCTTGGGGCAGCGCTTGCGCCGCCAAATTCTCCATGATGGCGATGGCCTGCCCCTGCGAATAGCCCGGCGCCGGCGCGCCATCGAGCTCGGCGGCCGGATAAAGATTGTAGCGTGGCACGCGGAACGGTCCCGACCGCGAGCTCGCAGTGGTGAAGGCGCCGATCGGCACTGAATCGCCATTGGCGTTGCGCACACGGATATTCAACGCGTCCTTGATGTCGATGCGGTGCTCGTCGTTGGCCTGCGCCACGACCCGGAAGGTATGGCCGAGCAGATTGAAATCGTTGACATATGAGGAGCCGAGATAGATCTGCAAAGCGGCGAAGACATCGGGGATTTTGATACCGAGGAGTTGCGCTTTGACGCGGTCGATGTCGAGGTAGAGCTGCGGCGTCGACGTCTCAAAGAGCGAGAACACCTGATTGAGACCGGGCGTCTGCGCGGCGCGGCCCATCATGGCATAGACCGCCTCTTGCAGGGCCTGCGGTCCGAGCCCGGCGCGGTCCTCCACCATCATGCGGAAACCGGCGGCATTACCGATGCCGCTCACGGGCGGCGGCTGGATTACCAGCATCAACGCGTCCTGGATTGGCGCGAACCGTTTGAATAATTCGCCCTGGATAGCGGCAGCCGATTTGCGCGGATCGTGTGCCCGCTCAGCGAATGGCTCGAGCACCAGGAAGATGGCGCCGGCGTTCGATGCCTGGGTGAAACTTGCGCCGGAGAAGCCGACGATATTGACCGCGCCGGCAATGCCCGGCGTGTCGAGCGCGATATCGACGGCATGCCGCAGCACCTTGTCGGTACGCTCGAGAGCGGCGCCTGGCGGAAGCTGGGCCGCGACGATCAGATAACCCCGATCGAGCTGCGGAATGAAGCCGACCGGCGCCGCACGGAATGCAAAAAAGCCTACCAGAAGCACGGCGGCGTAAGCCGCAAGCATCGAGACCGCGATGCGAACCACGCGGCCGATCAAGGCCCCATAGCCGTCGGCAAAGACGGCAAAGCCGGTGTTGAATTTGTCGAACAGGCTCTGCACCGGTCTCAGCAGCAGCGGCTGGCGATGTTCGTGATGCGGTTGCAGCAGCAGCGCGCACAGCGCCGGCGAAAGCGTCAACGACATGAGCAGCGAGATCGCCGTGGCGCCGGCGATAGTCAGTGCGAACTGGCGGTAGAACTGGCCGGAAATTCCGCTGATGAAGGCCGAGGGTATGAATACCGCGCCCAGCACCAGCGCGATGGCGACCAATGCCGAGCCGACTTCGTCCATGCTGCGCCGCGCCGCATCGCGCGGCGTCATGCCGCCGGCAATGTTGCGTTCGACGTTTTCCACCACGACGATGGCGTCGTCGACGACGATGCCGACGGCGAGCACCAAGCCAAAAAGGGACAGATTGTTCAGGCTGAAGCCGAACAAGGACATGAAGAAGAAGGTGCCGACCAGCGAAACCGGGATGGCGACCACCGGGATCACCGCCGCACGCCAGGTCTGCAGGAACATGACGATTACGAAGACCACGAGCAGCGCGGCGATTCCGATGGTGATTTCGACCTCGTCGACCGACTGCTGAATGAATTGCGTCGGATCGTAGACGATCGCGTATTTGATGCCCGCGGGAAAATTCTGCGATAGCCGCTGCATCGATTCGCGGATGGCGCGCGCTGTCGCGAGCGCGTTCGAAGCGGGCCGCTGGAATATCGCCAGGGCAACGGCGGGATCGCGATTGAGATAGGAATTGGAACCGTAATCCTGCGCGGCCAGCTCGACCCGCGCGACATCCTTCAGATGCACTACGGCGGTTTCGGTGGTTTTGACCACGATATTGCCGAACTGCGCCGGATCGGTAAGCCGGCCCTGCGTTCGCACAGTGATCTGAAAGGCTTCGGGGTTGCTCACCGGCGGCTGATTCAACACGCCGGAAGCGACCTGCAAATTCTGTCCCTGGATGGCCGTCACCACATCCTGCGCAGTCAGGCCGAGCGATTGCAGGCGGCCGGGATCGAGCCAAACGCGCATGGCGTAATCGCGGCTGCCGAACACGATGATCGAGCCGACGCCGTCGACGCGGGTCAATGCATCCTTGATTTCCAGGCTGGCGAAATTCGAAACATAAAGCTGATCGCGAGATTTATCGGGCGAAAACAGGTGCACGACCATCATCAGGTCGGGCGACCGCTTCTGCACCGTCACGCCGATGTTGCGCACATCCGCTGGCAGCCGCGGCTGCGCGATGGCAACGCGGTTCTGCACCTGCACCTGGGCAATATCGAGATTGGTGCCGAGGTCGAAGGTGACGGAAATGGAAAAGCGGCCGTCCGATGTCGAATCCGACGAGATGTAGAGCATCCCCTCGACGCCGTTGATCTGATCCTCGATCGGCGCCACCACGGTAGACGCGACCACGTCGGCACTGGCGCCGGGATATTGTCCCGACACGCTGATGGTCGGCGGCGCGATTTCCGGATACTGCGCGATCGGCAATTGCGTGAAAGCCACGCCGCCGAGAATTAGGATGACAATGGCAAGCACCCCGGCAAAGATCGGCCGGTCGATGAAAAAATGCGAAATACGCATGACGCGGCCGCCTATTTTTCCGCCACTGGCGCCGGCGAGGCGCCCTGCTGTTGCGGCGTGACTTTGGCTCCCGGGCGCACGCGCATCAGGCCGTTCACCACCACCTGATCGTCCGGCTTGAGACCCTCGTCAATCGCCCGCATGTCGCCCACCAGCGGCCCCAGCTTCACGTAGCTTTGCTTCACCGTATTGTCCGGCCCGACGACATAAACGAATTTCCGCGTCTGATCGGTGCCGATGGCGGCATCCGGGACCATCAGCGCCTCGCGCGGCGGCGACGCCGCAATCTGCAGCCGCGCGAACATTCCTGGAATGAACAAGCCATTGGGATTGGCGAATACGGCGCGGCCGCGAATGGTTCCCGTCGAGCGATCGATCACGTTATCGACGAAATCCATGCGGCCGTCGTGAACGAAGTCCTGCTCATCGATCAGTTTCAGCTTTACCGGCAGCGTCAGTCCACTGGTTTCCACGCTGCCGGATTTGGCCAGGCGGTTGTAACGAAGCAAGGACGCCTCGTCGAAAGTGAATTCGAAACGAATCGGATCGACGGAGACGATGGTCGCCAGCAGGGTGGTCGCGCCCGCACCGCTGGCCACAAGGTTGCCAGGACTCACGCGGCGGTCGCCGATGCGCCCGGCGACCGGCGCGCGCACCTCGGTAAATTGCAGATCCAGTTCCGCCTGCCGCGCCGCCGCTTCGCTGGCGGCGACCGAAGCTTCGGCGTTCCGCTGTGCCTGCACCCGCTGGTCGTAGACCTGTTCGGAAATCGCCTTGTCGTGAAGAAGCTGCTGGGCGCGGGCGAGATCGGTCTGAGCATAGGTGAGGTTCGATTTGGCGAGGAGAAGATTGGCGCGCGCCTGATCGAGCGTGTTCTGGAATGGCCGCCGGTCGATGGTGAAAAGCAGGTCGCCTTTCTTGACCGTCTGACCATCCTTGAAGTGAACGCTTTCGAGGGCGCCGGAAACCCGCGCGCGCACTTCGACCGAATCGACGGCGACGAAACGTCCGACGTATTCGTCATAATCGACGACGGACTGCTGCTGCGGCTTGGCCACGGTCACCGCGGGGGGCGGCGGAGCCGGCTGTTGGCCCCGGCCGCAGCCGGCAAGTCCCATCGCCGCCAGGATAAGTAGGGAACCAAGGCGGAAGTTACGGGAGCTGTTCATGCGTATGTCTTTGAGGAAGCTGTCGCGGCAGGCGGCGAACATAGGCGGTCGACGCGACTCATGAAAGGGGCGGCGCCGGCGAGCGTCGAAAGAGCCTGCGCCATTGCCGACCGAAGCCGGCCACCACAATCGCGCCATAAACCGCGCCGCCAAGCGCGATCAGCGCCGCGAGGCGAATTTCATCATGCAGAGGAGTGCTGTCCTGCACCCAGCGCATAACCGCCCACGACCCCAGCCACAAGGCGAAGCCAAGCGCCGCGCCCGCTATGGCAATTTTTGTCACGGCGCGGCGCAATTCGAGATCGATCGCAAACAGCCCGGCTCGCGCGGCAAGCCACACGACGAGCCCAAGATTGATCCAGGCGCCGATCGATGTGGCGAGCGCCAAGCCGACCTGAGCGAGCGAACCCACCAGCATGATTTTGAACGCAATATTGATCGCCACCGCGGTCAACGACGCCTTGACCGGGTCGGCGGTATTGCCGCGTGCGAAAAACGTCGCGACGACGCTGCGAATGAGCACGAAGGGAACAAGGCCAAGCGCATAGGCGGCAAGCGTGCGCCCGGCCGCCGTCGCATCGGCCGCGGTGAAGGCGCCGCGCATGAAAAGACCGCGCATGATTAGCTCGGGAGCGACAAGAAATGCCGCGACACAGGGCACGGCCAGAAGAAGACTCACCTCGATCGCGCGATTCTGCGCGTGGCGCGCGCCGCCCTCGTCACCCGCGGCGACGCGTCGCGCCATCTCCGGCAAGACGACGGTGCCGGCGGCGATGCCGATCACCCCGATCGGCAATTGATCGAGGCGATCGGCGTAATAAAGCGCGGACAATGCGCCGGGAGCGAGAAAGCTGGCGATGATCGTGTCGGCAAAGAGCGCAAGCTGCACGCCGCCGGAACCGACCGCCGCCGGACCGAGGGCGCGAAAGAACTGCTTCACGTCGGCATCGAATTCGGGCCAGCGGAAGCGCGGAAATGCGCCAGCGCGCGAAACATCGGCAGCGACCAGCAGGTATTCGAGAACCCCGGCAAGCAGCACGCCCCAAGCCGCTGCGTGTCCGGCTGTGGGGAAGAAGACCGCCAGCGCGAGCGTCAGCATGATCGAAAGATTGAGAAAGATCGGCGCCGCCGCCGCGGCGGCAAAGCGCTGCAAGGCGTTGAGAATGCCGCTGTACAGGGTAACCAGCGTGATCAGCAGCAAATAGGGAAAGGTCACGCGCGTCAGGTGGATGGCGAGCGGAAAACGGACCGGATCGTCGCTAAATCCCGGCGCCAGCAGCCGGATCACCTCCGGTGTAAAGACGAGCGCCACGGCGAGCAGCACGACTTGGCTAAGCAGCAGGAGCGTAAAAATCCGATCGGCAAAGATGGCAGCCGCGGCCGCTCCTTCGGCGTGGCGGACGCGCGCATAGGACGGGACAAAGGCGGCGTTGAACGCCCCCTCCGCGAAGATGGCACGGAAATGATTGGGCAGGCGGAGCGCCACGAAGAAGGCATCGGCGACGGGCCCGGCCCCCAGGATAGCGGCCAGCATGATGTCGCGAAAGAAGCCGCTGACGCGCGACAGCAGCGTGAAACCGCCGACGGTGAGCATGCGCTCGATCATTCCATCACCATCCGGAAGATCACGAATTCGCGAAAGATGTCAAAGATATGCCTCGCAATTCGGCAGCATTTTTGAAATAATGATCGCCGTCCCTACCGCGAGTCAGCAGGAGTGAATCGCGGCGCGGGAGCCGTAGCATTGCCCTCCCCGCCTGTCGAACCCGCATACGCAATGGCCCTTGCCCCCATCGTCCCCCTTCTCCTTGCCGGCGGCGCCGGAACCCGCCTGTGGCCCGTTTCGCGGGACGCATTGCCGAAACAATTTCTGCCTCTGGTCGGCGATCTTTCCACCTATCAGCAGACGCTGCTTCGCGTGACCGAGCCGAGCATTTTCACGACGCCAATCGTGGTCACCGGATCGCAATTCCGCTTCTTCGCCCGCCGCCAAGCGGAAGAGGTCGGAATCGAGGTAAGCGTCGTCATAGAGCCTATGCGTCGCGATTCCGCTGCCGCCATTGCCGCCGCTGCGATATTGGCGCGCAAGCAGGATCCCGAGGCCATAGTCTTGGCGCTCGCTGCCGACCATGTCGTCCTCGACAACGAGGCGTTTCGCGCGACCTGTCTGGCCGGGCGAGAGGCGGCGCAGGCGGGACACATCGTTACCTTCGGCATCAAGCCAACCGAAGCCAAAACCAGTTACGGTTACATCTGTCCTGGCGAACCGATCGGCACGACCGGGGTGCATCGGGTAAAAAAATTCGTCGAGAAGCCCGATGCCGCCACCGCGACGAGCTACATCGACGAAGGTTATCTGTGGAATTCGGGAAATTTTCTTTTTCGCGCGAACGTCCTGCTCTCGGAGCTCGCGCGTTACGAGCCGCAACTCGTCAAGGCGGTGGAGGCCGCCGTCGAGGCGGCGAGCGTCGACCTCGACTTCCTGCGTCTCGAACCTGAAGCTTTTGCGCGCGCGCCGCAGAAGTCGATCGATTATGCGCTGATGGAAAAAACCGACCGTGCGGCGATCGTCGCCGGGAATTTCCGCTGGTCGGATATCGGCAGTTGGGATGCCATCTTCGATGTGGTGCCGCACGACGCCTCGGGAAACGCCGTGCAAGGGCCGGCAGTCGCCATCGACGCCGCCGATTGCGTCATCCATGCCGACGGAAGGCTAACCGTCGCCGTCGGCGTCCAGGACCTGGTCATCGTTTCAACGCCGGATGCGGCGCTGGTGATCCCGCGCAGCCGGGCGCAGGAAGTGCGCGAACTCGTGGACAAGCTGAAGGCGGCCAAGCGCCCGGAGGCGACCGACCATCGCCGCGTCCACCGGCCTTGGGGCTATTACGAGTCGATCGACGCCGGCGAACGTTTCCAGGTGAAACGCATCGTGGTGAGACAAGGCGGGGTCTTGTCATTGCAGAAGCACCAGCACCGCGCCGAGCATTGGGTGGTCGTACGCGGTGCTGCTGACGTCACCATCGGCGACGAGCGGCGCGTCGTGCACGAAAACGAGTCAGTCTATATCCCGATCGGCAGCGTCCATCGCCTCGCCAACAGTGGCAAGATTCCACTGGAATTGATCGAAGTGCAGACCGGCAGCTATCTGGACGAAGATGACATCGTGCGGCTGGACGATGTCTATAAGCGCGGCTGAGCGCGCCGTCCGCTAAGCCGCAAGCGCCTGGCGCACCGCGGCGACGATTCGATCCTGCGTTGATTCATCGAGATAGCCGTGCATCGGCAGGCTGATGACTTCCTGCGCGAGGCGGTCGGTGACCGGCAGCCCGCCGTCCGCCACCGGAAAGCCGGCATAGGCGGCAAGCCGGTGCAACGGCTTCGGATAATAGATCGCGGTCGGAACGCCAACCGCCTTGAGATCGGCGGCGAGCCGGTCGCGGCGACCCGGAGCGAGACGGATCGTGTACTGCGCCCACACCGAGGTCGAATCCTTCGCGACTTGCGGCACGACCGCCAGGTCCGCGAGGGCCGTATTGTAGCACCTCGCCACGCGCTCACGCGCGACGATCTCCTCGGGAAATATCTTCAACTTCTCAATCAGCACCGCCGCTTGAATGGTATCGAGGCGGCCGGTGACGCCGATGCGCACGTTGTCGTATTTGTCGCCGCCTTGGCCGTGCACGCGCAGGCTCCTTACCATTTCTGCCAGATGGTCGTCGTCGGTAAAGACGGCACCGCCATCGCCGTAGCAGCCCAGCGGCTTGGCGGGGAAAAAGCTGGTCGCCGTGGCGAGGCCCAGCGTGCCGAGCTTGCGCCCCTTGTAGCTTGCGCCGAACGCTTGTGCGGCGTCGTCGAGCACGAATAGCTTTTCCCCGGCGGCGATTGGCGCGACCGCGTCATGATCCGCAGGCTGGCCGAACAGATCGACCGGGATCACCGCCGCCGGCCTCAATCCGTGGCGCTTGGCGACAGGAATTGCGCGGGCGAGGCTTGCCGCATCCATATTGAAGGTTCGCTCGTCGACGTCGACGAAAACCGGCGTCGCCCCGAGAAGCGCCACCACCTCCGCGGTCGCGCAGAAAGTGAAGGCCGGGCAGAACACGGCGTCGCCGGGACCAAGCCCTTTGGCCATCAAGACCAGCAGTAACGCGTCGGTGCCGCTCGCGCAGCCGATGGCATGCCGGGCCCCGCAAAAATCGGCCAACGCCTTTTCCAAAGCGGCGACTTCGGGGCCCATGATGAACTGGCAATGCGTCAGCACGCGCGCCACGGCGTCGTCGATGGCGCGGCCAAGACGGCGGCGTTGCGCGGCGACATCGATGAAGGGAATAGGCGCCTGATTGAGGCGGGCGTGCTCGTTCATGGAACTCATTTCGCGGCGGCGGCGCGACCGGCGTCAGCCAACAACCCGGCGGGGACCTTTGCGCAAGGAAGCGGCGACCTGCGTCGGCGCTGCGGCAAGACAGCGGATGGCGATTTCGAGGCTCGCGACGCCTTCCTCGCCGGTCACGACCTGGCCGCGATGGCCGTTGATCGCGTTGATGAAAGCCGCCAACTCGGACCGCAGCGGCTCGGCATGGCCGACCGAGAGATGACGCATGGAGTAGCTGCCGTCGGGCTGGAAGCCAAAGCATTCGGTGACCTGACGGGTGAGCAGATCGCCCATCACGTATTTGCCCCGGGTGGCCACCGTGACGTTGCGCGCCTTGAAGGGGGTAAGCCAGTTGGTATTGATGTGGGCCAGCACGCCGGAGGCGGTGCGGAATTGCAACAACGCGATGTCCTCGCGCTCGGCCACCGCGCTGGAAAGCTGCGGCTGCACCTCGACGATGTCGGAATCGGTGAACCAGCGGATGAGATCGATATCGTGCACGGCGAGATCAATCACCACGCCGACATTGGTCATCCGCGGCGGAAACGGGCCGACCCGGGTGATGGCGATGGAAAGAATGTCCTCGCCGTGGATCGCATTCTTGATCGCCTCGACCGCGGGATTGAATCGCTCGACGTGACCGATCATCAGGGTAACGCCGGCACGGCGGGCGGCAGCGATGATCTCGCGCCCTTCCTCCACCGTCGACGCGATCGGCTTCTCCACCAACACGTGAACGCCGCAGGCGATGCAGGCCAGCGCGATGTCTCGATGGAGATGGGTGGGCGCGGCGATGCTGACGGCGTCCGCCCCGGCGTCCAGCAGGCCCTCTATGCCGTCGAAGCCGGCGCAACCGAGCGCATGCGTAACCTGCTCTCTCTGCCCGCGATCCGGATCGACCACCCCGATCAGCGTGACACCGGGCATGGCGGCGAAAACCCGGGCGTGATTGCTGCCCATGACGCCGACGCCAACGACGCCCACGCGCAACGGACGGTCCGCGTTGTTTTTCGCGGCTTTCGCCATTATTGGAAGTATCCCCCGCCGGTTAGGCCTGTTTCTTACCACGCCTCCTTTGGCATGGCGAACCATCAGTCTCAGACATAGTGAACACGTTTTGAGTCAAAGCGTTACAGCGGGACCGCGGCCAATTTACTATTCGGCCGCGCGCGAAGCGGGGACCGAAAGGCGCAAGCCCGCCGCCAGCGCGTCCTCGCGGAAAGCTTTGACCGCATCGAGAGACAGGTCCGCCGCCGTCTTGCTGCCGAGCGCCGGAAGCTTCTTGAGGATGTCGGCGGGGGCCGTGATGATATGACAGGCCATTTCTTCGGCCTCGATGATATTGAAGACCTCGCGGGTGGAGGCCCAAATGATTTCCACGTTGGACGTTTTGCGCGCGCGCACGACGGCATCGCGCACGGTCGGCCGGTAATCGATACCGAGGTCTGCCATCCGTCCCGCGAAGACGGACACGCAGGCGGGAGCCCCGCCGGCAAGCGCGTCGACGGCGCGGGCCACCTGCTCCGAGGTAAAGATGGCGGTCATGTTGACCTTGACGCCTTCGCATGACAGCGCGCGCACCGCCTCATACAGCGGCTCGCCGCGCGTGGTGGTCACCGGCAGCTTGCAATAGACGTTCTTGCCCCACGTCGCGATGATACGCGCCTGGGCAACCATTTCGGCGATGTCGTCGGAAAAGACCTCGAAGGAAATATGCCGGTCGGGCACGGCCGCCACGAGCTCGCGCCCATAGGCTTCATAATCCTTCACCCCGGCTTTTTTCAGCAGCGACGGATTGGTGGTGAAACCCGCGATCCAGCGGTTCTTCGCCATCTCCACGATCTGCGCCTTGTCGGCGCCGTCGGTGAACAGCTTCACCTTGAGATCGGCTAATTTCGGCATCCGTAGGTCCTTCCGTGCCGCTGGGCTTGGTCTTTATATCCCTTCTGTGCCGCCGGGAATCAAGACGCGCGGGCGGATCGGTCCCCGCTTTTCACGTCAATCAAGGCAAGAATGCGAAGACCACACCGCCGCTCTGTTTGGTCCGGCAAATCGCGCTAAAAGCCGCGATATTCGCGGAACCAGGCGACGAAGCGGCGGATGCCTTCCTCAATGGGCGTCGAAGGACGAAATCCGACATCCCGCATCAGATCATCGACGTCGGCGCAAGTTTCGGCGACGTCTCCCGGCTGCATCCCCACCATTTCCTTGATCGCCTTGCGGCCGAGCTCCTGTTCCAGCAATTCGACGACGCGCAAGACCTCGACCGTGCGGTTGTTGCCGATGTTGTAGATGCGCCACGGCGCCGCGCTGGTAGCCGGATCGGGCTTATCTCCCGTCCAGGCCGGATTCGGCTTCGTGCTGATATCGATCAACCTGACCACCGATTCGGTCACGTCGTCGATATAAGTGAAATCGCGCCTCATATTGCCGTGGTTGAACAGTCGGATCGGCTTTCCTTCGAGAATGGCGGTGGCGAAGATGAACATCGCCATGTCGGGCCGGCCCCAGGGACCATAGACGGTGAAGAAGCGGAGGCCCGTCGCCGGCAGCCGATAGAGATGGCTGTAGGCATGTGCCATCAATTCATTCGCCTTCTTCGTCGCCGCATAGAGGCTGATGGGATGGTCGACGTTGTGATGCACGGAAAACGGCAGCTTGGTATTGGCGCCGTAGACCGATGACGAGGAGGCGAACAGCAGATGCGCGCAGCCATGATG
>Ga0070741_10010523_pt1 | contig 17431 bp, 17 predicted proteins | sample Coa_R1_4_FD_66440 | JGI IMG/M metagenome (GOLD analysis project Ga0070741, IMG submission 66440) | Surface soil microbial communities from Centralia Pennsylvania, which are recovering from an underground coalmine fire - Coalmine... | ecosystem: Environmental > Terrestrial > Soil > Unclassified ...
ATGCTCTAAGTTAGGCGCAGCGATCCACGTGAGAGGCGTGTCGTACACACTGCGTCGTGCGCACCGCACCTCACGCGACGTTGCCTTGAGCTCGACCGCTCTACCAGCGGTCCGCGACTCCCCCGCTTCCGCACCCTTTAGGGCTCGCATGTCGACTAACGCCGCATTCGCCGGTCCTGTTCCCGGCGGCCGGGCCGATTCCGGCGGCGAGCGCGCGGAGGCGGCTCTCGCTGAGGGGTCGGACGGGGTCGGCGAGCTGGAGCGCTGGTACGTCGAGCAGCGCGCGTGGCCGGTGCACCGGGACGATCACGATCGGCTGTGGCTGGAGGCCGGGACCGAGTTCGATGTCGTAGAGGTGCCGGCGGAGGCCGGGCGTAGGGCGCTGCGCAGGCTGATCGGATACGGACAGGCGGCGCTGGCTCCAGGGCCGGTGGCGCTGTGCGAGCCGGCCTCGGCCGAACCGGCCCGGTGCTGCTTCTTCGTCGCCCCTGGTGCGCGCGATGACCTGCCGGAGCTGCTCGACTGGCTGGACTGGGGCGGGATCGACCTCGGTATGCGCGCCTACGGCGCCGGTGACAGCATTCCGGCCCCGGCCGCCGACCGCTGGCTGCATGACCCGCTGGCGGTCCCCCCCGAGGTGATCGCCCTGCTGGCGACGATCGCGGAATCCTGCTCGCGATACGCCCTCACCCGCCGCGCCGGGTAGACCGTCCGTCGCGGATCTCGGGCCGCGCGGAAAGCGGGCCCGCTCGCCGACCCGGCCGTCGGCGATCCCTCCGTCACCGGCGGCCCTTCAGTTGTTGGCCGCCACGAAGGCGTCGATGATCTTCTTGGAGACCCGGCCGCGCTCGCTGACCTCGTGGCCGTTGGCCCGGGCCCACTCGCGCACCGCCGCCGTGTCCACTCCGGAGGCCGGTCCGCGGACCGCGCCGCGCTTCGGCCGCGCCGCGGAACCGTCCGCGCGGTACCTGCGCCCCGCCTCGATGTACTTTTCGAAATCGGAACGCAGCGCGGCCGCGTTCTTGTCGTTCAGGTCGATCACGTAGTCCGCGTTGTCCAGACTGAAATGGATCGTCTGCGTAGCGTCGCCGCCACTGAGGTCGTCTGTCATGACGACCACCGTCTTCTGCGCCATACTCGCCTCTTTCCCGGAGGACCGTCTTGGCACACTAGACAAGCGCATTTCCGCGGTGAATTCAACTCCGAAGCCGCAAAAGCAGGTAACCGTTCCCACCGGGCGTCCGCTACAACACGCGCAGCATCCGGGTGTTGCCCAAAGTGTTCGGCTTGACGCGTTCCAGATCGAGGAACTCCGCGATACCTTCGTCGGCCGACCGCAACAGTTCCGCGGTCACCTCCGGCTCGATCGGCGAGTCCGCCAGCGGGCGGAATCCGTGCCGCTCGAAGAATGCGGTTTCGAAGGTTAGGCAGAACACCCGCCGCACGCCGAGCCAGGAGGCGGTGGCGAGAAGTTTTTCCACAATGGCGTGACCGACGCCGAGTCCGCGACTGCGCGGACCCACCGCCACGGTACGCACTTCAGCCAAGTCCCGCCACATGACATGCAACGCGCCACAGCCGACTACAGAAGCGTCGTTATCGCGTTCCGCGACCCAAAACTCCTGAATGTCCTCATATAGCGTCACGGTGGGCTTGTCCAGAAGAATACGGTCGGTCACGTAGACGTCCAGCAGGGCGCGAATCGCGGGAACGTCGGCGGTCCGCGCCCGCCGGACGGTCAGATCATCCACAGCGGCGAGCATAGGGCCTGGCGCGAAGCGCTCTTTACCCGGCGGATGAAGGGGACACTCACTGACAGTACGTCACGCCTTAAGCACGCTCTTCAGGCATCGCACAGTCCCACCCGGGCGGCGATACGCGCCATCCGCCGGTCAAGCGGTGGATGCGTAGGCCGGGGGATGCGGACGGCGGCATGCCGAGCGCGGCCGGAGCGGCCGTATTCATTTTCCTGGTGAGAATCGCCCAGTAATCCACAGCCTGTGGATTCGTTCGCGGCGAACCAGCGCAGCGCGCTGAGCAGTTCCGGGCCGAGCCCGATGTCGACCGCGAAGGCGTCCACCCGGTACTCGGCGCTGCGCCCGGCCGCGTTCTTGGCGGCGAACGCGGCGACCCCGGGAGCCGCGAACACGACCCGGATCCCGTGGCCGAGGCGGAAGGCTGCGCGTGCGCATCCGCAGACCCAGCGGCGTGGTCCATATCCGCTGGCGGGGTGCGGTTCGGTGCCGAGGGCGTTCGCGAGCGCCGCGACCGGCGTGGCGAGCAGCGATCCGAGCAGGGCGATGCCTTGGAGAGGTAGCAGCACCCAGACGAGGAAGGCCGAGACCGAGGTGTGCATGCGCAGATGGTGGCCGAGTTCGTGGGCGAGCACCCCGGCGAGTTCGCGGTCGCCGAGCTGGTCGAGCGCCCCGGTCGTCACGCAGATCAGGTCGCGGCCGACCGAGTGCGCATTGGCCTCGGTGAGGTCCACGACGCGGATGCGGAAGCGGCGGCCGCTCACGTCGGCCTGGGCGATGACCTGCCGCCAGATCCGTTCCAGCCGGGCCCGTTCGGCCGCGGTGGGCCGCCGGATGGGCCAGAGCAGCCTCGCCATCGCCAGCTGCACCGGCCGCAGCCCGTAGCAGGCCGCGCTGATGAGCCAGAGGCCGTAGCCGAGCCACAGCGGCGCGCCGAGCGCGCGCCGGGCCAGGAGCACGAGCGGCAGCAGACAGGCCCCGGCGACCGGCAGGAACACCAGCACCAGGGCCAGCGAGCAGAGCGCCGTGCGGTCCGGGCGCGCCACGTTGAGCCGGACCGAGCCCGGCCCGCGACTGTCAGGTCTCTCGCCGCGCGCTCTGCGATGCCGGCGCCGCCCGGGACGATCGGTAGCACGTAACACCACGCTGTGCACTGTGGCAGCAGTCGGCGGGTGGTGCACATCCACCGAAAGGGTGGTCAACCAGTCGAAGAGTTCGTATCAACAGACAGGTCGATTCAATAGACGAATCGGGCTGTCGGAGTGACAGACCGGCCGGGATCAGTCGAAGAGGTCTGAGGAGACCGCTTCGGGATCGACCCCGGCGGCCAGCAGCGCGCTGCGGCTCTCGTCGACCAGCGCACTCGGCCCGACCAGCACGGCGCCGCAGGCTCCATGCGCGTCGGAGGCGGCCGCGTGCGCGTGTACTGCGGCGAGCGGGTCGCCCACGACCTCCTCGACGGTCATGTCGCCGTGCTCTTCGGCCAGCGCACGCAGCGCGTCGGCGAGATAGTGCGGGCCTTCGTCGGAGGCGAGCACGACTGTCAGCGGCCGCAGATCCCCCTCGGCGATGGCGTGCTGAATCAGAGCGTGGACAGGCGCGGCGCCGGTTCCGTGGGCGACGGCGAGCAGGCGCGAGGTGCGATCCGGCCCGGGGAAGGCGAGTTCGCCCTCTGCGGCCGCGATCCGCAGCCGGTCGCCGACCGCGGTCTGGCTCACCAGCACCTCGCTCACACCGCCGGAGCGGCCGAGCTGAACGTGGAATTCGACCTCGTCCCCGCCCGAGTCGCCACTGGGCCGGGTGGCGAAGGAGAAATCGCGCCATACCCGAGGCATCGCCGCCGTTTCCACGGCCGAGTACTGCCCGGCGACGTACCGGTACGCGCCCTTGTGCTCCGACTCGGCGAACCGCGAGTCCACCACGGGCCGCGCGACGACGCGCACGACGCCGTCCGCGAGGGCTTCGTGAGCGACGACCTCCGCCTCCCAGTAGGCCGGTCCGAGCGCGTCCGCCTCGGCCACCGCGTCGAGCATCACGTTGGCCACCAAGCCGTATCCGGCGTCCCAGGCGGCGTTGGTGCGCTCGGTCCACTGGTCACCGCAGTACTGCGCCACGGCGGCCAGCAGGGAGGCGCCGAAAGCCTGGTAGTGCGCGGCGCGCAGGCCGAATTTGCGGTGCCGCAACGCGAGCCGGCGCAGATAAGGCAGGAATTCGTCGAGCTTGTCCAGGTCGCCGACGATCCGCTGCACGGCCTGGAACAGCCGGCGGTGCTGGGTGGCCGCGTCGGCGGAGAAATACTTGCGGTACCGGGGATTGGCCGCGAAGAAATGCTCATAGAACCACGCAGCGGCCTCGGGCCCGTACGGTTCGATGAGCGCGAAGCTCTCCCGGATCTCCGCGATGAGATCCTCCTGCGCCCACTGCGCGGCGCCCGTCGCGATTCCCGCCTCGGCCTCCGCTTCGCTGCTCGCGTCGAAGTCCGCGTAGGCGTCCTGCTTTTGCAATGTGCCCTGCTCTGCTGTCACCACAGCCCTGTCACTCACCCGGGTGAGCTTACCGGGCGGTCCGGGTTCACTTTCCCCGGACCGCACAGTTGACCGGCTTCAGGGCTACCGCCGCGGTCACTTTCAGTGCTCGTCGACCGCAGGTCGGCTGAATATCTTCAATAATAGGTAAAAGGAGGGCAGTACAACCGCCATCCCCAGGCACATCGCTATCAGCATCGCGTCGACGCTCTGTGGCGCCGCCGCCGACTGCACCGCGCTATACGCGTCAATGCCGCCTTTGCTGACCAGCAGATCTGGGAACTGCGCGGCCGCCCAGCCACCGAGCACGGTGGCGACCGCGAGTGCGGCGGTGACGCGGGCGAGCACGTAACGCTCCCGCCAGAGCACCAGCAGGCTGGCGATGCCGCAGATCGCCGAAACCGCCGCGAACGGGATGGAGCGATCCGTGAATCGCGCCGCGACGATCGGTGCGTCTCGGTACAGGAACGGCAGCATCGCGACCGCCACGGCTCCGGAAGCGATCGCCGCGCCGATGGCTTTGCGGCGGAAGACCGGGACCAGGTGCGTCGTGGCAGGGCTCTGCGCGGCGTTGTGGCAGAGGTAGACGGCGGCGAGGAACGCGGTAACCACTACCGCCAGCACGCCAGCGGTCAGCGCGAAGGCTGAGCGGAACGGCTCGGTCGGGGTGCTTTGCGGACCGAGCGAGCCGGTAGCCAATGCGGCCCCGGAGACGCCGAACATGAACGGGGTCAGGACCGAGGCGCCGGCGAAGATCCGGCCCCACCAGCGGTCCGGGAGCGCCGCGCCCTCCCCGTAAGCGCGGTACACGTACGCGGCGCCGCGCAGCACGATGCCGACGAGGGCGAAGCCGAGCGGCAGTTCCAGCGAGGTGGCGATGGTTCCGAAGGCGGTGGGGAAGGCGCTGAAGACGCTGACGATCACGAAGATGAGCCAGACGTGGTTGGCCTCCCAGACCGGGCCGAGCGAGGCGGCGATCAGGCCGCGCTGCCCCTCCGGATCGCGCTCCTGCTTCCCGCTCCAGCCCGCCACCAGGTCCCAGAAGCCGCCGCCGAAGTCGGCCCCGGCCAGCAGCGCGTAAGCGAGCAGGCTCAGCACGATGATCACGAGCATCGCGTTCACGGCGGTCACCGGGTCACCTCCAGGGCGGGCGTCGGCTCGATGTCAGGTCCGGTCTCGGAGCCGATCCGGGCGAGCTCGGGCGGGGAGCCGCTGGCGAGCTTGCGCAGGATGAGGATCAGCGCGACGGCGAGCCCGAGGTAGATCAGGATCGTGACGAGCAGCGCCCAGCCGAGGCCGGTGCTCTTGGTGGCGGCGTCGGCGACCAGCATCTGCTGGTACACGATCCACGGCTGCCGGCCGCCCTCGGTCACCTCCCAGCCGGCCAGCATCGCCAGCATCGCGGCCGGCCCGCTGAACGCGGCGGCCCACAACCACCGCTTGGTGTGCGCGATCCGGGGCACGACGCCGCGCCTGCGGCTACGCAACCAGCGCCACGCGCCCCAGGCCGCGATGAGCAGGATCGCGGTGCCGAGCCCGACCATCGAGTCGAAGGCGAGGTGTACGACCGCCGTCATCGGCTGCTGGTTCGCCGGGGTCTGATCCAGTCCGGGGACCACCGCGCCGGGCTTGAAGTCCAGCAGCAGGGATAGCCCGTCGGGGATCGGTACGCCGCCGACGAGTTGGTGCGTCTGGCTGTTGTAGAACCCGCCGATGGTGAGCGGCACGTGCCCGGAGGTGTAGTAGTGCCCTTCCATCGCGGCCAGCTTGGCCGGCTGCGTCGTAGCGACGTCGCGCGCCGCGAAGTCGCCGATCAGGAGCTGAACCGGCGCCAGCGCCAGGATGACGGCCATCCCGAGATTCAGGCCCTTGCGATGGTATTCGTCGCGGCGCCCGCGCAGCATCCCGATCGCGTACACCGCGGCCACCGCGCCGCCGGTGCACATCAGCGCGGCGACGAACATGTGGGTGACCTCGGTCCACGAGGTGGAGCTCGAGAAGACGGCCCACGGATCCGCGGTGATCTTCCCGTGCGAGACGCCGAGCCCGACCGGGTGATTCATCCAGGCGTTCGCCATCACCACGAAGAGCGTGGAGAGCGTGCCGGAGATCGCGATCGGCCACAGCACCAGCCAGTGCGCGCGCCGGGAGAGCCGCTTCCAGCCGTAGAGATAGAGGCCCATGAAGATCGCCTCGGTGAAGAAGGCGAAGGCCTCCAGGGTGAACAGCAGCCCGATGGCGCCGCCGTAGGTGGACATGAAGGTCGGCCACAGCAGCCCGAACTCGAAGGAGAGCACGGTGCCGGAGACCGCGCCGATGGCGAAGAGCACCGCCATGACCCGCGCCCACTTGCGGGTCAGCGCGTACCAGACCAGGTCCCCGGTCTTCAGCCAGCGCCGCTCGGCGTAGAGCATGAGCCAGGGCAGGCCGACCCCGAAGACGGCGAACATGATGTGGAAGGACAGGGACAGCGCGGTCTCCACCCGCGCGACGACGAGCCCGGACAATCTCGGCTCCCCTCGGCCCCGTGAGGCGTGTGTCACTCCAGCAAACTTCTACACTCCGTAGAAGTTCTTTCGGCACTAGAGTAGACCCCATGGCTAGGCTCGGCGAACTCGAACGCGCGGTCATGGACGTGCTGTGGAACACACCCGAACCGGTGGCTGCCACCCGGATCGTGGAGGAGCTGCCACGCGAGCACGCCCCCGCGATCACCACGATCCTCACGGTGCTCGACCGCCTCGGCGGCAAGGGCTTCGTCACCCGGGAACGGCACGGCCGCGCCTACCGCTACTCGGCCACCACCAGCCGCGCCGAGCTGATCGCCAGCACCATGCTCGAAGCGCTCGGCACCACCAACGACCGCCGCTCGGCCCTGGTCCACTTCGCCGGCTCGGTGTCGGAGGAGGAGAAGGCGCTGCTGCGCGAACTGCTCGAGGAAACCCCCGCCAGCTCCTCGAACGCCTGAGCAAGGCGCCGCGCGATGTGGCTGATCGCCGCCGCCGCCTGCGCCGTCATCGCGATCCTGCTCGCCTGGCCGGTGCCTAACGCGCTGTGCACCGCCCAGTGGACCCGCCGCTCCCCGCGCACCGCGATCGTGCTCTGGCAGCTGGTCGGCCTCGTCGGCGGGCTCAGCGCGATCAGCGCCCTGCTTCTGGTCGGCTTCGCGCCGCTGGGCCGGGATTTGGCCGGGGTCAACCTGATCGCGCTGGTGCTGGCCGCGCTGCTGTTCTCCTGGCTGTTCGGCGTGCTGGCCACCTCGGCCGTGCGGATCGAGCGGCACTTGCGCCGCCAGCGCACCGTGGTGGACCTGCTCGGCCGGGCCGAGGCCGACGGGGTGCGGGTGCTCGATCACCCCGAGCCGCTGGCGTACTGCCTGCCGGGTCCGCAGCCGCGTATCGTGATCACCGACGGCGTGCTGGCCGCGCTGCCGCCGGAGGAACTGGCTGCCGTGCTGGCCCATGAGCGGGCGCACGCGAAAGGGCGACACGAGCTGGTCATCCAGCCCTTCGTGGCCTGGCAGTCCGCGCTGCCGTTCCTCGCCCCGGCCCGCCGGGCCACCGCGGCCGTCGCGGAGCTGGTCGAGATGCTGGCCGACGACGCCGCGGCGGCGGCGACCAGCCGGCTGACCGTGGCCCGCGCGCTGGCCAGGGTCGGCGCGGGGCGTCCGCCGGGCGTGGCCGCCTGTGAGCGGGCCGAGGACGCGGCCTCGAACACGGCGGCTCCAGCCTCGGTGCTGGCCCGAGTACGCAGGCTGACCTGAGGAGAGAGACCGTGGTTGAACTCAAGACTCCCGGCGAGATCGAGGCGATGCGCGCCGCCGGGCGGGTCGTCGCCACGGCCCTGGCCGCGGTGCGCGAGCAGGCGGCGGTCGGCACGAAGCTCACCGAACTCGACGAGGTGGCCCGCGAGGTGCTGCGGTCGGCCGGCGCCAGTTCGCCGTTCCTCGGCTACCGGCCGCATTTCGCGCCGATCCCGTTCCCGGCGGTGATCTGCACCTCGGTCAACGACGCGGTGCTGCACGGCATCCCGACCGATTACCGGCTCGCGGACGGCGACCTGCTGAGCGTGGACTGCGGGGCGACGCTGGACGGTTGGACCGGGGACTCGGCGATCTCACTCATCGTCGGGCAGGAGCGGCCCGAGGACCGCCGGCTGATCGACACGGCGTACGCCGCGCTGGACGCCGGCATCGCCGCGGCCGTCGTCGGCGCGAAGATCGGGGACATCTCGGCCGCGATCGGCGCGGTGGGTCGCGCGGGAGGCTACGGCATCAACACGGACTTCGGCGGCCACGGCGTCGGCCACACCATGCACGAGGACCCGTCCGTGCCCAACGAGGGGCGCTCCGGACGCGGCCTGAAACTGCGGGCCGGCCTGGTCATCGCGATCGAGCCCTGGTTCCTCGGCGGCGGCAAGGACGAGTACGTGGCCGACGAGGACGGCTGGACCTTGCGCAGCGCCGACGGCAGCCGCACCGTGCACGTCGAGCACACGGTCGCGGTGACGGATCAGGGCCCGGTGATCCTCACCGCTCGCTAGTCAGCTTTTTGGATCCTCGGATCGGCTTCCTCAGCCGCGCGCTCACGGGCCCTGGCCGCCTCGCGGCGCCGTGGATTTTGCGAACGCAGGATCGTGACGACGATGGCGATGAATGCGATCGCCATGATCAGCGGCGGAATAAGGGACTCAAGATCCTTCACCACTGCTCGCGACACCTCCTCGTCCTGCCCTGTGCATCGGGTGCGGTACGCCCCGCCGTACTTCTACTGTGCCACCAAGGGATTCGCGGCTACGACCCGGGGCGCACCAGCGGGAAGAGGATGGTCTCGCGGATGTTCTTGCCGGTCAGCATCATGATGAGGCGGTCCATGCCCATGCCCATGCCGCCGGTGGGGGGCATGCCGTACTCCAGGGCGCGCAGGAAGTCCTCGTCCAGCTGCATCGCTTCCTCGTCGCCGCCAGCCGCCAGCAGCGACTGCGCGGTGAGCCGCTCGCGCTGGTCGATCGGGTCGATCAGCTCGGAGAACGCGGTCGCCCGCTCGGTGCCGAGGATCACCAGGTCCCACTTCTCGGCCACGCCCGGGTTGGCACGGTGCTTGCGGGCCAGCGGCGAGACCTCGGTCGGGTAGTCCATGACGAAGGTCGGGGCGACGATGTTCTCCTCGAGCAGCCGCTCGATCATCTCCAGCACGATCTGACCGTGGCCCCAGTTCTGCTCATAGGGCACATCCGCCTTGTCGGCCAGCTCGCGCAGCCGCTCCACGGAGGTCTCCGGGGTGATCTCTTCGCCGAGGCGCTCCGAGATGCCGCCGTAGACGGTGACCTCCTGCCAGGGCTCGGCCAGGTCGATCTCGTGCTCCACGCCGTGCGCGTCCAGGCCGCGGATGGTCGTGTGGCCGTTGACGGCCATCGCCGCGTTAAGGATCAGACGGCGCGTCAGCTCGGCCTGGGTGCGGTAATCGCCGTAGGCCTCGTAGCACTCGATGGTGGTGAACTCGGGGTTGTGCGTGGCGTCCGCGCCCTCGTTGCGGAAGAGCCTGCCGATCTCGAAGACCCGCTCCGCGCCGCCGACGATGAGCCGCTTGAGCGGCAGCTCGGTCGCGATCCGCAGGTAGAGGTCCATGTCGTAGGCGTTGATGTGGGTGCGGAACGGACGCGCGGTCGCGCCGCCGTGCACCGTCTGCAACACCGGGGTCTCCACCTCGATGTAGCCCTCGGCGTGCATCGTGTCGCGGATCGAGCGGATCATCGCCGAGCGGCTGCGCATCATCGAGCGCGCCTCGGCGTTCACGATCAGGTCCACGTACCGCTGCCGCACCCGCGCCTCCGGGTCGGACAGGCCCTTGTGCTTGTCGGGCAGCGGCCGCAGGCACTTGGAGGTGATCTGCCACGAGTCCACCAGGATCGACAGCTCGCCGCGCCGCGAGGTGATCACCTCGCCGGTGACCCCGACGTGGTCGCCGAGGTCGACGTCGGCCTTCCAGTCCGCCAGCGAGGCCTCGCCGACCCGGTCGAGCGAGACCATCAGCTGGATCTCCGCCTCGGCCTCGCGGACGGTGGCGAAGCACAGCTTGCCGCCGGTGCGCGAGAGCAGCACCCGCCCGGCGACGGAGACGGTGTCGCCGGTGGCGGTGTCCGGGTCGAGGCCCTGGTACTTCTCGCGCACCTCGGCGATCGTCCCGGTGCGCGGATAGCCGACCGGATACGGATCGGCGCCGCGCGCCTTGATCCGCTCCAGCTTCTCCCGCCGCACCCGCATCTGCTCGGGTTCCTCGGACTGGGGGCTGCTGGTGGTCGGCTCGTCGCTCATGGGCACAAGGATAAGGGGCCGTGGGAAACGGATTCGCCCGCCCGCGGCGCCGCGGCGGGCCCGGCCGCGGCGGTCAGGTGGTGCCGATGTTGCGCTCGTAGACCAGGCGCAGCCCGATCAGGGTGAGCCAGGGCTCGTGCGCGTCGATGACCTCGGCTTCTTCCAGTACCAGCGGGGCCAGGCCGCCGGTGGCCACGACGGTGACGTCGTTCGGGTCGTCGGCCAGCTCCTCGGCCATCCGATTGACCACGCCGTCGATCTGCCCGGCGAAGCCGTAGAGGATGCCGGCCTGCATGCACTCGACCGTGTTCTTGCCGATCACCGAGCGCGGCCGGGCCAGTTCGATCTTGCGCAGCTGCGCGCCGCGGGCGCCGAGCGCGTCCACCGAGATCTGGATGCCGGGGGCGATCGCGCCGCCGATCCACTCGCCGCGCGCGGAGATCGCGTCGAAGGAGGTCGCGGTGCCCAGGTCCACCACGATGCACGGCGAGCCGTAGAGGTGGACGGCGGCCAGCGCGTTGATGATCCGGTCGGTGCCGACCTCCTTGGGGTTGTCGACCAGCACCGGCATGCCGGTCTTCACGCCGGGCTCGACCACGAGCGAGGGGATGTCGCCGTAGTAGCGGCGGATCATGTCCCGCATCTCCTGGAGCACGGACGGCACGGTCGAGCACAGCGCTATCCCGTCCACTCCGCCGTCGCCGACCAGCGGGTGGTTGTGCATCAGGCCTTGGAACAGCACGGCGTGCTCGTCGGCGGTGCGCTGGGGATCGGTGGACACCCGCCAGTGCTCGACGATCTCGTCGCCCTCGAACAGGCCGAGCACCGTCTGGGAGTTACCGATGTCGATCGTGAGCAGCATGGCTGGGGCTCCGGTGGGGAAAGCGCCGGGAGGTTTCGGCAGGGTCTATTCAGCGTGGGTGGTGCGGCGGTGCGGTCGTTCAAGTGTTCGGCTGTGCGGTACCGCGGTCGGAGCCTAGGTGGTGCGGAAGTCGCAGCCGACGTCCAGGATCGGCGCGGAGTGGGTCAGTGCGCCGACGGAAAGATAGTCGACTCCGGTCTCGGCGGCGGCGCGGGCCCCGTCGAGGGTCAACCCGCCGCTCGCCTCCAGCCTGGTGCGGCCGTACGGCTCGTTGCGGCCGACCAGCAGCACCGCGGCGCGCATCCGCTCCGGGGTGAAGTTGTCCAGCAGCACCAACTGCGCCCCGGCGTCGACCACCGGCAGCAACTGGTCGAGCGTATCGACTTCAACCTCGATCGGCAGCTCCGGGTGACGCTTGCGGACCGCTTCGAAGGCCTCGACCACGCCTCCGGCCGCGACCACGTGGTTGTCCTTGACCATGGCCGCGTCCGAGAGCGACATCCGGTGGTTCACCCCGCCGCCGCAGCGCACCGCGTACTTCTCCAGTTTGCGCAGGCCGGGGGTGGTCTTGCGGGTGTCGCGGATCTTCGCGCCGGTGCCTTCGACCGCGTCGACCCAGCGGCGGGTCAGGGTCGCGATGCCGGAGAGGTGGCACAGCAGGTTGAGCGTGGTGCGTTCGGCGGTCAGCAGGTCGCGGACCCGGCCGGAGGCCGTGAAGAGAACCGTGCCGGCTTCGACGCGCGCGCCGTCCTGGACGTGGAACTCGATTTGCGTGGTGCCGCCGGAGAGCACGTCGAGCACCGCGGCGGCCACCGGGATGCCGGCCGCGACGCCGGGGGCGCGCACGGTGAAGTCGGCGACGGCCTGTGCGGTCTCGTCGACCGTGGCGACCGTGGTCACGTCCTCGCCGCCGTCCAGGTCTTCGTCGACGGCGTTGCGCACGACCCGCTCGACGTATTCGGGGTCGAGCCCCGCGTCGGCGAGCAGCTGCGCGATCTGAGCCGAGATCACCGAGCCTCCTTCTTGCCGGATTCAAAATCGGCACTCTGATACACCGGAACGCGTGTGATCTGTACGCCCTCCGCCGTCGCCTGCGCGATCTGACGAACGCGCCAGTGTTCGTCGTCGGTCGCCGGGAAATCCTCCCGCCAGTGCGAGCCGCGCGTCTCCTCCCGCAGCGCGGCGGCCTCGGCCAGCACCGTGGCCACCTGCTGGAGGTTGGTCGCCTCCCAGGCCTCGGCGCGCGGATCGTCCTCGGGCCGGTCCAGCAGGGCGCGCAGGTCCGCGGCGGTGCGCGCCAGCGAGTCCGCGCTGCGCAGCACTCCGGCGCCGGCGCTCATCGCCTGCTGCGTCGCGAGCCGCGCCGAGGGGTCGAGCAGCACCTGCGGGCGCTGGTCCGCCACCGGTTCGCCGGGTGGCTCGTCGCCGTCGGGGCCGAAGGCGCGCGCCAGGTCCCGGCCGATCCGGTCGGCGAAGACCAGGCCTTCGAGCAGCGAGTTGGAGGCCAGCCGGTTCGCGCCGTGCACTCCGGTGCAGGCGGTCTCGCCGCAGGCGTAGAGGCCCCGGATCGAGGTGCGGCCCCAGTGGTCGGTCAGCACGCCGCCGGAGGCGTAGTGCTCGGCCGGGGCGACCGGGATCAGGTCCCTGACCGGGTCGATGCCGAGCTGGTGCAGCGACTCCCAGATGGTGGGGAAGCGGCCGCGCCACTTGTCCTCGCCGAAGTGCCGGGTGTCCAGCCAGAGGTGGTCGAGGCCCTGCTCGTTGGCCCGCCGCATGATCGCCTTGGCGACGATGTCGCGCGGCGCGAGGTCGGCCAGTTCGTGCAGCCCGGTCATGAACCGCTCGCCCTTCGCGTCCACGAGGAACGCGCCCTCGCCGCGCACCGCCTCGGAGATGAGCTGCTGCTGGCCGCGCGCCCCGTCGCCGAGCCAGAGCACGGTCGGGTGGAACTGCACGAATTCAAGGTCCGCGACCTTCGCCCCGGCGCGCAGCGCGAGCGCCACGCCGTCTCCGGTGGCCACCGACGGGTTGGTGGTGGCCGTGAAGACCTGCCCGAGTCCGCCGGTGGCGAGCACGATAGCGCGGGCGTGTACCGCACCGACGCCGTCGCGCGCGCCTTCGCCGAGCACGTGGAGGGTGAGCCCGGCGGCGCGGCCGTCGGCATCGGTGAGCAGGTCGAGCACGAGGGCGTGGTCGATGACCTCGATCTCGTCGACCAGCTGGTCGAGGCGGGCCAGCAGCGCGCGGGAGACTTCGGCGCCGGTCGCGTCTCCGCCGGCGTGGATGATCCGGTCGGCATGGTGGCCGCCCTCGCGGCCGAGCGCAATGCTGCCGTCGGAGCGGCGGTCGAACTCGGCGCCGCGGTTGATCAGCAGGTTGCGTACCGCCGCCGGTCCCTCGGTGACCAGGATGCGCACCGTCTCCGGATCACAGAGCCCTGCGCCGGCGGTGAGGGTGTCGGCCAGGTGCGCCTCGGGAGTATCGCCGATGCCGAGCGCGGCGGCTATCCCGCCCTGCGCCCAGCGGGTCGAGCCGTCGGCGGGCTGCGCCTTGGTCACCAGCAGCACCGAGCCGGCATGCCTGGCGGCCAGCGCGGCGGTGAGGCCGGCGATACCGGAGCCGACGACCACGGTGTCGGCGTAGGCGGTCCAGCCGGGCGCGGGCGCCAGCAGCCTCGATATGCGGGTCATGTCGCCTCACCGGTGATGGTCAGCGGGACGTTGTCGATGAGCCGGGTCGTGCCGACCCGCGCGGCGAGCGCGAGGATCGCGTTGCCGGTGTAGTCCTCGCGCAGATCCTGAAAGTTTCCCGGGTCGACCAGCGCGAGGTAGTCGAGCGCGAGCGGCGGTTCGGCGCGGGCGGCCTCGTCGATCACGGCGTGGGCCGCTTCGAGCACGGCGGGCACGGTCGGCCGGGTCGCGCCCTCGGCCAGCGCTCGGCTCAGCGCGAGCGCGGTCTCCCGCTCGGGGGCGGAGAGGTAGCGGTTGCGGCTGGAGAGCGCCAGGCCGTCCGGTTCGCGCACGGTCCGCACGCCGACGATCTCGACCGGCAGGTTGAAGTCCAGCGCCATCCTCCGGATCAGGGCGAGCTGCTGGGCGTCCTTCTGGCCGAAGAAGGCGACGTCCGGTCCGGTCAGATTCAGCAGCTTGTTGACGACGGTGAGCACTCCGGCGAAGTGCCCGGGCCGGAAGGCGCCCTCCAGCACCTCGCCCATCGGGCCCGGATCGACCATCACCATCGGGGTGCCGCCGGGATAGACCTCCTCGACGGAGGGCGCGAAGACCACGTCGACGTCCGCGGCCTCACACAGCTTCAGATCCTCGGCGAGGGTGCGCGGGTAGCGCGAGAAGTCCTCGGTCGGGCCGAACTGCAGCGGATTGACGAAGATGGTCACGATGACGGTCTTGGCCGCCTGCCTGGCCGCCTGGATCAGGGCGAGGTGCCCGTCGTGCAAGGCGCCCATCGTCATCACGACGGCGGTGTCGCCGAAGCGCCCGGCGCGGGCCGCCTCGAGGTCGGCGCGGGTGTGCACCACCCTGGTCACTGGCCCTCTCCCTTCGAACGCGATTCGCTCAGCACGCCGAGCAGCGGCTCGGCCTGCTCGGCGGTGAGCATTCCGGCAGCTAGGGCCCGGTCGGCGGTCAGCCGCGCCATCGCCAGGTACGCGGCGCGCACCGGGCCGTGTGGGGTGACCCGGTCCAGTTCTTCCAGGTGCGCGGCGACCGTGCCGGCGTCGCCGCGAGCGACCGGTCCGGTCAGCGCGGCGTCGCCGGAGCGCAGCGCGTTGTCCAGCGCGGCGGACAGCAGCGGCGCGAGCATGTGGTTGGGCTGGTTGACCCCGCTGGCGCGCAGCAGGTCGGCGGCCTGCGCGACGAGGGTGACCAGGTAGTTCGCGCCGGAGGCGAGGGCCGCGTGGTAGAGCGGGCGGCTCTCCTCGGCGATCCACTCCGGCTCCCCGCCCATCTCCACCACGAGCGTCTCGGCCATCGGGCGGAACTGCGCGGGTGCGGTGACCCCGAACGAGCAGCCGCTCAGCCGGGCCAGGTCCACGTCGGTGCCGGTGAACGTCATGACCGGATGCAGCGCGAGCGGCAGCGCCCCGGCCTTGCGTACCGGATCGAGCACCCCGATGCCGTAGCGGCCGGAGGTGTGCACGACGACCTTGCCGGGTTGGATCGCGCCGGTCGCGACCAGTCCCGCGGCGAGTTGCCCGAGGGCGTCGTCGGGCACGGTGAGCAGCAGCAGTTCGGCCTGCGTCGCCACTTCCTGCGCGGGCAGCAGCGGAACGCCGGGCAACAGATCGGCGGCCCGGCGCTGGGAGCGTTCGGAGACCCCGGACGCCGCGACCACGCTGTGCCCGGCGCGGGCCAGGGCGGCGCCGAGTACCGGGCCGACCCTTCCCGCGCCCACGATGCCGACCGTGAAGCGGCCGGGGCGGGACGTCGTGGCAGCGTCCGGTGGCTGCGTTGGCGAGCCGTCCACGCCCTCACTCCTCGTCTTGCGTTCCAGTCCCTCAGGTACCGGACGTTGGCACAAGCGTACGCGCCTGCGGCGACACACGCTGTCGGCGATCTGCCGCCGGCCGCCGACGGCACTCCCGGACCCGGCGACGATGCAGGACAATGGTGATCATGTCGGGTGAGGAAGGCCGGTACGCCGCCGCCCTGGTCAACCGGGCACGCGACCGGATCAACCGGAGTGCGCAGTGGCCGCTCGGCCCGGCCCTGCGCGCGTACCGGCTGCACGGTCTCGAGCACTGGCTGATCCGCGAACGAGACGCCTTCGTGCAGACCGCGAAGGCGGCGCTGGCCGCGGCGATCGCCTGGGAGCTGGCCGCGGAGCTGCTGCGGGTGCGCGATCCGGTGCTCGCGTCGGTCGCCGCGCTGGTCGTGGTGCAGGTGACGCTCTATCAGTCGGTGCGCCGGGCGATCCAATACAGTGCCGGGATCGTGGCCGGTATGGTCGGCGCGCTGGCCATCGGACGCTATCTCGGCGTCAACATGCTGACAATGTCGCTGATCGTCGTCTTCGGCCTCGTGCTCGGCCGCACGCTGCAGCTGGGCACGCAGGTGACCCAGGTCGCGGTGACGGGGCTGCTGGTGCTGGCCTTCGGCAGCAGCTACGGCATGGTCAGGGTGCTCGACAGCGTGATCGGCGCGGCGATCGGCGTGCTGGTCAACACCGTGGTCGCGCCGCCGGCCTTCGCCAGGACCGCGGCCAAGGAGCTGGCGGATCTGGCCGACGACCTGGCCGCCCTGTGTGGCGCGGTGGCCAAGCGGTTGCGCGACGACTGGGATCACGACCAGGCGCGCAGCTGGCTCAGCCGCAGCCGGGAGCTGGCCGCGTCGGCACGGGCGGCGCGCAAGATCGCCGAGCAGGCGGAGGAGTCGCTCAAGTACCACCCGCGCAAGTCGGTACACCTCGACGACGTGCACCGAGTGGACGAGGCAGCGATCGCGCTCGACCACGTCGCCACGCAGCTCAACAGCCTGATGCGCGGCCTTTCGGACCTGACCGCTGACTTCGCCGCCATCCCGGCCACCCACCGGTCGATCCCGCCCGAGCTCGCGCAACTGCTCGACGACTCGGCAAAGGCGCTGAACGCGTTCGGCCGCCTACAACTGCCGGACAAAGCCAGCCCCCGCGTGTACGAGGAACTGAGCCGGCTGATCAAGTCCTCGAAGCCGCACGCGCGCGAGGCCGCCCAAGCGATGCACCCGGACGATGACGCACCGACGATGCTGTGGTCGATCCACGGTGCGCTGCTCGACGATTCGCGGCGGATGCTGCGTGAACTCGACCCGGACGACGGTCCGCACCGCGAGGGCATCCCGGCACATCTGCGCGCCTATTCGTCACATCCGTCGCGCCAGCCGGCGTAACGCACCCTTCGACGCGTCACGTGCCGGAAGGTGCGTTACGCCCCGGGGCGCTCCTAGTGCCCAGGACGAACCAGCCCAGTCTCATACGCGAGCAC
>Ga0070741_10010524_pt1 | contig 17430 bp, 22 predicted proteins | sample Coa_R1_4_FD_66440 | JGI IMG/M metagenome (GOLD analysis project Ga0070741, IMG submission 66440) | Surface soil microbial communities from Centralia Pennsylvania, which are recovering from an underground coalmine fire - Coalmine... | ecosystem: Environmental > Terrestrial > Soil > Unclassified ...
GTCGTGCTGTTCAACATGAACCTGGAGGAAGAGAGTGCCTTCCTCGAACGGCTGCTGCCGCGGATCGGAGGCAGGCTGACGCCGCCGGAGGAAGAGGCCGCAACCGTCGAATTGCTGGACGAGAGCGGCGACCAGGTCGCCTCGGGCGGGCCGATCCACGTCCGCGACATGTCGATGGCGCGCCTCCTCGTCGTCTCCGACGTTCTGGCGAAAAGCGTCGTGCTCGCCCATGACGAGCGCGAGGTCGCCAAGGTGTTCGAGACCATCGAGCCCTTTGTGCGGGAGCTGGCGTCGGCCGGAAAGTTCTTCCGCAACCGCCGCGGCATTCTGAAATTGATCGGCGAGGCGCTGCTGGTGCAGCACCACGTCGCCGGTCGCGTCGCGATCGCCGACAAGCCCGATGCGCTCTGGGACCGGCCCGATCTCGAACGGCTCTATGCGCGCCTGGAAGACGAATACGAGCTGATCGAGCGCGTCGAGACGCTCAACCGCAAGCTGGAGGTGATCGGCGAGACCGCCGATACGCTCGCCGACATCATCGACACCCGCCGCTCGCTGCGGCTCGAGATCCTCGTCGTGCTCCTGATCGCGATCGAAATCGTGATCGGCTTTTATCAGATCTACGCCGCCCGCGGCGGGCATTGATGGAAATCCACCTCTCCCCTTGCGGGAGAGGTCGGCCGCGAAGCAATTCCAGCTCTTGCCCCGTCATTCCGGGGCGCGAGTGAAACGAGCGAACTCAGGCGCGCAATTGCGCACCTGAGAATCCATTTCTCCGAGCGTTCCCGCGGCGTGATGGAATTCCGGGTCTGCGCCTACGGCGCATCCCGGAACGACGAGGCTGCCCGGCCACGATCATTTCCCGGCAATGTCCCAAAATTGGACAGAACTCTGACCTTTTCGGCCACAATCCGACGCGACGTTAACCAAATGCAAACCATTACGGTCATAACCCTACTCGCGCTGCTGACAATTTCCGGCGCAGTCATTTCCGATCGGATTCTGACGGGTGAGGGGCAGCCGGTGGTGGCAGTTCGGTTCTGACATCCGCTTTGTGGGGCGTTTTCGCGGGTGCAGTTCCATCTTGATGGGGGACGTCGAATGCTGTCGGTTGACCAATTCCTGAGACTTATCAGCGTGCCGGCCGTGGTTGCGGCCTTTTTGATCGCGTCCCAGGTCTCGGGCGCCGGTGTGTTCCACAACCAGCCGGCGCAGTTAACCAGCGAGTAACCCTCCTTCAAACCGGGCAGCGCGATTTGTGACACCGCTTTTGGCGGTGGCTGGCTCGTCCGCGCGCGTCGGCCGGTTCCAGATTCCTCTTTGGTTCCCGCGCTTTGTTACGGAAAAACACTTTGCGCGCGACGCGCGCTCTGCGTGTGAAACACAACTTTCGTTAAAATTGGGTCTGCGCCCCTTAATCCAGCTTTAGACGTCTCCCGTAAATGTACGGCCGCGCGCAGGGGGGACCCGTGCGCTTGCACCAATCTGGCTCACGGAGGCGGCTTTGCAGAATTTGCTTCGGAAATTTCTTGCTGATCAAGCGGGCGCGACTGCGATCGAATATGGTCTGATCGCGGCCGGCATCGCGCTGGCGATCATCGCGGTGGTCAATGGCCTCGGCTCGACCCTGAACACCAACTTCTCGACCATCAACTCGTCGCTGAAATAACCCCGTTGGCGCGGGCTGACGAGCCCCGCCGGAGGCTCTCCGGCGGGGGTCGGCCTGCACGCGACGTCGTTGCCGGTGACTGGAATTATGCAACCACGTCTTAAGGCACTCTTAGGGGCGCTCCCCGTACATTCGCGCACGCGCCAGAACGGGCGCCATATTCGCGTGTCTTTCTGGCAGGAGGCGGTCTTGCAGCGCATTTTTTCGAAATTTTTAGCGGATCAATCCGGCGCGACCGCGATTGAATATGCCCTGATCGCGGGCGGCATTGCCCTTGTGATCATCGCGGCGGTCCAGGGCATCGGCACGTCGCTGAACACCAACTTCAGCACCATCAATTCCTCGCTGAAATAACCCGAAATAACCCCTGGTCATCGCGACAGTTGAACCCCGCCGGAAACGCTCCGGCGGGGTTCTTCGCGCTCGGCGAGAGCCGACAGGGAAACGACACTCAGCGCTTCTGCGTTTCCGCAGATGACATCGCATCCCGTTCGGCGGCCTCGTGGCGCAACCAAAGGTCAAGGGCGGCGAGGAAGGTGATCGCAATGCCGATGCCGATGGAAAAATGCATCGCGCTGGTATGGGCAAAGCCCAAAATCCAGGGCGACACCACGAGCCAGAGCCCGACCGCCGCATTTACCCACTCCTCCCAGGCGGAGAAGGCGATCATGGCGGCGAGCGAAAGAATGATGATCGCAACGGCCGAGAGACGCAGATCGAGGTTGGCGGTGCGGCTCGCATGCGCGAAAAACATCGGCGCGCCGAACAGGATCACCGCCAGCAACAGATTATAGACATCGAGGACCGATTCCTGCCGCCATTTGCGCAATTTTGCCTCCCGTCAAAATCCGGCCCTGGCCAAAACCTTTGGGCCGTTGTTGATGGAGGCAACTTCGGAAGCACGCTCTCCGTTCCGCTGGCGCGCGCTCGACTTTAGCCCTAGTGGAGTGGATTCGACATTCGCTACAAGCCTCGCCGCGGGTTGGGCGAGCGAATGTCGAATCCAAAACTCCACTAGAAACTTATATTTGCTAGTGGTCCTTTGATTCTAACATTCGCAAAAGTGGCAGCTGCGGCGGGATGCGAATGTTAGAATCGGACCACTAGACTTTAGGTGCGAGGCGTCTCGTCGCATGTCAGCACGATCTTGCCGGCGAGGTTTCCGCTGGCGAGCCGCTCCAGTGCTTGCCGAACGTCGGCCAGCGGCGCGACCTCGGCAATGACAGGCTCGATCTTGCGGCTTGCGACGAGCGCAAAGATCTTTGGCAGATCTTCGAGGAATGGCTGAGGGTTCTTTCGATAGAGCAGCGAAATGCCGTAGAAGGTGCCGCGCCGGCCGCGCAGGCGGGAGCCGATGAAAACATCGAAGAACATCCGCGCCTGCGACAGCGCGCTGCTTGCCGCCACAAAACCGTAACCGACCACGCTGCCGCCGCGCCGCACCGCGCGAATGCAGCTCGCGATGTTGGCCCCGCCGATCGCGTCGAAGGCGGCATCGACGCCGCGGCCTTCATGCGCGCGAACGAGGCGGTCGATCGCGCCCGCTCGATAATCGAGCGGAATGCCGCCAAGTCTTCGGATCAACTCATGCTTGCCGCTTGAGGCCGTGCCATAGGCCTTGACGCCTTCGAGCTTGAGCAGTTGCAGCAGTGCGGTGCCGACGCCGCCGGCGGCGGCAGTGACCAGCGCGGTTGCTCCCGCTTTGACCTTTGCGACGCGATGGATCATCTGCCACGCCGTCACGTAATTGAGCACGACGCCAGCGGCCTCGATGTCGGAAACGCCATCCGGTACGGGTACAAAGTGGCGCGCCTCGCGCGTGATCTTCTCGGCAAAGCCGCCATGGACCGTGAGCGCGGCGACGCGCTGGCCGATGTGAAATCCCTTGACGCCGTCGCCGATCGCCTCGACTTCGCCCGCGATCTCGTAGCCGCCGACAATCGGCAGCTTCGGCGCGAAACGATATTTGCCGGCGAGCATGATGAAATCGGTCGAGCCCAGGCCGCAGGCGCGGATGCGCACGCGTATTTCGCCAGCGCCGGGCTCGGTGACCGGCAGATCGCGGGCCTCCAGGACCTCCGGCCCGCCGGGCCTTGTGATGACATAAGCGCGATAGGTCGCGGCCATGATGCGTCTCCTTGCAAAGCAGCTGCCATGCGGGGAATCTGGCCTCAGTCTGGTCCTAAGAAAATTGCATAATTTTCGGGGTTCGATATACATTTCTGTATGACATCGACCGAACCGGGCTGGGAGCTTTACCGCACGTTCCTGGAGGTGGCGCGCGACGGCTCGCTTTCGGGCGCGGCAAGAAAACTTGGGCTCACCCAGCCCACGGCCGGACGCCACATCGATCAGCTCGAGGCGTCACTGGGCGTCAAACTGTTTTCGCGCTCGCCGCTCGGGCTGAAGCCGACGCCATCGGCGCTCGAACTGGTCAGCCATGCCGAGACCATGGCGGCGGCCTCGCAAGCCCTGCGCCGCACGGCCTCCGGCGGCGCGCGGGAAGATCGCGGCACGGTGCGGATCACGGCGAGCGAAATGGTCGGCTGCGAGGTGCTCCCCGCCATGCTGGCGCGGTTTCGCGACAATCATCCCGGCATCGCGATTGAACTCGCGCTGAGCAACCGCAACGAGGATCTGCTCAGGCGCGATGCCGATATTGCGGTGCGCATGGTGCGGCCGCGGCAGAAATCGCTGCTGGCCAGACGAGTCGGCAAAAGCCCGGTCGGGCTTTTTGCCCACCGCGCCTATGCCGAGAAGTTCGGCCTGCCGAAGACGATCGGCGATCTGCAAAACCACTGCATGATCGGCTTCGATCGCAACGCCGAGCCGCTCAAAAGTCTCGGTCCGATGCCGTGGCCGCTCACGCGCGAGATATTCGCCTTTCGCAGCGACAACGATGTCGCTCAATTTTCCGCGCTGCGGTGCGGTGTCGGCATCGGCGGCTGCCAGCACGGCATTGCGCGCAACTATCCGGAGCTGGTGGGCGTGCTTTCGAAAACCGTCCGCTTCGAACTCGACATGTGGGTCGTGATGCACGAGGACATGCGCGCAACGCCGCGTGTGCGGCGCCTGTTCGATCATCTCGTCGCCTCGCTCTCCGCATTTTTGCGGGGCTAATGGCGAGCGCGACGCGCGAGAAGTTGCGGAACGATCACAATCCACAGCAAATCAGTCGCCGGTAGAAATCCGGTGCAGACTTGCGCCCCACTTTCGCTACATTCGAATCAGCGGTATTTTTTGCTCCGGGATCTTTCGAAGATGACACATTATCTGCTGTCCAATCCGTTTCATTCGAAGCAGGCGCAGGAGCAATTGCAGGAGCGCGCCGAAGAAACGCGCCGCGTTGCGATGATGTCCTCGCGATCGACGCCGGTGTGCGGACATTGCCGTTCCGACGACATCACCTGCGTCGCGACCGCGCAATGGAGCAACGAGAAGCAGGAGTGGGAACTCGCCAACACCTTCCATCGGCCGGCGCACTGCAACACCTGCAATCGCGACGGCGAGATCGTCTGGCTGCCTTTGAACTAGCCTGCGTGCCCCGCCAGCGCTTCGCGTTGGTCTCCGCCGGCAGGACGTTGGGGAGCCGATCCACGCAGAACCGAGCCCATGCGCCAGACGGCGGCGGCAGCGGCCAGCATGATCACGGGCTGTAGCCATGTCATCAGGCCGTCGCGTGGGAGGCCAGTCACGAAAAGCCACTTCAGCGACTCGTAAAGCAGATAGGCGCTGACCAGGCTGATCACGATGCCGGTCCAGCGCTCGACGTTGTAACGCGAGGTGATCAGCATCGCGGCCATGATGATGGCGCCGTATTTGACGAGCTTGCCCGCGATCACCACCACGCGTACCGCCATGGCGTAGGCCGGGTTCTTCGTGAGCGCCCACCCCATCGAAAAAGCGAGCAGGTTGAGGCACGCCACAAACGCGGCGGTCGCCAGGATGCAATATCCGATGCGAAACGCCACGCGGGGTCTTGATATCGTTTCCGCAAACCGCAGCGCGCAGGCTGCCGCCGCCAGCAAGGCAAGGTAGCTTGCGAGGTCGAAGGCGCGGAAGGCAGTCACGTTGAGGTGGCCTAACAGCCCATGGAGATGGTTCGCGGCCCAGACGAGGCCGGGCGAGGCGAGGGCGATTGCGATCCACGGCGGGGCCTGAAGTCCGCGCGCGATCTTGAATGCGCCGGCGGTGGCGAGCACGCAGGCGGCGACCGCGAACAGCCAGTACCAGAGGATGATCGAAAATCCCAGCGTCAGGGGAAACGACACCGCGACCAGGACGGCGAGTACGGCCGCGGTGATGATGTAGGAAAGTGGGGGCATGGAATTTCCTGCGACGCTCGCGTTTTTCTCAGGCCCTGCGGCCGAATTGCCCGCTCGCTTTGGCAAAGCGCTGCGACGCGACGGACGCCGGCTTTCCCCGATCCGGCGACCGCGGCTTGTAGTCGTCAAACGACGGCGGGCTGACCACGTGATCGCCGCTCGGCCAGAACAACAGGATGAGCCACAGGCCAAGGTTGACCAGGCCGGCAACGATACCGAGTGCCGGCACACGCGCGCCGAAGTAGTGATGCATCACCGCCAGCACGATCCAGCCGGTGATGACGATGACGGGGTCCCAGCCGATGTCGCGAACGCGCATCGCGGCGAGCGTATAGTGGCCGAACATGTAAAAGGCGACGAAAGCGTAGGCGGGCCATCCGACCGCCAAGAGCTGGTCAACCGTGGTCGGGCGAATGCCGAGGTGGCCGAGGTAGAACACAAACGGGATCGCCAGAATCATGTTCAAAACGCCGAACGCCAGCGAGCCGAGGAAATAATGCAGACGCCCAAGGCGGGCATTGAAGCCGAAGATCATTTCGAGCATCGGTCGCGCTCCCGGTTTTCGCAACCCTAGGCCGTGCGCGCTTGCCGGCGTGTTAAGATGACCGGGATTGGCGTCTCGCGGTTTCCCCGGCGTTGCGGGCGCAAGGTCAATTTGGCCGCCGGTGGAAACAAAAAATAAACCGTGTCGTCCGGCCCCGAAACGCGGCGCCTCTCCAGCTCACCCGAGCGGGGGCAAGGGGAAACACACGGCGTTCCCCGGCAAAATCCGAAGGCCTGATTTCCGCGTTCCAGGAACGCTCATGGACAGTGAGCGTTCGCAAGCAGACAGGCGCCGCAACGCGCGCCAGATGGAACTCGTTCAGAGGAGAATAGGTCATGAGGATTTTCAGCGGCCTCGCGCTGGCACTATCGCTGTCGCTATCGGCTTCCGCCGCGTTTGCCCAAACGAAGACGCCCGACATCTCCAACGCGCCGAGCTCGCAGAACTCCGGTGCCGGGATCGCGGGTCAGCCCGGCAACAAGAACGGGCCGGCCGCGAAGCCCGGGACGACGGGGACGGTCGGTTCAAGCACGAACCCGCAAAATCCCCCTGCAGTCCAGCAGGATGATCCTTCCAAGGTGAAGGGATTGCCCGGAAACAAGAGCGGGCCGCCCGCCAAGAGATAATGCGGGAACCTGCGACGTTCGTGCGGCCCTGCGAAAAGATGTCGCCACACATGCGATCGATTGCCTTTGATCCGACAAAATGAAGGCAGTAATCTTCTCGTAAAGATCTTCGCCTAAGCGAACGTCCAAGTTTCGCCGGCCAACAAGATTCGCGGAGAGATTCGCGAAACAAGATTCGCAAAACAAGATTCGCAAAACGTCATCAATCTAACAGTCGGGGAGGGTCGGATGGAGAACGCCCAACAATGCCGCGCGATCGCGCTGCTTTGCCGCCAGCAGGCGAGCATACATCCCGAACAGAACTGGAAATGGCTCGCCCAGGCCGAGCGCTGGGAGCATCTCGCTGAAGCGAGGGGCGCGCTGAAGCAGGACGCACCGGCAAAGGAAACGCGGGAGCAGCAACCGGCCGCGGCGTAAAATCGCGCGCAGCCTCCATAAGGGCTTGGCGCCGTCATCATTTCTTCAGAATTCACCGCTACCTTCAAAACCGTAGCGATCGTTCGCCGGATGTACGCGGATGGTCCACCGAGCCCCGGCATTTCATGCTGGGGTTTTTCGTTGTGGAGCAGGTTGCTACCGTGCCGTCGCCCGCTATTTGCTTCGGCTATTTGCGTTTTGAGGTGCCGAGAAAGGCGATGGGGCCTCTCGAACCGGCGCGTTTTGCGATAGGTCAAACCTTCGCCCCACCTATCGGTCCATGCTTGCGCGTTGCTCGCAAAGACGAGCCTGACAGGGAAACGCGCCCGACCGGGGGACGCAAATGAGGGAACGGCACGGCGAACTGATCCGGGAGACCGTGTTCTCCAAATCGGGCGCCGGCAAGTCGGCGGTCGCCGCGTCATGGAGCCGATCGCTGCTGGTCCATGGCCTTGATCCCGAAGCGCTTCGCCGCAAGGAACTTGCAGACGATGTCTCTTGCCGTCAGGCGCTGGAGCGATTCGGCGCGCTCGCTGACATCGCCGACAACGCCATGAACCGTTTGTTCGCAGCGGTCGGCGACAGCGGCTGCTGCGTCGTGCTGACGGACGCAAGGGGCCTGATCGTTGGGCGCCGCGGCAAGGCGGGCGACGACGGTTCGTTCCGCGAATGGGGCTTGTGGACGGGGACCGATTGGAGCGAGGCGACCTCGGGCACCAATGGCATCGGCACCTGCCTGGTCGAGCAGCGCCCGGTGACCATCGATCGCGCCCAGCATTTCTTCGATCGCAATACCGCGATGAGCTGCATGGGCGCGCCTCTGTTTGATCACGAAGGCGAACTCGCCGGCGTGCTCGACATCTCCTCGTGTCGGACCGATCTCACCGACGGCTTCCTGCTCTTGCTCAGGAACGCGGTGGCGGACGCGGCCCATCAGATCGAGAGCGAAAATTTCATCCGCACCTTTGCCGATTTTCGCGTCATCGTGGGAACGGGCAAGACCAGCGCGGGACCGGAGCTGTTCGCGGTCGACAAGGACGACTTGCTGATCGGAGCTACTCGGCGCGCAAGAAAGACCTACAACCTTTCGCGCGAAAGTTTTTCGAAACTCCGCCCAATCCGGGACGTGCTCGACGGCGCGCAATCCGCGCCCGATCTCGATGCCGCCGAGCGCGCCGAATTGCGGCGCGCGCTGGCGCATGCGGCTGGTAACGCCGCGCGGGCCGCGCGCGATCTCGGTATCTCGCGTGCCAGCCTTTATCGCCGCATGGCGCGGCTGTCGGTGCGGAGCTGATTGCTCGTCTTACTGCGTCACAAGCAACTTTAACCCCTCATCTTGAGGAGCGCGCTTGCGCGCGTCTCGAAGGATGAAGGCCGGCTAGCGTGGCGACTCTGACGTTCCTTTCAGTTTCGCAGCGATCTCTTCAAAGGAACGTCAGAGTCAAAGCCACACTAGAATCATATGTTTGCCAGTGTCCCTGAGGTTCTGACATTCGTAAGTGTGCCCGCCGCGACAGAATACGAATGTCAGAACCCGGACACTGATGGCTTCATGGTTCTCCTGGCGATGCGAAGCATCGTCCAGCAACGCCGCGCTATTTTTTGTCCCGTTCGCTAACGGCCTCGCCTACGCTCAGCCTGCTCGGGCACGCGGCTCCTCACCATGAGGGTGAAAAACTGCGACGAGCCGCGCCACCCGCCCAAAGTGTCTCGCAATCGAGACAGGTCGAGAGACGTGATGGCTTGACCGCCTAGCCTCTCACTCTCATCCGCATGCACACTCCTCCTTGAGACGCCGTGCAACAGGCGTTGCTTTCGGAGGAATGCCGACAGGCTGCAAGTTCAGGTCTGTGCGAGATGCCTTCCTCCGCTTTTTTCAAGCTCATCAACGGAGGGAAGTGACATGGATGCCAAGACAGACCAGACGTCGAACCTGAAGTCGCCTTTCAAGCCGCGCTACGAGAATTTCATCGGCGGCAAGTGGGTCGCGCCCACCGCGGGCAAGTATTTCGTCAACCCGTCCCCGGTCACCGGCAGATCGATCTGCGAGATTCCGCGTTCGGATGCGCAGGACATCGAAAAGGCGCTCGACGCAGCGCACGCGGCCAAGGACGCCTGGGGCCGCACCAGCCCGGCCGAGCGCGCCAATATTCTGAACAAGATCGCCGACCGCCTCGAAGCCAATCTTCAGCTGCTCGCGCAAGCCGAGACCTGGGACAACGGCAAGCCGATCCGCGAATCCAGCCTCGTCGATATTCCGCTCACCATCGATCACTTCCGCTACTTCGCCGGCTGCATTCGCGCGCAGGAAGGCTCGATCGGCGAGATCGATCACGACACCGTCGCCTATCACTTCCACGAGCCGCTCGGCGTGGTCGGCCAGATCATCCCCTGGAATTTCCCGATCCTGATGGCGGCGTGGAAGCTCGCGCCCGCGCTCGGCGCCGGCAACTGCGTCGTGCTGAAACCGGCCGAGCAGACGCCTGCAAGCATCCTGCTGCTGATGGAGCTGATCCAGGACCTGCTGCCGCCGGGCGTTCTCAACATCGTCAACGGTTTCGGCATCGAGGCCGGCAAGCCGCTCGCCTCTAGCCCGCGCATCGCCAAGGTCGCGTTCACCGGCGAGACCACGACGGGCCGGCTGATCATGCAATATGCCAGCCAGAACCTGATTCCGGTGACGCTGGAACTAGGCGGCAAATCGCCGAACATCTTCTTCCAGGACGTCGCCGACGCCGATGACGATTACTTCGACAAGGCGATCGAGGGCTTTGTGATGTTCAACGTCAACCAGGGCGAGGTCTGCACCTGTCCGAGCCGGGCGCTGGTGCATGAAAAGATATTCGACAAGTTCATGGAGCGTGCGCTCAAGCGCGTCAACGCGGTGGTGCAGGGGAGTCCGCTCGAGATGTCGACCATGATCGGCGCGCAGGCCTCGACCGAACAGATGGAAAAGATCCTGAGCTACATCGATATCGGCCGCAAGGAAGGCGCCCAGGTTCTCGCCGGTGGCGAGCGCAACACGCTGCCGGGCGATCTCGGCGGCGGCTATTACATCAAGCCCACCGTGTTCAAGGGCAACAACAAGATGCGCGTGTTCCAGGAGGAGATCTTCGGACCGGTAGTGTCGGTCACGACCTTCAAGACCGACGAGGAGGCGCTCTCGATCGCCAATGACACGCTCTACGGCCTTGGGGCCGGCATCTGGAGCCGCAACGTCAACCGTTGCTATCGCTTCGGCCGCGCCATCCAGGCGGGCCGCGTGTGGACCAACTGCTATCACGCCTATCCGGCGCACGCGGCGTTCGGCGGCTACAAGCAGTCGGGCATCGGACGCGAGACCCACAGGATGATGCTCGACCACTATCAGCAGACCAAGAACATGCTGGTCAGCTACAGCGAGAAGAAGCTCGGCTTCTTCTGATCTGAAACAGCCTTGCGCCGCCCCGGACGATCGTTCGGGGCGGCCCGTCGCCTGACGAAGCGCTCCCGGCGCCATTGACGTCGACGAGGCGCCTCAGGCGCGCTGCCTTGCTCCCTTTATCCGCCGGTGTCACACTTGATTCGATATTCAAGGTCGATGTCGGGATCATCAATGCTGAAGCTGGTATTTCCGTTTGTCCTCGCCGTCTCGGCTGGGATCAGTCTCGTCGTGCAGCAGGCACTGAATGCAAACCTGAGGGCCGTGCTGAATTCGGCCGCGTGGTCGGGCTTTGTGAGCTATTTCGTCGGCGTCGTCTGCATGGCCTTGTTCGCGCTTGCGCTGCAGGATCCGCTCCCATCAGCCGCGGCTGCGGCGCGCGTTCCCTTTCTCGCCTGGAGCGGCGGCCTGTTCGGCGCCATCTTCATCGCGCTTGCGATCTTTCTCATTCCGCAGCTTGGCGCCGCGACGTTCTTCGCGCTGTTGATCGCAGGGCAAATGTTCGGGTCGATCGTGTTCGACCATTTCGGTTTGCTGGGCCTGCCGGTTCACCCCGTCAGCGCAATCCGCGTTGCCGGCGCGGCGCTACTCGTCGGCGGCGTGGTGCTGATACGCATGTGAGCGGCGCGGCGGGCCCTGTTTCTTCCGCGCCTGAATCGGTGTAGCTTCGCCTCCGCGGTGGGGCGATTTCTCGATGTTGAATGGGCAAGGCAGACGCGTGCGGATTTGGGTAGCAACGCTGGTTGCCGCCGTGTATGCGTTCGGCGTTCTCGGTCCTGCGCTGGCCTTTTCGCATGCGGACCATGTTTCGATCCTGCACTCCCTGGCGGAATCGCACGGGGGATCGATTTTCCTGCACGTCCATCACGACGGTTTGGATCATGATGCGCCCACCAGGCAGGGCGGCGATGTCGGCCATCATTGCTGCGGGATATTCTCGCTTGCCACGCTGTCCGGCGCCGACACGGTCTTGTCGATCTTCGAAGGTCCTTTTGCATTCGTGAGGACTGAACCTGCCGATGAGGAGCCGTTGCTCCGCCCGAGTCGATTGGATCGCCCTCCACGCGACCATGCCGTGATCTGAACTTTCGCGTGAGTTGGCCCCCTGGGGCCGACCGCAGGCTTTGATTCAAGCAGGCACGGTTTCATCTTGCTCATCTATCGACGGACGACCTCCAGATGGCGGAGGGCGGCCAAAGTTGCGTTCCTCGGCTCTTTGGCCGCGTGCGCCTTGACGACCCGCGTTCAAGCCCATGGCATCGCCGGCAATCGCTTGTTTGCCGGCACGCTCTCCTTTGACGATCCGGCTGTCGCCGACGAAGCGATCCTGCCGGTGGTCAGCTCTCTCGATTACCCGGCGCAAGGCAGCAATGTTGCGGAAACCCGCATCAACGCTGCGTTCAACCGGCTGCTCACGCCCACGCTTGCGTTCACGATCGACAGCGGCTGGCTTCATCAGAACTGGCCGATCGGCAATCTGTCGGGCGCGGACAAAACCAATGTCGGCCTCAAATACGAGGCCTGGCGCGACAACCGCCACGAGGCGCTGGTCTCCGTGGGGCTTGCCTGGGGCATCGGTCATGCCGGAAGCGCTGCTGTCGGCACCGACGCGCCCAACACCGTCCAGCCAGGCGTGTTCTTCGGCAAGGGCTTTGGCGATCTGCCGGACTCTCTGTCGTGGCTGCGTCCGTTCGCCGTCACCGGTGCAATCGTCGACGAGACCCCGGTGGGTTCGTCCCGCGCCAGCGCGTTCGCGCCGAACCTGTCGACGGGACGATTTGATCCGCTCGCTGCTCCGGGCGTCGAAACCCTGCACTGGGGTTTTTCGGTGCAATTCTCGACGCTGTATCTGACGAGCCGCTTCGACGGTGGTCCGCCCAAGGAGGAGCCTGCCAGTCAATGGGTGCCTCTGGTCGAATTCAAGTTCGACAGCCCGAGCGGCGGCAAGACGGCCGCGACCGCCAATCCCGGCTTCGCTTATGTCGATCGAACGTGGCAGGTCGGAGCCGAGGTCATCGTGCCGATGAACCACGCTGGCGGCAACGGCCCGGGTTTCCGCGCGCAGTTGCTGCTGTTCCTGGATGATCTGATGCCGTCGATCTTCGGAAAGCCGCTGCTGACCGACAGGGCGCCGGCGGGCCGGGAAATGAAGTGGTGAGGTGTCCGCCAGTGTGGCGGTTCAGACGTCCGCGTCATTGCTGCAGCGGGTTCGTCATGCGGACGTCTGAACCAAAGCCACACTGGATCAATAGGTTTGCTAGTGTCCTTTCGATTCCGAAGTTCGAAAAGTGGCTCCGGAAATGATAACGAACTTCGGAATCGGGACGCTAGCGCACGCAGGGCCGCGTCAAGCCCGCGTGGACTGCGGACGAGAAAATCGTCGCACGAACAGTCCGCCGAAACCAAGCAGCCAGATGTATCTGGCGAGATCGGGGGAGAACGCCGCAACCACGGTGCCGGGGATGAACACGAGGAGCGGAAAGAACGAGCCGATGATTTCGGGGCGGTGCTTTTCCTGGCGATGGATCAAGAGCCAGAGCGCGGAATTGAGCGCCGCAATAACAGTCAAATGAAGACCGTAGAGCACAGCGACGGCGTGGCTCGCCCCGTAACTGGAGGAGAGGCCGTTGGTGACCGGCAGCAGGATGATCGAGAGCAGGAAGAGCAGGTTCAGGAAGACGACGTTGCGGGTGCCGTAAGGCTGCCGCGCGAGCCGTCGCTGATGGCTGAACCAGAAGATGCCGGCGATGACGAAGGACAGAACGAACCCTGACATCCGCCCCGAATAGAGATGATAGAGATCGCTCCAGGTGGGCAGATGGTCGAACTGGCCGCTCTTCGGCAAATCATAGGCAAGTAGCGTCATCGCGACGCCAAAGATGGTGTTACTCAGCGATTCAAGCCGGCGCATCTCGAAATGGTCGGGGTTGGGTTCGCTCATGCTGACATCCCTGATCGGGCCATGCTTGCCGGGACTGCCATTTGTTGCAAATATCGCTCAAACAGTCACGCGCGGCAGGATCAAAAGAAAGGGGGAAGAATGAGGCTCGCTGCAAGACTGTTCGCCATCATGGTTGCGCTGTTATCAGCGCAAACCGCGTTTGCCCAGACGACCTATCCGAACCGGCCGGTGAAGATCCTGGTGGGATTCACGCCGGGCACCGCGCCCGATCTTGCGGCGCGCATTCTCGCCGACCGCTTTGCGGAAATCTGGGGCGCGCCCTTCGTGGTCGAGAATATCGCGGGCGCCGGCAGCAACATCGCGACCGCGCAGGTCGCCAAAGCGCCCGCGGACGGCTACACGCTGCTGATGGGCGGCAACTCCGCGCTCGTGATCAATCCGAGCCTTTACGACACGCTGCCGTTCGATCCGGTGAAAGACTTCGAGCCGATCACGCAGGTCTTCATCGCCGCCAACGTGCTGGCCGTTCCCGCCGAACTGCCGATCAAGTCGGTCGAAGACATCGTCACGCTTGCCAAAGCAAGTCCGGGCAAACTGTCTTACGGCCATGCCGGCGTCGGCACGTCGCAACATCTCGCCGGCGAATTGTTCAAGCACATGGCGCAAATCGAGATCGCTCCAGTGCCCTATCGCGGCACCACGGCGCTGATGCCGGACCTCTTGGCCGGACGCATCACGATGTCGTTTGCCAATATCTCGAACGTCGTGCCGCTGGCGCGCCAGGGCAAATTGCGCGCGCTCGCCATCACGTCGATCAAGCGCTCGCCGCTGGTGCCGGAGCTGCCGACCATGGCGGAGAGCGGCTATCCCGGCTTCGAGGCCGTGCCGTGGTTCGGCCTCGTCGCGCCGGCGGGCGCGCCGAAAGACGTTCTGGACAAACTGCACGACGAAGCCGTCAAGACGCTCGCGCTGCCGGATGTGCGGAAAAAATTCGACGAGCTCGGCATCGAGCCGGTCGGCAATACGCGCACCGAATTCGCAAGCCTGATCAAACGCGAAATTCCGGAATGGGCGAAGGTGATCAAGGACGCGAACATCAAGCTCGGGAATTAGTCTGCGGCGTCACATGCAGCATTAACACCACATCACCAAGAGGTTCGCGTTGAGCCGGAAGCGGACGCAGCGATCACGCCAGCTCCAGCTCCAATCGCGCCTGCTTTTTGGTTTTGGCGGGCGAGATTGCAATCTTCACATTGTCGCCCAGCGCCGTCAGAAAACCGAACAGCCGTTCGAAAGAGTAGCCAGTGAAGTGTCCGCGTAGCAACTTTGACACGTCTGGCTGTGCCAGTCCGATCAGCTTAGACACCTCGGCCTGTGTCATCTTCTTCGCTTTGATGCGGGCGGCGATGGCAATTACAAGGTCCGCCTTGATGAGATGCTCGTCAGCGTTTGGCAGGCCGATGTCGGCGAACACGTTGCCGCTGCTCCTTGTCGATTTGACTTTGCTTTTCATAGTCGCTCTCCGCATACAACTGCTCAGCTTGCTTCAGCCTTACCTTGATTTTATCAATCTCTGCCTTCGGTGTTTTGATTCCGCTTTTCGATTTCTTCTGGAAGACGTGCAGCACATAGATCACGCCTTTGAACTTCACCGTGTAGACTGCGCGGAAGGTGTCGCCATCGAAGTCCGAAATAACCTCAAGAACGCCCGCCCCGCTGAACCCGCCGAGCGGTTTCGTGTCCCGATGCTTCCCGCCCTTTTGTGCCATCCTCAGTGCAAACCCGATAACGCGCTTAACCTCCAGGGGCAACTCGGACAGGTCTTCTTCTGAAGAACCTACAAATTCCAGCGGCGTGTCGGTATCGCTCATCTCGTGCGTCGGGTACCTGTACGCACAGATATAGTATATATACTATAAATGTCAAGCTTGGCCTGACGGGTGTGTAAATCCCTCCGCCGAGCCGACGGTTTCGACGCTCGTGTTCCAGCGGTCGAGATAGGCTCGCGCCGACACTTTTCCCGAATCCAAAAACTCAATTCGATTTTAGTGTCATTTCCGCTGCGCTTAAGCGAGGTTGGCTTGCGAGCGTTCAGCTCCCCTCGATGCCTGGTCGAGGTAGAGCCTCAGCATGGGACCCCCAAGCTGAGGCTCATTTCTTTCTGGATGCGCGTTTTGATGCGCGGCGCGCGCTCACGCCGACGGTGCGGCGCGCGAGCCGCACCGGCTCGTCGCCCGCGTGCAAAAAGCTTGCAGCGATCCTGACAGCAAACCGTTCGTGGTTCTATTGCCCTCGAGGACAATGGAACTTGGCGCTTAGATCAAGGATGATGTGGTCAGACGGCGGCAAATCGAAGGGCCTTTTGGGGGCTGCCATGAGTCAGTTACAGGACATGATCGACGAATTGAGCGTGCGGGCGGACGACAATGACTTGATCGCCTTGCTCGCCACCAGCAGGCAGGCGCGCATTTACAACGCGCATCTGGCGCGGGAACTGCGGGATGTGGTTCGCTTGCTCAAGATCGAAGTGGATCGCTACTACCCGCCGGCGCTTTGCGAGTCGAAAAAAATCCGGATCTTGAGCGGGCCCGGAGTCACGCATTGACCCTCAGCATGAGACCGCGGCACGGTTGATGCGGAAGTCTGAACCGCCCCGCCAGAGCGTTTTCGAGCGAAGTGGATACCGGTTCGCGTGAAGAAAACGCGTCAAAACCAAAACCTAGAGCCCGGTTTTGATTCAATCAAAACCGGATAGGCTCTAGGGTCCGCCATACTCGAGACCGTAGACCGGCGCGACCGGCTTGGCATAGGGACTTGTATCGACCCGATCGTCCCTGGGGTCGTAGCAATAGCGGGGAACGCTAATGTAGTCGGGCGGCCCGCAATATCCGCGCGGCGTGCGGATGATGACCTGTCTCGCTCTGGCGTGGACGCCGTTCGGCACCGGCTGAGCGAATGCGAGCGAACTTGTCATGATGAGCGTCGTGACGAGAGCGGTCGCCAGAACGATTGTCTTCAGTTCCATGCGTCTTTTCCTTCTTCCGCGAGAAAGAACAGAGATCGGCGAGATTGGTTGCGCCTTGCCATAGGCGCTCGTTAACCCGGTCGAAACCATATCAAATTTTCGGAAAATGGAAAACGAACTTCAGGACGGCCTGCGCGTCGATGACTTAGGTCGATGACTTGGGTCGATGACTTGGGAGGGCGTCACCATGACGATGCACAGATCATTCAGCAAATTCGAGATCGATATCGCACGCTACCGCCGCCTCGTGCGGGAGGTCACCGATCCGCTGGCGGTGTGCCTGCTCGCGGTTGTGATCGAAGATCTTGAAGCCAGCTTTCTCGAAACTGGTCGCAAGGAGGGGCCGTCGCCGCCATCGAACGGCATCAACGTGCGGCCAGTCGAAAGGTGAGCCTCGGCGTGGGATCGCCAGGCGTGAGGCTCATTGTTTTGGGCGCAGGCCTTGCGCCCCCACGCTATTTGCAAACCATCTGCGCGTAGGGGATCCCGTTCGCCCACTGC
>Ga0070741_10010526_pt1 | contig 17427 bp, 17 predicted proteins | sample Coa_R1_4_FD_66440 | JGI IMG/M metagenome (GOLD analysis project Ga0070741, IMG submission 66440) | Surface soil microbial communities from Centralia Pennsylvania, which are recovering from an underground coalmine fire - Coalmine... | ecosystem: Environmental > Terrestrial > Soil > Unclassified ...
GCCGACGACGACCACGGCACCGTCGAGCGGCTGCGACCCGTCCTACCCCGACTTCTGCATCCCGCCGCCGCCGCCCGACCTCGACTGCAAGGACATTGCGCAGAAGAACTTCAGGGTGCTGCCGCCTGACCCGCACCGATTCGACGGGGACAAGGACGGGATCGGCTGTGCGAGCTGACCCGCGAGCGTTCCGTCCCCCGGGAACGAGAAGGCCCCGCGGAGACGGGGCCCCTCTGACGGAGAAGGAGGGATTCGAACCCTCGAGGCAGCCATTCAGCCACCTAACGCCTTAGTCCCCGAGGAGCGCTTCAGCGAGTTTCATCTAGCCGCCAAAACGCGCGAATTTGCGGCTCCGCGGGGCGAGAGGTTGCAGCCGGTTTCACCCCCTGGTTGACATCGCGTTACCAGCGAGGAGGTGCCCGAACCGCTCCCCGAGCGCGTCCCGCAGCTCGTCGGCATGCCGCGCCTGCTCGAAGAGGTGGGTGTAGACGTTCAGCGTCGTTTCAACCGTGTCGCCGAGCTGTGCCGCGACCCGCGCCGGATCCAGCTTTAGCTCGACGATCAGCATCGACGCGTAGGTGTGCCGGAACGTATGCGGCGTGATCTTGCCGGGCAGCCCCGCCTTCTCCACAGCGCGCCCGATCCCGTGGGCCGTGGCGCTGTGCTCGCGGCCGCGCCCGTCCGGTGCCGCGAACACGAAATCGGTCTCCGTGCTGTAGCGCGACGCTAGCCGATGGGCTTTCAGCATCTTCGCGAGCTGCGGGACGAGAACGACCTCCCGCACCGAGGTCGGCGTCTTCGGCTCGACCAGCTCGCGCTTCCGGTCGAGCTGCTTCCGAACGCGCAAGAAGCCGCGCTCGAAGTCGATGTCGTCCCAGGTTAGGCCGAGCGCCTCGCCGATCCGCAGGCCGCCGAAGATCAGGACGGCGATCAGGACGCGATACCGCCCGTGGCCGTCGAGGAGCTTCCCGATTTCCGCCTGCGAGAGGATCCGCTTCTCCTTGCGCACGATCGTCGGGCGCTCGCCGCGGTCGAGCTTCGAGACCGGGTTCGCAGCGATCAGCCCCATCCGTGCCGCCTTCCGCATCACCGCGGAGAGCGCAGAAAGCGCGCCGTTGATCGTCGCCCCGGCGTAGCCCTGCTTCTGCATCTCGGTAACGAGCTTCGCGACGTCGTCCACGGCGATGTCTGTCAGCTTGCGACGCTTGAAGCGTGGCAGCAGGTGCTTGTTCAGGTCGTAGCGGTACTTGTCGATCGTCCGCGGCCTGCGATTCAGCTCCGCGAGCCACGTCGCTGCGAACTCCTCGAAGGTCTGCTTCGAGGGTCGCACCGCCTCGCCCTTCCGGATTCGGCCCGTCAGCTCGGCGCGCTCCGCCTTCGCATCTTCGAAGCCGCCCTCCACGGTCTTGAACCGCAAGCGGCCGTCCGAATCTCGGAACTGGATCTCGTACTTGCCGGAGACGCTGCGGTAGACGCCGGGAGCCTTCGTCTTCGTCCGGCGGGGAGCCTTACTAGGCTGGCTCTGCATGGGGACTTTGCCTCCTCATGCCGGGGCGGGGCCGTTGGCGCGGTGCCCGCCCATTGACGTTGTCGCGTGGAGCATAGGACCGACCACCTAACTTCCGCAAGGCCCGAGCGCGAGGAAGTACTCGTCCAACTCGCGGCGGTTGTAGAGCACGCGACCGCCATCACGGTGCGAGGGGATGTTCCGATCCTTCTCCAGTCGGGAGAGCGGAAGGCGCAGGTACTCGGCTGCCTCCGCCCGCGTCATCCAGGGCGAGCCCGTCGTCCCGATGGTCGCCAGAACACGCTCCGTCACCTGCTTGACGATCACGGCGACCGTCTCGTCCGACAGTTCGATCGTCACCGGTCGTTCGTCCTCGGAGCGTCGCCGTGCCGATCAACGGGGGCGAGACGGATCGCCACCACCTCGCGACAGACGGGGCAGACGAGGACTTCGGCCAGCTCGGGCGCGAGGAGGGTGCGCGGGATCAGGAAGGCGTTGCGGTGCTTGCAGCTCATGCCCCACCGCCTCTCTCCTCGGCCACGATCTCGCGCATAACTTCCAACGGGATGCTCGACGCCGCGTAGGGGCGGAGCTGCCGGAAGAGCGGCTCGATCTCGTCGTCGGTCGGCCCCTCGGGGGCGACTTCGCGCACCCCCCCGCCAGAAACCGGTACAACCGGTACAACCCGCATGGTTGAGCCAAAAACAGGCTCCGCAGGAACCGGTACAGAAACCGGTACGGGGTCGGTGGAAACCGGTACGCCGTCACGCAGATAGCGGAGCCAGGCGTCCTGGAACTGCGCCCGCTCGTAGCCGTTACCCCGTCTCGCCCCATCGATCCGAATCGGCTTCGAGTAGATCCCGAAGGGTGCGAGCTTCCTCCCCAGCTCGCGGGTGGTCATTCCCCGGCCGTCGTTCCAGCCCCCGTAGGGCAGCTCGTCGGAAGCGTTGAGGGCCTCCACGAGATCCGCGCAGGTCGTCCGCTCGCTCGCGAACAGGTCGCGGATGTGGGCGAGCAGTTGCACATTCCCGGAGGCATCGCGACGGGCACCGGCTCCACCTGAAAGCTCGATCGCGGCGGCGCGTGCTCGCTCGGGCCAGTCGCCCCCGGCGAGGTCTGCGATCCGGAGGAGGATGCGCCAGATCTCGTTCCCGCGGGAGTCCAGCTCCGGCAGCTTCTCGGGCTTGCGGGCCTTGTCGCTCAGCGCGTCGGCCGCGGTTCCCGCCCAGGCCGCAAGGTGAACGCGCAGCGCTTCCGCCTCCTCCTCGATCTCCTCGGGATCGAAGTCCTCGTACGTGTCCGAGGGGAGCGGCGGCTTCATCCGGATCGGGATGGAACGGTGGGCGAGCGTGTCCGGCAGCTCGCGGAGTCCGGTCGTGGCCTTGGGGCAGTAGGCGTCGAACGCCTCGGGTTCGTGCGTGCGCGGGTGGCAGCGCCAGGCGGGCATGTTGCGCTGGTAGCCGTTGTTCAGGACGTTCTGGATCCCGCGTGCGCCATCGTCGTTCTTCTTTCCGAAGACGGTGTCGATCTCGTCGTAGAGGAGCGTCGGCTTCAGCTCCTCGATCAGCCGGAAGAGCACCGCCTCGGTCATGTTTCCGCCGAGGACGGGGTTGTGGGCGGTCACCCTGAGCACGCGCAGGAGCGTCGTTTTGCCCGAGCCCGGCTCGGGACTATGCGGATGGAGGTACGGCGTCGCGTAGGCGCACTCGAAGACGTAGGTGTGCGCGTTCCAGAGGGCAACGACGTCGGCCTCGGCGTCCCCGATGACGACGAACCTGCACACGAACGCCTTCGTCTGATCGAGCAGCGCCGCGAGCGACACCGGCTCTGTCGCGGCGTCGATCTCGGCCAGCGTCTTCCGCTCGCTCACGCCGCCTCCCCGATCAGCGTCTCGATCGGCCGCACGAGCTGGACGAACGACTGGCGCTGCGCCCAGGCGAGCGAATCCGAGTCGATCAGCGTCGGGTCGACGGGCTCGCCCCGCAAGAGGGAGGCGCACGTCTCGACGTCGCGCGCGAGTCGGAAGGCGACCGCGAGCCGGTTCGCGTGCGGGTACCTCTCACGCAACTCAACCCACAGCTCCGGCGTAATCGGCTCCTGGGGATCGCGCGGTACGCTCATGGAACGAGCCCCTGCACGTCGCCCAGCTCGGTCGCCTTCGCGAGGAGGGCGTACAGCTCGGGCTGAGACACGATCCAGGACTGGAGCCGCAGGCGCTCGTCGTCGTTCTCCACGTGGACGCGCACGACCGGCTTACCTTCGACCGGAAGCACGATCACGACCTCGGGGCGCTTGGGGAGCGGCGTCCACTGTGCCGCGTCCTCGCGCGCGATCAGGTTCGCCGCAACGCTGAGAAAGAGTTTCAGCTCGCGGGTCGGCAGCTCCTCGCGGACACGGTCGAGCAGGCGCCCCTGCGCTCCGAGCGCGTGGGAGAGGGCCGCGCTGTACACGGGGGCGTTCACGCGGCCCCCGCTAGTGAGGCTGGATCAGCCTCCGATGATGGTCGAGCAGGCGCGCGCGCGTTGCGACGTGTCGTGCGACGCGGCGAGCGCGCCGTACGGACTTCCCCCACGCGTCGAAGGAGGTGGAGCACGACGCGACGCACTGCGGTCGTGTAGCGACGAACAGTCCTGCGGACGCCTCGCTCAACCTCTAAAGCGATCGAGCGCGCATGCGCGGCGGAGGAGGCCTCCGTGTCGCGAGGCGGCGCGCCCCACGCCGCACGATCCATTGCGTTCATTGGCATCTAAGGTAATGCTGCGAGCGGACGACGCACAGCACGCGCTCAGTACGTCGCTTGCGTGTCCTCGGGCCGCGTCAGGCCGCCGCCGGGAGCGAGTCGCGGATCGGTCGGTAGCGGGCCCACACTCGGGTTCGGGTTCGTGTCGGGGGTGACGCCTTTGCGCAGCACCGGGTTCTCGCCCGTGAGCAAGCCGATCCCTGTGAGGAAGCTGAGCGCCTTCGTCTGATACTCGGGCGAAGAGCTGTACTCCGGCCGCGAGCGCAAGAACGCCGCGTACTGATCGGGAGCCCAACCGGCGATTGCCGCCTGCTTCAGCGTCGCTAGCCCCTTCGCGTCCGGAATCCCCATGATCGACTGATGCACGTTGAGGAGCGTCGCCGTGTTCGCCTTGAACTCGTTCGACTCGATGTAACCCGGCTGCTTCTTCACAACCGCCTGGAGCGTGGCGGGATCCCAACCGTTGACGATCGCCTCCCGCAGCAGTTCTTTCGAGACTCCTCCACCGGGCGGGAGCAAGTCTTGGACGGCCGCGAGGTACTGAGGCGCGCTCTTCTTGTAGATAGGGCTCGACTCGAAGTGCGGCGACTTCGAGAGCGCGACGGCCAGCGAGTAGCTCGACCACCCGCTGCGGACGTAGTCGAGGACAACTGCATTGCTCGGCCTCCGCCCCGTGTATGAGACGAAGTAGCTCTCCAACTGCCGCGTGAGGCTCCGCCAGTCCGAGACCGTCATCGGCTGCCCGTCGTAGCGCACAGCATTCGCAGGCGCGATCGTCGCGTCCGAGAGGATCAGCTTCCCTTTCCGGCTGACGCCAACGACCCACGGGTTCGTCAGCCCCTGCTCGACCGTTTGCGTATCGACGCTCTTCCCGGCGGTCTGAGGCGCGGAGGGGGCGGCCGTCCCGACGTAGCCCTTCGGGAGATACTGCGAGATGTAGGTGCCGCCCTGGTCGCCGCCATAGCCGTTGCGCCAAATGTCGTCGATCGTGCCGCCGTGGACGGTGGCGTAGCCGGAGAGCCGCCACGCCGCGTACTGGATCGCGAAGGCGGGATTGACCTTGTCGGCGTTCGAGATCGTGTGGTTCGCGCGGAAGAACGGCACACCCGCGGCGTTCGCGGCGGCTGCCGTGTTGTCCCTGATCTGCGCCATGCCGAGAGCGCCGGACGGGTTGCTCGCGTCCGGGTCGCCCTTCGATTCGGCCCAGAGGACGGCCGCGAGCTGCGTCGGCGTGATGCCGCCGTAGCGACCGGCGGCGTTCCAGATCAGCGAGGGGATGTTCCCTCGGTTCAAGGCGGGATGCGCCTTGATGAAGGCGAGGAAGTACGCGCGCTCGCCGGTCGGCTTGCTGGCCGTGCGCGGCGGGATCGTGATCGGCGGGAACTTGTTACTCGTCGTCGTCTTGACTGACGCGCCCGCTCCGGGATCGACTTGCTCGTTAGCCATTGCTCTCTCCCTTCACGAGATCGTCCAGAAAGCTCGGGTTGTGCGCGAGATAGGGCTGTAGCTCGGCGTAGAAAGACGGGTAGTCGCGCTTGACGAGCGGCAGGAGTTGCGCCGTCCACTCGTGCCACGCGTCGTTCATCGCCGCCTCCGTGATCTGCAGCTGCCCGTCCTTCGGGTGCGCGAGGTCGTACAGCTCGCGTGCGCGCCCGAAGAGGTCGCGCCAGAGCGATCGGTTCGGCGACTGGCTGTAGATCGCGAGCCGTTGGTAACGCTCGAATCGTGGGAGTTGCGCGAAGCGATACTCGCGGACGAGGTCGCCGTGTAGGTCGTAGGAGCGGTCGAGCTGCTTAACGATCGCGAGCTTCTGCCCGCCGTCGAGATGCCGCTCCCCCGCCGGGTACACCGTCGCCAGGTACTCGGGGCTCGTGTAGTGGGCGTAGGCGACGAGCGCTTGGGCGACCTTGGGGTTCACCTTGTAGCCCGTGAGCTGCTTGTCGGTTGCCGCCAGCGAGAGCCAGGGCGCCGTGTAGATCCGCACCTTGAGCGCGGCCCGCTGGTCTGCGTTGAGCCGCGCAAGCGCGAGCGACGGGTAGGGCGGGAGTGTGTGCCCGTCCACGACGACCGACGCGGCGTGCTCGTCCACGAACCCGCGCAGGGCGGCTCGCGCCTCGCCCGTGTCTTCGTTCCGCTTCTGGAGCGCGTCGATCTTGTCGCTCAGCTTGCGCACGCCGCGCACGTAGGCGAGATAACCGCGTCCGTACTGGAGGAGCGTCTTGTCGCCCGTGTCTGCCGCGTCGCGGTAGCGCGGGTCGAGCAGACCGGCGCCGACGAGCATCTGGAGGCTCGCGTCGAGCCTGTCGCGGTTAGCGCCCTGCGCAACCGTGAGCACGTCGGAGTGCCAGCGCGTGAGCGCCGTGCCGTAGGCGTGCTGGTCGAGGAGATCGGAGCGCACCTGCGCGAGGTCGCCGGGGGCGGCGTGGGCGAGCTGGTCGCGGAGCCGCTGCGCCTGTTCGCTTGAAATCAGGTGTCGCCCTTCGAGGACGCCGATGTCGATGCTCGTCCGCTCGCGCAGCGTCGGGGTTCGGCCATTCTTGGCGGCGAAGTCGTGGTAGGCGAGCGCGCGCAGACCACTGAGGCGGATCCCCTCGCGCACCTGCTCCGGCACGGTGCCGCGACCGACTAGCGCCGCCTGAACGGCCGCCTCGCGCTGCATCAGCGCTGTCTCGTGCTTGATCCGGGACGGGTAGGGCTGGTCGCGCCAGAAGCGCGCCTCCACCGCCTTGCGGTCGAGGACGCGCGGTGTGAGGCCACCGAAGAGGAGCGGCCCGAACACGTTCAGGAAGCCGCCGGGTACGTAGAGGGGAGCTTTCGCCTCCGCATGCTGCTCGCGCACGAGGCCGCGCAGGCTCGTCACGTCGTTGCCGGGCAGGTCGTCCGGCTCCTGCTGCTGCGCGCGGCTGAACGCCGCAACCTGCGGGAGCTGCTCTAGCTGCTGCACGAGCGGCTGCCATCGGTGCGCATACGCCCGGCCGAAGCGGTCGCGGTTCGTGACCGTGTGCAGCGCGATCTCCGCGCCGGCGCCGAAGAGGTCGGAGATCGTCTCGTCGCCCCGTGTCAGCCCCGCCGCCTCCCCTATCGTGCTCCACGTCGAAACGGAAGCCGGGTTGACGACGAGCGGGTTGCCGCTCTTGTCCCAAGCGACGGGCATGACGCCCGCGTCCTGCATCCAGCCCGGCAGGTGCTTGAGGATCGGATCCTCCTCGATCTCCTGCGAGTGACCGATCTCGTTCACGATCGCCGCCTGACCCGGGTGGTCGCGCAGGAAGCGCAGGCTCCAGACGAACGAGCGCGACATCCACGGGTAGACGAAGACGATGTGGCGGAGGTACTGCCGCTCGGCCCAGGTCAGGTTGTCCAGCTCGACCATCGCCTTCTTCGCCCGTTGCGAGGCGGCGACGACGCGCTTGTGCAGCTCCGGGTCGTCCAGCATCCGCGTCAGCGCGTCCTTGATCTCTTCCGTCGTGCGGAAGCCCTCGCGGCGCAGCTCGTGGATCACTGCCGCCCGCCGGAAGATCCGATCGGTGATGACGTTCCAGCCCGCCGCCAGCGCGTGCGAGACGCGCGTCACCGCGCCGACATCGGGTGAGTAGGAGAGCGTGCGGCTCTCGCCCGCGAGCGCGTCGACGACGCGCGTCAGGTGCGGCCCGTACCACTCGCTCGCCTTCAGCGCACGCACGAGGTTCGGGATCGCGAGCACGCCCGCCTGCATCGCCAGCATCCCGGCGTTGCCGAGGACGTTGATCAAGTAGGCCGGGCGCAGGAAGAGCGTCAGATCGCGCAGCGGCTCGTTCACTGCCGAGAAGACCTTCGCGGCCCCACCGGGACGACCCGAGCGTGGGTCATCGAGCAGCCGCGAGTCCACCCAGCGCACTTGCTCGCCGGGCTTCACCTCGGCACGCGAGGGATAGAGGAAGCGGTTCAGGTTCTCGATCGCGTCCTCGGGGAGCCCGGCCAGATCCGCCTCGCTCAGATGGCCTTGCTCGATGTTCGAGAGCAGGCCCTTCAGGTACTCGTCGACCGCGCGCCGGTCGCGGATCGGCTGGTGGTACTCGCTTAGCGGCGTCTCGTCCGCGTAGTGCTCCCACAAGCGCTTCCAGGCGTTCAGTTTCGAAGCGACGTGAACGGTGCGCACGTAGCTCTCGCGCGCCAGATTTGTGGCGTCGATCCGGAAGTCGCCCGCGCGGATCGAGTCGCCCGTGAAGGCGTGGTTCAGTTCCGGCAGCGTCGATGGCACCGGAATCCCGTACTTGTTCGCGCGCATCCCCCAGAACGAGCCTGGCGCGCGCGTCTTCGCCGGGCTGACGAACGGCAGGTAGTGCGCGTCCGGGTTCGCGGTGGCGCTGCGCACGCGCTGCGGCGTGAGCGCCACCTTCGCCTCCGGCGTCGCGAGCTTCGCCCGTACCGCCTTCAGCGCCTCCGCCTCAGATGTGTAGCGCGGCCTCCCCAGCTCGCCCGCCGTTTCCGGGTGCGGCTTCACAAGCTCGGCTGCGATCTGCTCCGCCGTCCGGCCCAGCGCCGCGAGGCGCAGGATCTCGTCCTTGCCCGTGAGCGCCGGGACGATCTCGTTCCGCGCCGGGTTGCGTAGCTCACCGCGCACGACCTCGCCCACGGACGCAACGCGCCCCTCGGCCTGCTCAGGCGCGAGTCCGAGCAGGCGGATGCGGACGATCGTCTGCTCCACCATCGCCTGCCGCACCGCCTCGATCGCCTGCGCCAGCTTCGGGGACGGGTTCGCCGCCGCCTTCTCCGCCGGGCCGAGCAGGTCGAGATGCGCCCGATGCGCGTCCCCGTCGCCCCACCCGTTCTCGATCGCCCGCTCGTGGAAGCCCCGCCACGTCTGGAACGGCGTCGGATCGTCGGTCGCCAGCACCTGAATCGCCTTCTGCTCAGCGGCCGAGAGCCCGAGCCAGCGGCGCGGCATCTTCGCGATCACGCCCGCCGTCGTGACCGCGCTCTGGTTCGCGCGCAAGACCGGGTCGAGGAGCGCCAGGCGCACGTCGCGGTCGATCCGATCGGCGGCGCGCAGTTGCCGCTGCGTCTTCGACGGCAAGCCGAGATAGCGCGTACGCAGCCCGAACGCATCGAAAAGCGCCGCGAGCGCCCCAGCCGGTTCCGGCTCGGCCGCCGTCTTGCGATCGAGCAGGTACGTCTGAATCTTCGCCGCGAGCGGGTTCGTAGAGAGCGGCAGATCCGCCCCCTCGCCCAAGCGGTAGCTGCCCGGCGACGCCTTCGCCAGCGCCGCCCGCGCAACCGCGCGCGCCCCCGCGCCTTCGGCCAGCGCCCGCCCGGCCGCGCCCACGCGTCCTGCCGTGCCCGCGCCGAGCGAGGCCAGCCCCCAGAGGTCGAGGATCAGGTTGCCCGCGTTTTCGCCGGGGTTGTGGATGTCGCGGCCGAGACCGTGGTAGACGCCCTTCGCCAGCATCGCGTTCGTCTGCGCGAACGGCTTCACGCTCCCCTGCTTCACGCTCGCCCCGATCGCGCGCCCCTCCGCCAACGCCGTCGCCGGAAGCCCGAGCGCGATCCCGCCCACGACTTGCAGCGACGCGTTCAGCGAGCCCGCCATGATCCGGTTGAAGAGGTCGCCCTCGTCGTGGACGACCTGGAGCTTCGGCAGCACCCCCGCTTCGCGGAGATGTTCGCGCGCCTGGAAGACCGTCTCCTTCCCTTGAGCAAGGTTCAGCGCCTCGCGCTGCGACGCCGTTAACGGATGTCCCTGCGCGCGTTCAAGCGCGGCGGCTGCGTCTGGATCCTCGGCGGTTACGGTGTTCGGCTTCGGAGCCGCAGTCGCAATCGCGCGGAGCGCTGCCTCGCGCCGATCGCGCGGAAGGTCGAAGAGGTGATTGACGTCGCGGACGATCTCCTGCGCAACGCCGCGCACGACGTCGAATACGAGCCCCGGATTCGCGCTCGTCCCGAAGAGCCGCATGTGGTTGTCGTGGACACTCGCGAGCGTCTCGTTTACCTCGCCGATCGTCAGCCCCTGAAGCTGCGGCCGCGACGGCTTCGCATCGAGCGTCGGCGCGCCGGTTCCCGGATCTTTCACGCCTCCTCCCGCTGCCTCAGCGCGAGCGCCGCGAGCCGCGGTGCGGCAGCGCCACCCCAATCGCGCCACGCGCCTTCGGCTTCCGGCGAGCTCTCCGGCGACGTGCGCTCCGCCTCCACCACCTCTAAGAGCTTCTCGCGCACCCACGTCGACACTGTCGCCTTGCTCTCGTCCGCGAGCTTCTCCAGCGCCGCCTTGTCGCGCGGGTTCAAGCGCACGTTCACGACCGCCGTCCGGCCGCGGTTGCGCTCACCCGTGCGCGGCCGCTCGCGCGGTTGCGCCGCGGTGGCGGCCTCCGGCTCGCGAGTGGCACCGGCGTCCCACGCGAACCGCCTGCGGCCCCGCGTGTCCGTGACGATCTCATAGGCGATCCCGAGCCGGTCGCAGGCCTGCGCGACAAGATCAAGGGAGGGCCCGACCATCGCCAAGCAGTAGCCCACCTCCAGCGCGACATCATCCGGGACGTCGCGCACGTTGTGCCGCGCAAGGAAGATGCGCCCGTCCGCGATCAGCGATCGAGAAATCGGCCGCGTCTCCGACACCGGACGAGGTTTGAAGCCTCGAAGCAGCGCCACTTAGAGGTACTCCAGCTCCTCGTCGTCGTTCAGCTCCGCCTCTAAAGCAGCCCGTTCGTCCGGCGTCGGCTCCGCGACGGATGCGAACTCGTTCACGACCGCATCGAGACGCGCTCGCGCCGCATCCGAGAGGCGGCCGTACCAATCGCTGAACACGATGTGCTCGCGCTGCTCATCGGTCAACGCGCCGACCCACTCGCGCAACCGCTCATCGAGGTCGCCCGTCGGCTTCTCCTGCCTCGCATGCTTCGGCATCGCGTCGCTAGCGGCCGGGGGTGGCGCCAGCCGTTCGAGCCGCTGCATCGCATGCGCTCGTGGGCTGCTCTCCGCCGCCGCGAGGCGAGCCGCGAGGGTGATGATCTGCGCGTCCTCCTCGCTTCGCACAACCTCCGCGGGGGCGGCCGTCTTTCCTTCCTTCGCCTGCTCCGCGAACGCCTCGCGAACGCGATCTTCGAAGGAGAGCGATCGCTGCTTCAGCGCCTTCGGCGGCGTCGCGTCGAGCACCTGCGCGAGCGATTTCGGCTCCCGGTCGATGTACGGGTCAATCGGCATCCGCTTACTCCTGGATCTCGTGGATGTGCAAGGTCAACTCGGTTGCGCTCCTGGAGACCTCGACTCGGACGCGCACGTCGTGCAGCCAGTCGCGGTCGAGCGTCGTCCACCCGGACGAGATGCAGGCGAGCAGACCGTCCGCTAGTCGGTCTCCGGCGATCACGCCGAACGGCTCCAGCCACGCCGGGTGCTCCAGGGTCGATTTGAAGTCACGGCCGAGGCTTGTGAACCGCGAGTGCGTCACGGCTGGCCGGGCCAGCGCGTGTGTTGCTCCTTGGCTGTGCGGCCAGGGCCCTCGGGGCCGAAACCCGGCGACCCGTGCGGCGCGGTCTCCGTCAGCGCACCCGCAAGATCGAGGGGATCCTTCTCCGACAGGGGAGTACTCGGCTCGTTGCGTTCAATCAGCTCGTCGCGCATCAGATCGCCGGACTCGCGACCGCTGCGCCGCTGGCCGGTGTTCTTCGCGATCAGGTCGTCACGGCTCAGCCTCTTGCTCATGCTCGGTCTCCATCGCGAGCGGCGAGGTACTGGCGCAACGCTCTGCGCACCTCCGCGGAGAGCGTGACTTCATCTTCTCGCGCGGTCTCCGCCAGGGCTTCGTAGAACTCTCGCGGGATTAGACACGTAATTTGTACGGAACTAGCACCGACCGTATACACGCTTCCCTCCTCGAATGTCTTGACCTAAGGTAAGGGAGATGCCGGACGGCATAGAATCGCCCTATTTAGGCGCCTTTTTTGACGCCCATTTCTGGCGTCCGTTTCGACGCTGATCGGGCCCGCTTCGGGGCGTAGGCCGCGACTTGGGCCGCGGCGCACGTGCGCAGGAGGCGCCCGGAGCAGCGGCCCTGACCTTGACCGATGCCGATGGCACAGCGGATCATCCCGCGTGAACCCGGGAGGAGAGCGTGCGGCGCGCAGGTCTAGCGGCAGTAATGGTTGCGGCACTGGCGATTCCAGCGTCCTCTGCCGCAACGAATCACCGTGCGGACGCCTGGTACTGGTCGGCCTACAGCGCCGGAACTTATTTGGAGGCCCGCCAGATCTGCGTATCGACCGGCTGTGGCCACATGCACAACGTCGTCTGCACCGGGCGCGGCCATGTCATCGCGAAGCGCGGGCTGCCGCTGTATCGCGTCTTCTCGTGCCTCGCCATTGTGGGACGCATTGGCATCGTCCGCGCGACGTTCACCGTTACAGGGCGCCGCAGCGGCTACTTCAGCTCGAAGAAGGTGCTCGCGGCGATGCCGCCCTCCTCGGGCGGTGTCGCAACGGGGCCGTACCTCGATGTCGGCGATGGGCATTGGATTGAGAGCCACTCCGACGATGGGTCAGTGGTGACGCTCGAAGACGGCTCCAAGTGGGCGATATTGAACGTCGATCAGATCGACGTGATGCTCTGGCTCCCGCTGGACGACATCACGGTTACTGAGAACGGGATCGGGGCGCCGTACAGCTATCGGCTCGTGAACACAGACGAGCGCGGCGAAACCGCAGACGCACGCTTTCTCGGGTTCGGCTAAGCCGCGCAAGGGCCGGGGCCGGGGCGAGCCGAACGCCAGGCGCTGCAACGCACCGGCCCCACGAGGATCGTGCCGCACTCTGCCGTGGAGGTCGAGATGTCCAGGTTGGACGTGTACCGGTTCGTGTACCGGTTTCGTACCGGTTAGCTCAGACGGCGGAATCCCGCATGGATAAAGGGATGTACCGGTTGTACCGGTTCCGAGGAGGGGGTGCGGAGCGTCAGGTTCCGTGGTCGAGGTGATCTCTTAGACAAGAATTCCTCGATGCTCCCCCAGCAACCACTCCACGCGCACCTGCCCAAGCTGCATGGCTTTCGACTGAAGCTAAACAGGGCGCAGATGCACGCCGAGGCACTCAAGAGCGAGATCGACGCCTGGCTCGCAAGCCACCCGTACGGGATCTACGGGGAATACGAGCCCGGCCCGCCGGAGGCATACGTCTTCCGCGTACGGTTCCTCGAGCCGGTGCCTCCATCATGGGCGATCACGCTCGGAGACTTCGCGCATAACGCGCGCTCGGCCCTCGATCACCTCGCGCACATCGTCGTCCTGGAGAACAACGGCGGCATGGACGAGAGGACGCAGTTCCCGGTCGTTTTCTCGCCGTGGGAGTGGGAAGGCGCCGCCGCGCGCGGCATCGGCAACGCGAGCGAACGTCACAAGCGGCTAATCGAATCTTTCCAGCCGTACCACCGCAAGGATCTCTTCGGACGAATGTGGCTCGATCCCACGCTGGATGATCCGCTCGCGGTTCTAAGCCGCATGAACAACATCGACAAGCACAGCGTCCTGAACGCGACCCCGGCCGCGATCCAGAGCCTCGGATGGGACGGCACTCCGGTCAGAGACATCGCGAGCACCGGAGACTGGCAGGTGCCGGAGGCCTTCCTCGAAGACGGAGGGGTGCTGCTACGCGTGAACATCGTCTCGAACGGGCCGAGTCCGGAGCTTCGGATCAAGCGCCACGAGAGGATCGAGATCCGCATCCAGCTCCGTACGAGTCTCCCGGCGAGCGTGATCGTCTACAGCGTCCCACTCGTGGAAACAATGGACGCGATCCTCGAACCGCTGCGTGAGATCTACCAGGCGTTCGTGAGCGAGTTCAAGTAGGGCCGCCCGTCCGATTTTCCAGCCCTGCCGCCGATTCGTGAGCTGCGATCGAGCCACTCTGAAACGCGCGGATTTAACATCCCCGGTCGCCCGCTTTGGGCGTTCGGATCGGGCAGCCGCGGCGGCGACATGTAGCAGCACGAGCGTCTTACCGTCGTACTGTCCGGCTACCCGCGCAGTAGGTGGCCGCGCCGCGCGCTAACGAAAATGCTCGCGCTCGCAGGAGCTGGAAACGCGATGGAAACGCGCCCTCTCGTGCAGATCTGAACTATGACGACAATGTCGTCTTAGTGATTCGCCGCACAAGAGCGATTTTCCAGGCGACCGCGGATCGAGGAGCTGCGAGGCGCTCCCCCGTCACACGTAGACCCGTGAAGAACGTCTAGCTACTTCGTGTCCCGACGTGCCGATTCGTGACCGGGCTTGATCGTGTCGCTATCAATCACCCGGCCGTGCTCGTTCTTGATCCGTAGCTCGCCGCCTCCGGCGTTATGGACGATCTGCCGCGCGCGGTTGATCGCCTCGGCCTTCGTGCGCGTGTGGGCGCTGGCGCGTTGGTGGCTCTCTTTCACGACATCCCACCCGCCGCGCTCGCTGTTCGGTTGCACGTAGCGGTCGTTGTCGTTGGCCTTCCGCCTTCCGGCCATGTCGTTCCTCCTGTCCGCAGTCCCCAGGTCTTTCCCGGCAAGGCTTGATCTTCAACCTGGGCTCGCCCGACGATCGACCCGTAGGAGTTCCGCTTCGTTCCCCGTGATCAGGAGGACGGTTGGCTTGCGAGGCTTGTGGGGCTCCCGAAGATGTCCTCGCGCAGCTCGTCGTACGGCGTCATCCCGGGACGTAAGAGCGGTACGAGGGTGTGTTCGAGGAACGCGCTAGCGCTATTGCCATGCTGTCGAAGACCAAGGATTCGCCGCACCTCGACGAAGAACCGACCAGCTGCGCTCTTGGCGTCGTCCGGCGGGTTCCCATTAGCGACAGAGTCTTGGAACGCCTTCTGCTTCGCTGCGAGCACCTCTTCGACCTTCTCCGGCTGACCGACACTTGCGCAAAGCTCTGTTAGAACCTCGTCGTCGAGAAGGTACGACTCCAGATGTCGCCTTCGAAGGACGCGAATCCCTTGCGGTGCTAGTTCCGCCCGTTCCTGTTCCGTGCGGTCGTCTCTGTCGAGCACCCGGAGGATCTGCGCGCCCCGCACGAGAGTCGTTAGGGCGTGGCCAACATCAAAGGAGTCACCTTCTACCTGCTTGTCGTTGCCGATGGAATAGAACTCCACGTCGGCCATGCGTGGCGAGAAAATTGCCCGGTAGCAGCGAGCGTCGAACTGTGACCGATTCGGGTCGGGCGCGACGGGCTTCCCTTCACAGAGCACGATTTGTTGCGGCGCAACGAGGGCCGCAAAGTCCCCGAGCGCCACTTCCAGCGTCCGCTGCCAGAATGCTCGACTGACCGGCTCCGGCGTCAGTGTCACTGAGGCGTCGAAGTCCTCCCCCTGGAGATCCAGGAAGACGACGTCGTCCTCCGGCAGTTCCTGAGCGAACCGCAGCATGCCAACGGAGTGCGTCGCAACCCACAGCTGAGACTTCTCGCTGATGCAGAGCAGAAGCTCACGGAGAAGGTCGCCCTGAACCCGAGGATTGATATGAGCCTCGGGCTCGTCGATGCAGACGATGGTGTCGTTGTAGTGATCTCTCTTAACGACGAGATCCAGCAAAAGGTCGAACGCCGCCTTCTCACCGCCGGAGAGATTCATGTAACGGAACCCGTCTACGGCCCCTTTCTTGAACGTGAACGTGCCTTCGTCCAACGGGTTGCCAGGCCCAATCAGCACCAGATCGGGAAACAGTCGTCGCATCGCGTCACGCAAGTGCGCGACGTACCGCTCTCGAAGCTCGTCCGCGGTCGCCGTGTCCGTGTACAGGGCCTCCATGGCCAAGGCGACCATCCGTTGATAGTTGGTCGTGACCCGAGCGTCGTTATCGATGGAGCGCTGCCCGGTTGTTCGGTCGGCCTCGAAAATCGGCCCGGCGCGAGTGATTTGCTCAAGACTGAACTCCGGATCGTTTCGATGTGCCGTTCGAAAGTAGAACGCGCGTCGTGCCGCCTCGGTGCCATGCTCGATGTCGCCCTCGTGGAAGGTCACCACGACCTGATCTAGCGCGAGACTGATGGAGGTGGCGGGCTCACCACCCTTAACCCAGTACGCGTTCCCGCCCATAAAGCCGGAGCCGCCGGGGGATCGCCACACGTGCCAGGCACGAAATGCGTCGAAGATGGCGGACTTCCCGGTGCCGTTCGGGCCGCACAGCACAACCAGCCGCGCGGCCGTCGGAATCTCGATGAGGAGATCCGTGAAGCGGCGGAAGCCCGACAGGTGAACGCGTTTGATGTGCATGGGAGGCCCTGGAAGGCCACTTATCCGACCGGATGACCGATTGTCAACTTCGTGTCCCAGGGTGGCGACTTTGACATCGACCCGGCTTCGCGACTCGGCGCGGGGCGTCTCAAACGCGAAAGCCCCGCGGTAGCGGGGCTTTCATCACGAGTATCGCCTGCGAGCAGGCTTAGCCAGGGAAGCTCTACTCGGGGTCGTTCCGGCCGCGCTCTTTGCGAACTTCGTCGCTCGGCGGCCGAATCTGTGCGGCCAGGTCCAAGATGGCATCGTCGAAGTCGTAACCGACGCCGCTCGTGAGGATCTCCTCCGTATCGACGTCAAATACGAACCACCGCAACTGGCCATCTGGATCCGGCTCGAACCAGAGTCGCCAACCGAAACCTTCAAGCGTGCGGATCGTTTCCTCGCCGATCGGCTTCTCTGGAGCAGGCGTGACGGAAAGCTCGGCGCTAACCCGCGCGACGCCGGACGCCGTCACGGACATGAGGAGGGCTCCGGAGTCTTCGATGTCGGGCTTCCGCCATGCGCCATGAGCGAGTTCGACTTCGAACCGCGCCCTCGCATCGCGCGCCGCCGCCAGCTCGCTGTCGCCACTCCCGTAGGCGGCCGTTCCGACGGGGACATCCGTCCTCATGTACGGCGCACGCCATTCGCCCGCGAATTCATGAGTAACGAGGTTGTAACCCTTCTCGGCAAACCACTTCTTGATCTCATCGATCTCATTCGTGGGCTCGGTCACGTCGCCGATGATAGGCGCGGCTCGCGCTCGGTTTACATTCGCTGTTGACATCCGCGGCGCCACGCCGATCCGAGGAGTGCCCCACAAGACGAGAAAGCCCTGCGAGTGCAGGGCTTTCATGACGGAGAAGGAGGGATTCGAACCCTCGAGGCAGCCATTCAGCCACCTAACGCCTTAGCAGGGCGCCGCCTTCAGCCACTCGGCCACTTCTCCGGAAGTGGCGACAGGGTATCGCAGTCCC
>Ga0070741_10010527_pt1 | contig 17427 bp, 13 predicted proteins | sample Coa_R1_4_FD_66440 | JGI IMG/M metagenome (GOLD analysis project Ga0070741, IMG submission 66440) | Surface soil microbial communities from Centralia Pennsylvania, which are recovering from an underground coalmine fire - Coalmine... | ecosystem: Environmental > Terrestrial > Soil > Unclassified ...
AGCCGATAGGACCGAGGAGATCCTCATAGAATCCGTAAGCGCTGTCCTGAGTTGAACTGCGCATGTGCGCGATGGTGTGCAAAGCCCATCCGAGCACTGCCGCGAGCAGCAATCCAACCGCGTAGGAAAATGGGAAGAGGCGGCTGCCTACGTTCCTTGAAGAGTTTTCGGCGCCGGGCTGCATCTCCGATCCGACTGAAGCAAGCGCAGGAGGAACGGGCTCTCGCGTTGCAATCTGGTGAGCCTCCGGATGCGGATCGGCTTCCCGATCCATGGCCCGGATGAAGTCCGGAACATAAGATCCGAGCGGCAGTGAAATGCGGAGGGGCTGGTCAGGATGGCGCGAGTAAAACTGTGTAAGACGACGGCGAACGTCATTCGCAGTTACGCGCACAATAGCGTCAGTGCTGGTGTTGTAGTCGCTGCGGCGGTGGAAGATGTCGACGCCGAGAAGACGCTCCTTGAGGCTCGGCGTATCCCCGGCGAGTGCACGGTCTACCAAATGTTGCAGCAACTCGGAGGCGCGTCGGCTTGAGGCAAACTCGTCGCTGGCGAGGATCACGTCAAGGTGTTCGCGGATATCAGTGACGTCCAACGGTGTACTTACCGATGCGTTTGCTTTTGCCTCGTTTCGCTGATATGCCTTAGTCAACATGCTTCCAACTCGCCCCGAGTATAGCTGCGGGTACCGTCTAACTCGGCTAACGTCCCGTTAAATCCACATCCGCGGTGCCGCACCATTAGACCACCGTATCGGTTTCATCCTCAACCCTTCGGTGACCAGCTTGCGGATCGATTTGACCCAACTATAAGGCTCTGAAGATCTTGCGCCGGTTCGTCAGGACGCTGCTGTTGCCGTGCATTCAACCGAGCCGGGGGAAAATAGTTTTGCGCAAAGGCTGAACGCAGCCGAACCCATCTAACTGTCGACCACTTGCTGAGAGACTCGTACGCTGAGTTCGATTCTCGGAGAGTTTGTGGGAATGTCTGAAAGGGTTGTGTCGACGACGCGATCGGGATTTTGGGCTGGCGTGTTTCGGTCGCGACCATTTCTCTGGGCATTCGCTGGAATCGCGCTCCTGGCTGCGGGGGCGGGCGATGCTCAGCAGCCCACGAAGGTGGGACCCTACCTCGCGCACCTTCTCGCTGGTGGACCAGCACTGGTAAAGCCGCTACCCAAAGCACTGTCCGGAACGGATGCCCGTACCGAAGAAGTCTGGTTGTGGACAGACACACCGAACGTCGATGCGCTGATTGCTGGTATCGGAGATCCCAGCTCAGCCTCGTGTTACTTCGAGCTTCAGCGCGGGCATCCGGGTGTAGGTTCGGCTTCGGGTCCATCGGTGCTTGCGACGGAGACGCTGTCCGCAAATGCGTGGCACCTTCTCGCTCTCAGCGATGACGGCCAGATCATGACGTTCTACGTCGATGGCTCGGCGGTGGGAACTGCACATTCGCCGAAAGGAGATCTGAACCCGGAGATTGAGCTCGCTCCTGACCCCGGCGGAGATTCGGTTCGCTTCAGCGGCGATATCGGCGGGTTTTCGGTAAGCGCGGGAGCGAAGTCCGCCGCCAAAATCGCGCGCGACTTCGCGAAGCCGCCGGACTTCGACTCGCAGCTTCGCGAGGAGAATGCCAAGCCATGGCCCGTGCAGACCAAGCAACAAGTGGGATACCGGGCGCCCCAGGACCCTGACCTGATGCCGCATGGGGCGGCGCCGGAGCGTCCACATGCCAAACCTCTCCCTGCGCTCGGGCCCACATTGAAGGAGACACGGTCCGGCGCGTGGGAGATCGCCGCGAATTGGCGACTTTATTCCAACGCAGATAAATCTGTTCTGCCGGAGGAAGGAGCGAAGATCTCAACGCCCGGATATTTGAGTTCCTCCAATCCTTCCGAAGGGAAGTGGCTGATAGCGACGGTGCCCGGCACTGTGCTTACCACGCTGATCGATCGCGGCTTGTATCCGGACCCGGACTTCGGTCTGAATAACCTTGCGATTCCGGAGTCACTGAATAAGCACGACTACTGGTATCGCGTGGAGTTTCCTTTTCCGGCCGCCCGGGCTGCCGGGCGGCGCTTTTCTTTGCGTTTCGGAGGAATTAATTACTGCGCCGATGTGTGGTTCAACGGGCACAAGGTGGGCGTGATACGCGGCGCATTCGAACGGGGAGTCTTCGATGTGACCGCGTTAGTGCGTCCAGGCGTGAATGCGCTAGCTGTCCGAGTTGCTCCGCCGCCGCATCCAGGCATTCCGGCCGAACAGTCCATAAAGGATGGTCCAGGCTATGACGGTGGCGTGATGCTCATCGATGGCCCCACCTTCGTCGATACGGAGGGGTGGGACTGGATGCCGGCGATTCGCGATCGCGATACCGGAATCTGGCAGAGCGTCAGCCTGGAAGAAACAGGAACGGTCGCGCTGGGCGATCCGCAGGTGATCACGCGTCTGCCGCTACCCGATATCTCCACTGCGGATGTCGATATCAACGTGCCAGTGCACAACGCTGGGACGGTCGCGCGCAGTATCGTGCTGAACGCGGCCTTTGAAGGCGTGCAGGTGCATACAACCGCGACTGTGCCGCCGGGCGATACGACACTGCATCTGACGCCGGATCACTTCGGCGCATTGCACCTCCTGCATCCGCGACTGTGGTGGCCGAATGGTTATGGCGACCCGAATCTATATCATCTGCACCTCACGGTCTCGGCCGGCGGCGCAGCTTCGGATGAACGCACTCTCACCTTCGGCGTGCGCGAAGTCACGTATGAGCTCACGCTCTTCGATCACACGGGACACCTCCGCCGTGTGGAGGTGAGCCCCACGCTCACAGTCGGCAAGAGCTACGATGCCGTCGACGTACGCCATGAAGACATGCGGCAGACCGCAACGGGCTGGGCTTCCACCATCGACCCCGCTGCAGAGAACACTCCTGCTGTGCGTCCGGTGACAAATGAAGACGGCCTCACAGATCTTGTGATCAAAGTCAACGGTGTGCGGATCGCGGTTCGCGGGGGTAACTGGGGCATGGACGATACGCGCAAGCGCATCAGCCGTGCGCACCTGGAACCGTACTTCCGTCTGCACCGCGAAGCCCATCTGAACATGATCCGCAACTGGGTCGGCCAGAACACGGAAGAGGTGTTTTACGAACTTGCCGACGAGTACGGCCTAATGGTGTGGAACGACTTCTGGGGTTCGACGCAGAACTACAACGCTGAGCCGGGAGATCCGGAGCTGTTCCTCGAGAATGCGCGCGACACGGTGCGGCGCTATCGCAATCATCCATCGATCGTGGTGTGGTGCGGTCGAAATGAAGGCGTACCGGCACCCTTCCTGAACGAGAAGTTGATTCGCATGTTCCACGAAGAGGACGGAACGCGGTTTTATTCGCCGAGTTCGAACCAGGTAAACCTTCGCCCGAGCGGGCCATATCACTGGGTGGATCCGACACTGTACTTCAGCAAGTTGAATCGTGGCTTCTCCGTAGAGCTCGGAATCTCATCCTTCCCAACGCGCGAGGCGTTCGAACACACAGTTGCTCCTTCAGACCGCTGGCCTGTGAGTGATGCGTGGGCCTATCACGACTGGCATCAGAGCGAAGGCGGCAATACGCACGAGTTGATGCGCCAGCTGGCGCTCCAACTCGGACCATTTGATTCGCTGAACGAATTCGAACGTCGCATTCAGCTCTTTAATTACGTCGACCACCAAGCGATCTACGAAGGGATGTATGCGCACCTGTGGAAGCCCAACAGCGGCCGCATGATCTGGATGACGCAGCCGGCATGGCCCAGCACGATGTGGCAGATGTACAGCTCGGACTATGACACGCAGGCATCGTTCTACGGCATCCGCAAAGCCAACGCGCCGCTACATGTCCAGATGGATCTTTCCGACTACACGGTGCAAATGGTGAACACCACCCGCGACACGGTGCGCGGGTTGCATATACACGCAATCGTTGTTTCACCGCAGAACGAGACGCTGGCATCCAAAGACTTAACCGTAGATGCGGCCGCCAATGTCACCACGCCGCTTTTCGTCCTTCCTGTAGAGGACCTCTTCGCGAAAAACCCCCTGGTGTTCGTCCGGCTGGAACTGCGCGATACAGAGGCCGCGATGGTCGCCGACAACTTCTACTGGGTGGCAAAGGACGCCGAGAGTTACCGTGGGCTGGACAAGCTCGCTGCCGCATCCGTCAGCAGCGACGTGAAAGCTGCGGCCGACGCGACCGTCGACGGCGAAAGAGAGAAGGTGTGGCGTGTGCACCTGCGCAACACCGGCGACGACGCGGCGATCGCACTCAAGCTGACGCTGTTCCATGCCGACGGCACACGCATCCTTCCGGCTTACTACAGCGATAACTATCTCTCTTTACTTCCCGGAGAACAGCGGACAGTTACTATCCAGTCCCCGTTGAGTGCTACCGGACCCGGCAATGCACGCATTTCCCTGCGCGGTTGGAATTTTCCCGAACAGGATGTTCCCGAAAATAAGGCGGCACTTGCACAGAACTCTGCGGAAGAAGGTGCAGTCAGACCTCCGCACCGCAAAGAAATCAATATATCGGCCCATGACTAAAGACAGAGTTGCAGCAGGCCGCACAGCAGGAAGCAGAACGAAGCTCTGAGGAGAACGAGCCATGACAAACCAGGAACCACAGAATCTAAGCGGGTCGCAGAACCTGTTTGCAGAACAGCGGGACACAGCGTCGCGAAGACATCGTATCTGCGTGCCTCTCAACCGGCTGGCCTTTGTTGTGCCATGCGTGCTCCTGGTTTCGTGCCTGTCTCTGCACGCCCAGAACAACGCAGGCCTTACGGGCAGGGTGACAGACCCATCGGGCGCCGCCATTCCCGGTGCGCACCTAACGTTCCTCAATGAAGCCACAGGCATCAAGACGCAGTCTGCTGCGTCCTCTGTAGGTCTGTATACGGCTCCTCTGGCCGCCGGAACTTACGACATCATTGTCGAAGCGTCAGGCTTTCAAAAGTTCGAGCAGACACATGTCGTCGTTGAAGTCGGCGCCCAGGTGACCGACAACATCAAGCTCACGGTGGGTGCAATCAGCCAGACGGTGGAGGTGTCCTCGCTCAATTCCATCCATATGGATACCACCGACCCCCAGCTTGACTCGATGCTGCCGGACCAGGAGGTTTCGGACCTGCCGCTTGAGATCAACGGCAACATGCGCCAGATCACCAGCTTTGCAACGCTGGCTCCGGGCGTCAGGAACGGCTCGTACGGCAGCGTAACGGTCGAGGGCGGCGCGCCATCTCAGATCAACTCGGCCGGGAACTATTACAACGGCCTACAGATCGATACCGCATCCGACATTAACTCGGACCCGCCATTCGAAATGGTGGACCAGTTCCGAGTCATCCGCAACGCTTTTTCAGCGCGGTACGGCATGGTGCAGGGCGCGGTCGACTACAACATGCGTTCAGGCACCAACAAGCTGCACGGCGACGCCTTTTTCATCGACCGTAACAGCGTTTTCGACTCGGCCGGCTTTTTCCCGTCGAACTTCAACAGCGCGGGCAAGGCAAGTGCGCCGGTGGATCAGGAGACGGACTGGGGCGGCACTCTCGGCGGCCCCGTGGTTCTGCCCAAGCTCTACAACGGGCACGATAAGACCTTCTTCCTGGTAAGCCTCGACATCTTCAACAAGAACCAAGGTCTCGCGTCCTTCGGAACAGTCCCCACCGCCGCTGAGAAGCAGGGCGACTTCAGCAATTATGTCAACTCCAAGGACCAGTTGATTCCCATCTACGATCCGCTGACTGGAAAGCAGTTCATGGGATGCAATGGCAACCAGCCGAACGTGATCTGCCCCAGCCGCATCGACCCGCTCAGCAAAACCCTGTTGCAGTACATTCCTGATCCCAACTCTCCGGGAACCAACTTCGGGATGGACAGCAACGAAGCCTCCGCCGTCAAGTCAGTTCCGTTCCAGACGCAGGCTTATGGAGTGACCATCAATCACCAGATCTCGCCCAGCCAGAACGTTGCTTTCACTTGGTGGCGGAATCACTACTACGTGGTTCAGGAAGAAAGCGTTACTAATGGGTCGTTCAATACTTCCACTGCCATTGTAGGGCCGGGCAATCCCTTGAGCCCTGAGCAATGGGGCGTCGATACCGCTGACGTCTGGCTCGGTAACTACTCCAAGACGTTTACCCCCAACCTCGTCATGACGGCCGGGATCGCTGCACAGAACAAGATGCAGAACTACCAGAACAGCAACACCCCGAGCTTCCCCGGGGTCGTGAACGGCCCGGCCTACATCAGCTTCAACGGCCAGAACGCACCCACCAGCTGGGGCAACGGCAACGGTGAGCACATTCAGAATTACGTCGACAACATCGGCTGGAACCTGTTCAACAACTGGATGTGGAACAAGGGCCGGCATACGTTCAACATCGGCGGCGAATACCACCACTACTACGCGACCAGTCTCAGCAACTATAGCGCCGGCCACTTCGCCTTCAGCCAGGCGGAGACTTCGACCAATCCCTCCGATCCGAACTTTTCTCAGTACGGCAGCTCGTTCGCCAGCTTCCTGCTGGGCCTGCCCGATTCCGCCGGGCGCACATCATCAACCACCACCGCCATCAACACAAACGCGTTCGGCGCGTACATCCAGGACGACTTCAAGGTCACCAGCAAGCTGACGCTGAATGCCGGACTGCGTTACGACCTGATGATGCCGTACACGCTGGCCGCGAACAACAATGTCTTCCTGGCTCCGAACACTCCAAATCCCGCAGCCGGCAACCTGCCCGGCGCTGCCACGGAATATGGCCACTGCCAGGGCTGCGCCGGTTACAACCGGATAGCCATTCATGGTCTGTACTTTGCTCCGCGCCTGGGTTTTGCGTATAGCATCGACAGGAGCACGGTGATTCAGGGCGGATATACGCTTACCTACCTTGGCTACGGCGGCGCTTACGGCCAGGGCGAGGGCGCGTACTCCGGCCCTACCAACATGGCAGGCCTGCTGGGCGGCAGCTATACCCTGAACTCGACGGGAGGCAATACATCCTCCTACGGCCAGTGGGACAACCCAGCCACCGGCACCGCGAATCCCATTCCCGCCGTAAGCCCCACGCCTTTCAGTCCGGGATTGGGTGTCGGCCAGACCATCTACTATCTGGATTACAACAAGAATGGCGAGGCGCCGATGCTCCAGATGTGGAGTTTGAGCGTCCAGCGACAAATCCCCTGGCATACGATGCTAACCATCGACTACACCGCCAACCGAGTCACCCATCTGTCGGGCTATAACCGCAACCCCATCAGTCAGCCGGATCCTTCAGTGCTGCAGTATGGAACGCTACTGACAAAAAACATCAACGACCCGGCGGCAATCGCAGCCGGTCTTAAGGCTCCTTATGCGACCTTCGCGGCACAGTTCAAAGGCGGTGCCACGGTCCTTCAGTCGTTGAAACCATTCCCGCAGTACTCCAACGTGGCGCGGACGTGGGATCAGGCGGCAACAACCTACTTCAGCGCCTTCCAGATACAGGCCGATAAGCATCTGTCGAACAACATCAACTTCCTGGCCAACATCGAATTGCCCAGGCTATACGACAACCTCGTCACGACTGTGAATAAGTACAACCAGAAGCCAGACTGGGGTGAGGACTCGACCGGCTCGTTCGAATCGAAGCTAGCCCTCCTCTATCAGCTTCCGGTCGGCCCGGGCCAGCGCTGGCTCAACCGGGGCGAGACGGGCAGATTGCTCGGCGGATGGGAGGTCTCGGGGATCCTGACCTACAACAACTCTCAGCCCCTCGCGATCACTCAGACTGGTGGTAGCCCGTTGAACGGCACCAACCGGCCTAACTTCAATCCCGCGGTTAAGCTCTGGTCTGGCAACTACGGTCAGATCACGCAGTTCTTCGAGGGCAAAGGACCGGCGCCGCTGTTGTTCAGCACCGGCGCGTGGACCCTCACAGCGCCTACGAATAGCCAGTATGTGCTGGGCAATGCTAATCGCGTCTACAACGCAGTTCGCGGGCCTTGGTATCCGGTGGAGAACCTGAGCGTGAAGAAGCTGTTTCGTATCACCGAGGGAACCTCGTTCACGGTACGCATGGACTACTTCAACGCGCTCAACCGCGTTCAGGCTCCGTTCCCGAGCACGACGCTCGGGTCCTCCAACTTCGGCCAGGTCACCAGCAAGTTCTCTCCCGTCAATCGCCAAGGACAGATTGAAGCCACTTTCAACTTCTAGGCGATTCTTGGTCCGAATCGCTCTTCATCGGCGTTGCAGTACTTCGTCTTCAAAGATCGCTTGGTAGATAGCAACAGGTTTCACCGGGCGATCACATGGACAAATCGCGTTTCTCCACGTCGCAGGACGTAGAAGCGGGCGTCTGCTTGCGCTCGAAAGGCGAGCTTGCGCCTATGGAGCCTCCCTAACATTCGAGAGGAGTTGTGAAATGAAAGTCAAAGCAACCTTGCTAGCTCTTTCAACGATGTTGCTTCTCCTGACACCCAAGATTCATGCTCAAAAAGACCTCCCCACTACAGGTATTCGCTTTTGGGTAGAACGCGCCGACGCCATTCGTATGCCGGAAACCTATGACGCCGATAATTACTTCAACTCCTATGAACTGGGCACGAATGGTTTCCGTGGATTTACTGCCAATGGGTGTCACAGCAACTCCGAACACGGGCCCAACTGCTATGTTCGGAACAGGCAGCTGCACTCCGGCCACCGCATACTCAGGCTCAATCTGTATAAATCCGGCAACTACCGAGACGATCTGCGCAAACGCAACAGCTTTCGGCAACAGTATTAGTGCGGTGTTTGCAACATCTACGCGGCGCAACCGCCCAACACCGCGGACCCGGTCATTACCCTTGCTTCCGGTACCTATGTCAATCCGACGAACACCACAATCGCCGACTTAACGTCGGCAGCCTCGATCCTCTATTGCTACACCAAGAAGGACAGCAGTTGCACACCGCCCCATCAATACATGCGACCAGTCCACATCGATATGGATCAGACCGCCATTCAGACAATCTGTGCCAATGCCACGTCTCTCAACTTTCCGCCGAGCAACACCACCTGCAATCACTACGATTCGGGGAAACCTGGCGATCTCGCGTTCAGCTACGCTGACGGCCAGGTCACCATGTCGACCTCGCTGCCAGGTGCCGCTATCTTCTACACGATCGATGGCTCAACAGCAACCGAAGGGTCAATCGAATACACGGGCCTGTTCCTGTTGATGGAGGCACTGCAATCAACGCCGTAGCGGTACAGATGGTGAACAATGGAGCGGCCGGAGTCGCTGTGCAGAACGGGCAGATATCGCCCAACAATTGGAAGACTCTGCTTGCCAGCAGTGCTGCCCAATCAGAGCCTTACACCTCGTTCTACAACACGCCACACATCCAGTACGGATCGGGCGGCAACGTCTGCAATCACGGTGTCTGCGGAATCCCCACTGAAGTCGGCATGGTCCCTGATCAGCCACTTCCCACGGTGACCGGCAGCAGCAACGCATCCCGTGCCTTTCATCAGATCTCAGCTCTGGGCGGAGCCGGCTGCGTCAACCAGCGGCAGTCTTCCTCGGCGCAAATCGCCCGCCGCTATACTTGCTTCAGGACAAGAGTGAACGGAAATGGGCAAGACGTTTTATCTAGAAACCTTTGGCTGCCAGATGAATGCGCACGATTCCGAAAAGGTCGTGGGCACACTGCAGCAGGAGGGCTACGCCCAGGTCGCCGAAGAGACCGACGCCGACCTGATCCTCTATAACACCTGTTCCATCCGCGACAAGGCGGAGCAAAAGGTCTTCCACCGGCTGAATGATTACAAGCGCCTTCAGGCCCAAGGCAAGCGCTTCGGCGTGCTCGGCTGCGTTGCCCAGCAGGAGGGCCAGCGCATCTTCGAGCGCGCACCTTATGTCTCGCTCGTCGCCGGCTCTGCCAGCTACCGCAATCTACCTGAGATGCTCCGCCGTCTTGAGGCAGGCGAGAATCGCGTGACAGGCTTGGACGACCGGCAGACCGACGAGACCTTTGATACCGAGTTCACCGCGCGATCCAACCCGCACCGCGGTTACATCACCATCATCGAAGGCTGCGACAAGTTCTGCGCCTACTGCGTGGTTCCGTACACGCGCGGCAAAGAGCGCTCGCGCTCCTCGGCCTCCGTGCTCGCCGAAGCCCAGCGCATCGCCGGGCTCGGCTACACCGAGATTCAGCTCCTCGGCCAGAACGTGAACAGCTACCGCGATCCCAGCGGCCGCCGCACCTTCGCCGAGTTGCTCATCGCCGTGAGTGAGATTAGCGGCATCCAGCGCGTGCGCTTCACCACCTCGCACCCCCGCGACTTCACCAAGGACATCGTCGACGCGATCGATCAACATCCAAAGCTCTGCAACCACATCCACCTGCCTGTGCAGTCAGGCTCAACGGATGTCCTCCACGCGATGCAGCGCGAGTACACGCGCGAGTGGTATCTCGAGCGTATCCAGTGGACCAAGCACGCAAACCGCGATATCTCGCTCACCACCGACATCATCGTGGGCTTCCCGGGCGAGACCGATCGCGACTTCGAGCAGACCATCGCGTTGCTCGATGCCGTGGGTTACGACGGTGTTTACGGGTTCAAGTACTCGCCGCGGCCCAACACGCCTGCCATCCACATGCATGACTCGATCGCCGACGAGGTAAAGGCGCAACGGCTCGCGATCCTTAACGACCGTCAGCGTGAAATCCAGCGCACAAACTATCAACGCCATCTCGATCAGGTGCTGGAGGTTATGGTCGAGGGGTACAACACGGCCCGCGGACAGGTGATCGGCCGCTCTTCGCAGAACAAAACCGTGAACTTCACGTGTGACCACATCCCCGCAATCGGGAGCTATGTTGATGTTCGGGTGACCAAAATCTTCCCGAACTCGCTTGTGGGCGAGGCCGTGTCGGTGCCGGTCGCTCCATCCGCTGCGTTGCTTGCTCATCAGGCGCTGAATGCGCGCGTACCGGCGTAGCGAGTTACACTGGGAGCGCCATGAATCTGCCTGGATTCAAGCCGGAGCCCGAGGCGCAGCAGACCTCCGACGCTGAGATCGAGGTGAGGATTCGCGGCCTGATGATGGACCCCTCCACACATCAGCCGATCGTGGTGTTGAACGACCTCGCGGGCGAGATCGTTCTCCCCATCTGGGTCGGCCTCTTTGAGGCGAACGCCATCGCGCTCGAAATCGAAAAGGCCACCATGCCCCGGCCGATGACCCATGACCTGCTGCGCAACGCGATCCATGGTCTGAACGCGCGCATTACGCGCGTCGTCGTCGGCTCGTTGCGTGAGGAGACCTTTCACGCGACGATCTGGATGGACCAGGCCGGAGAGGTGATTGGGCTCGACGCGCGTCCGTCTGACGCAATCGCGCTGGCACTTCGCGCCGACTGCCCCATCTTTGTCAGCCGTCAGGTGCTGGAGCAGGCGAAACTCGCGGCGAGCGGAGCCCTGAACCCGACCGCCGAGGACCTGCGCCGCTGGCTCGAAGGCCTGAATGACGACGAAATGGGCCGCTACAAGATGTAGCGTTATCCCTGCCGCTTGAAAACTAACCCCAGTTACATAGCCGCACGACGCGCTCGGCCCACTCATCTTCCGTGGGTAGATGCGGCAGCGGAGCACTGAGCTGCGCACCCGCTATCGTGCCGTCGATCGCGCTCCGAACTGCCGACAGCATTGAGCTTTCTTTTCCCTCGATCACAACCGCCCACGGCGTCCGCCGCAGGATGTCGCTGACGCCGGATTCGCGGTGTAGCAGCACAGGAATGCCGCGGCTCAGCGCTTCAATCGCCGGAATGCCATAACCCTGCACAGCCGGCATCAGGAAGAGGTGCGTCGTCTCGTATAGTTTTGCTAACTCGGCGTCGCTGATGTAGCCGTGGAAATGCACCCGTGCCGCAAGGCCGAGCTTCGCCGCAAGCTGCTGCATCGCCTCCAGCGCCGATCCCTTGCCAACGACATCGAAGTGCCAGTCTACGCGCTTCGACAGCGCGGGGGTCTCGTGCTCCAGCCTGTCCAGCGCCCGCAAAACCCAGTCGATGCGCTTATTCGGCTCGATCCGCGACACGCTCAGCATACGCAGCTCTGTCGTGACAGGGCGCGGCCGAAAGGCATTCGCTGAGGTAAGCCCGCCCATGCGCGCGATCTCGGCGCGCACGTTGAATTCCCGACTGCACTCGCCGCGCAGATACTCGCTCGTGACGATCGTTCGGCCGCCGCTGCGCAGGCCGTAACCGATGATCGTGTCGGACACGCGTCGCACAAGTCGCTGCTTCAGGCCCACATTCGCCGCATCCTCAAACAGGCTCGGCGTATCGTGCATCAGACAGTGGAAGCCCCGCACGCCCGCGAGCGTCGCATGCAGCGCGGGCTGATAGCCCGACATCAGCGGCTTCGGCGCGCCCCGGCGATCTGCAAAATAATGCCGCAGCCCCGCAATCTTCTTCCTCGGTCGCATCTGCGGCTTCAGCTCAACGACCTCGAGCGGATGCTCCGCACGCTTCGCCAGTCCAATGTGATCGACATACGTGACGACGTGGCACGGAATCTCCTGCCGATACATCCAGCGCGCAAGCGCCAGCAGGCTCCGCTCAGCGCCCCCCATTGCCTCAATCTCTGTGAGGACAATAATGCGCGAGTCTGGTGGCGGCGAGGAGGGCATCGGTTCGCTTGAGCTTAGCGAATCGCCAGCTCGTCCAGCCAGTCAAAAAATTCCGGGAAGCTAATGCTCGCCGCCTCAGCGCCATGAATCGCCGTGTCCCCACTCGCGCGCAGCGCCGCGATCGAGAACGCCATCGCAATCCGGTGATCCGATCCGGAATCGATCTGCGCGCCATGCAACTGCTGGTTGCCGGGCACGTCGAGCCCATCCTCATGCTCGACCACCTCCGCGCCCATCGCGCGCAGGTTCTTCACCACTAGCGCAATCCGGTCCGACTCCTTCACGCGCAGCTCGCGCGCATCGCGAATCCGCACACCTTCCGTAGTGTACGGTCCGATCGCTGCAATCACCGGCAGCTCATCAATCAACTGCGCCGACATCGCACCGGCGATCGAAATACCCTTGAGTGCACGATTGCGGTTCACCTGGATTGTCCCGATCATCTCGCCGTGCTGCTCCTGCACATCCAGCACCTTGATGTGTCCGCCCATCGTCGTAATTGCATCGAGCAGGGAAGCGCGCGTCGGGTTCAGTCCCAAGGAATCGAGCACCAGATTCGAATCCTCAAACAGCAGCGCCGCAGACAAGAAAAACGCTGCCGAAGAGATATCCCCCGGCACCGTCGCGTCGATCCCATGCAACTCCTGCCCGCCCGCGATATACACGCGATCCTCACGCCGGGTCAACTCCGCGCCAAACGCCTTCAACGCGTGCTCCGTGTGATCGCGCGTGCGAATGCTCTCCGCGAACGACGTCGTCCCCTTCGCCTGCAGCCCTGCAAACAGCACGGCCGTCTTCACCTGCGCACTCGCGATGGGCGCCTCAAAATCGATCGCCTTCAACTCGCCGCCGTGAATCGTCATAGGCGCATGGCCATCGGTCAGCGACACGTGCGCGCCCATCTGCTCCAGCGGCTTGCGAATGCGCTCCATCGGCCGCTTCGTCAGCGACTCATCACCAATAAACCGGAACGTTCCTCGCTGCGCAGCAACCAATCCCGCGAGCATCCGCATCGTCGAGCCGGAGTTGCCGCAATCGAGATCGCCCTTCGGCTGCTGAAACTCCCCCGCAGTCCCGGTCACCTCAATCGTCCGGCCAACACGCGCTGTCTCGGCACCGAGGTCCTGCATGCATGCGAGCGAGCTGTGCGGGTCTGCGCCGGTAGAAAAGTTCGTCAGCCGCGAAGTCCCCTTCGCAAATCCCGCCAGCATCGCATAGCGGTGCGAGATCGACTTATCGCCGGGCAGCATCAGCGAGCCCCGCAGCCCGCGCGCCGGTGAAATAACGCGTGTCGTAGAGTTCGTATGTGTCGCAGAAGCCATTGCCACCATTGTAGCGGCGGCCGATGATTTCGTTACTTCTTACCACCTAACGCCGTCGAGTACGCCAGCGCCAGATCGTCAACCAGCCACTGATACAGCCGCTCATGGTCCTGCTCATCGCGGTTGCGCAAAATCGCCGACGGATGCACCGTCGCCATCACGCGTTCCGCATACGGCGTAGACAGAATCTGCCCATGCTGTTTCATCACCGAAAACGTGCCACCCAGCAGCGACTTCGCCGCGCTCGCGCCCAGGCACAAGATCACCCGCGGCTTCACTGCGTCGATCTCCGCCTGCAGCCACGGGCGGCACGCGTTGATCTCGCCCATGCTCGGGTTTTTGTGCAGACGAAGCTTGCCGCGCTGCACAAACTTGAAGTGCTTCACCGCGTTCGTGACGTACACCTCTGCAGGCTTGATGTGCAGCTCATCCATCGCCCGCCGCAGCATACCGCCCGCCGGCCCCACAAACGGCTCGCCCTGCTTGTCCTCCTCATTGCCCGGCTGCTCGCCCACCAGCATCAGGTGCGCTCGGCTCGTACCGGCGCCCGGCACTACCTGCGTCGCATGCTTATACAAGTCGCATCCTTTGCACGTGGGCATCGCCTCCGCAAGGATCGGCAGCTTGTGCTCGGGTGGAACGAACGGTGCGGCAGAGCTCTTCTCAGCCATTGCGACTGTAAGATGAGCCGCGCACGCCTACCGGTCGCCTCCAGCCAGTACCGCGAGAACGACAACCGCAATCACGGCGCCTACCACCGCTTCCGCGGTGGAATCGGGAGGTTGCCAATAGGGCCCATAGCCCGGTCCGTACCCCCAATTCCGTCCGCGAGGCATTGGGTACGGACGAGGGATCGGCCGCACACCCCCTCGTTGAGGTGGCTCCGCAATCCTCACCACATCCGAGGAGGACTCCATTGCTACCGGAACATTGCGAACGCCATACGGAACATAGAAGTTCGGCGCGTGCACAGCCGCGATCTGCTGTGCGCTGACAGGAAGAATTACGAGAAGCATGCAGAGTGCAATCGTTAGCGTCTTCATGCCAACGAGTCTGGCGCTGAACGGCGGTCTTTAATGGTTCGCTTGTGACACTTTCCCCGCTGTCACAAAGCCGCGTTAATGTCCCGCTGGCGTCTCCGGATAAATCCGGATGTCCCCCACCCCGCGATACCGCTCGGCGAAGTCCATCCCATATCCCACCACGAATTTATTCGGAATCTTGAAGCAGACATAATCCGCCTCAATCGGCACCAGCCTGCGGTCCGGCTTGTCCAGGCACGTCGCAATCTTCAGCGAGGCCGGCTTGTGCTGCAGCATCAACTGCCGCAGATAGCTCAGCGTCAATCCTGTGTCGAGAATGTCCTCGACCAGAATCACATGCTTGCCCTCAATCGGATTGTCGATGTCCTTGATCAGCTTTACCTGTCCCGACGACACGCGCGCGCGTCCGTAGCTCGACGTCGCCACGAAGTCGAAGGTGTTGTCCACCGTGATCGAACGAGCTAGGTCCGACAAAAAAATCGCGGCTCCCTTCAGCACGCCGATCAGCACAACCGCCTTGCCCGCATAGTCGGCCGATATCTGCTCGCCCACCACGTGCACGCGTTCTGCGATCTGCTCGCGCGAAAAAAGAACTTCCATCTTCTGGGGCGAAATGTAGGCAGGCAAAGACATGCTTATGCGTAGGGTAGCGGATTGATGGGATGAGGAAAAGCCGCACTATCGTCCAACCCCCGCGCACCCGGGCAAAGCAGGAAGCGACCGCCGATATACTTAAACCTGCATGTATCCGTACATTCACCTTGGCTCGTGGCACATTGGAACGTTTGGTCTGCTGCTCTGGCTGGCGGCAGTCTGTGCCACGGTCGCTCTTCACTTTAATTTCAAGCGCAATGGCGTCGATGCCGACGCCCTGAACGTCGTCGCTCTGGCGGTCGTCGCGGGCATCCTCGGCGCCAAAGCATGGCACGAGTTGCAGGACCCCGCTCGCATCATGCCCGAGATCCATTACGCCGTCCGCGACGCCGGCGGCAACGTTCTCTTCGGATTCCTGCACTGGTTCCAGGCAGGCTTCGCCTGGTTCGGCGGCCTTCTGGCCGGAATTGCCGTGCTGCTGTGGCAGGGCCGCATTGCGCGGTTCAAAGGACCGCTGGAAGGAACACAAGGTGAACGTGTCGGCTCGCTCCGGATGCTGGATCTCGCCGCGCCCGCAGCTGCGATCGGCTACGGTGTCGGCCGCATCGGCTGCCTGCTCTCAGGCGACGGCGACTACGGCATCAACACCACGCTGCCCTGGGGCGTGCACATGGCCAAGGACGCGCTCGTCCCGCCCAATCCGCCGAACGCGCTCGTGCAGCCCACGCCCATCTACGAGCTGTTGTTTTCGATCCTCATCTTCTGGATCCTGTGGAAGCTCGGCGAGCGCCACAAACCCATCGGCTGGCTCACCGGGATGTATCTTCTGCTGAGCGGTATCGGCCGGTTCCTCGTCGAGTTCGTTCGCATCAACCCGAAGCTCTACTTCGGTCACACGATGTCCAACGCACAGGTGGCCGCGGTCGGCAGCATCGTTGCCGGTGCTCTTGTGATGGTTTGGGCAGCGAAGGCCCAGTGGCAGTGGGCTCCGCAACTGGCTGCGGATCCCCGAACCTGATCCTTTTAAAGCCGCTTCAGATATTCGCGCGCGAGCTCCAGTTCCGGAAAGAGTCTCTCTTCCGCCTGAAACTCGCGCGAATGCACGCATCGCCGTCCCGCGCGCACGCGTACCGGATGCTTCAGGTGCAGCATCTCGTGATACAGCAGATACTCGATCGCGTACCGCGGTGTGTTCGGTCGATCAAATACGCGGCTCACCACAATCGTGTTGTGCGCGGCGTCGTAGTGGCCGAGCATTCGCTTCGCATAATGCGCGCTCCAGGTCAGCGTCGGCCGTCCAAGCAGTCCGTGAAAGAAGCGCTGGTTCAGCGACTCGAACACCTCATCCAGATCATAATGATGACCCTGCGCCGAGCTGATGCGCTTTCGCCCGCGCTCCTGCCGGATGCGCTCCGCGTGTCTCAACACGGCGTCTGACTGCGTGTATCGCCGGTAGCGGTCAGCAAAGTGCGGATGAATCGGCTTGCGGTACAGTTTCGCCAGCAGGATGTGTGCAATCGCCTGATGCACCGTTTCCGGCGCATGCTCCAGGAGATCCGAAAGCCGCACAATCAGCCGTCCCTCGCGCAGCCGGATGGTCGTGTTCAGGCTGGTAAACCGCCGGAACTTCACCTCCAGCGGCGGCATCGGCGCACGCGGACGGAGCGCCCGGTACTCCGTCGCAAATACGGAGACCAGATCAGCAGATGCAGGGGGCAGGGCAGAACGGGACACGCTGACGCCAGATTAACACGCG
>Ga0070741_10010529_pt1 | contig 17425 bp, 17 predicted proteins | sample Coa_R1_4_FD_66440 | JGI IMG/M metagenome (GOLD analysis project Ga0070741, IMG submission 66440) | Surface soil microbial communities from Centralia Pennsylvania, which are recovering from an underground coalmine fire - Coalmine... | ecosystem: Environmental > Terrestrial > Soil > Unclassified ...
GAAGGCGCCGACGAGGTCAAGGTGTCGCTCGCCGACAAGCGCGAGTTCGAAGCCACGATCGTGCTCAAGGACAAGCGCAGCGATCTCGCGGTGCTCAAGCTGAAGACCGCGCGCGAGCGTTTTCCCACGCTCGACTTCGCCAATTCCGACGCGCTGCAAGTCGGCGACGTCGTGCTCGCCATCGGCAATCCGTTCGGCGTCGGGCAAACGGTGACGCACGGCATCGTCTCGGCGCTGGCGCGCACCCAGGTCGGCATCACCGACTACCAGTTCTTCATCCAGACCGACGCCGCCATCAACCCGGGCAATTCGGGCGGCGCGCTGGTCGATCTCGACGGCCGCCTCGTCGGCATCAACACCGCCATCTTCTCGCGCTCCGGCGGCTCGCAGGGCATCGGCTTCGCCATTCCCGCCAACATGGTGAAAGTGGTGGTGGCGTCCGCCGAGCACGGCGGCAAGGCGGTCGAGCGGCCGTGGCTCGGCGCCAGGCTGCAGGCGGTCACGCCCGACATCGCCGACAGTCTCGGCCTCAAGACGCCGACCGGCGCACTGATCGCCAGCGTCGAGCGTGACAGCCCGGCTGCGGAGGCCGGGCTCAAGCCCGGCGACGTCATCCTTTCGATCGACAAGCAGACGGTCGACGACCCAAGGGCCTTCGACTACCGCTTCGCCACCAAGCCGCTCGGCGGCGCGGCCGAACTCGGCCTGCTGCGCAACGGCAAGGAATTTGCCGCGCGGGTGGCGCTGCGCACCGCCCCGGAGGCGCCGCGCGACGAGATTACCATCCGGTCGCGTTCGCCGTTTTCCGGCGCCAAGGTCGCGAACCTGTCGCCGGCGCTGGTCGATGAGCTGCAGCTGCGCAATGCCGAGGAGGGCGTGGTCATCCTCGATGTCGACGACGGCTCCTATGCCAGCAATGTCGGCTTCCGCCGCGGTGACGTCATCGTGTCGGTCAACGGCCAGAAAATCGCCAAGACGCGCGATCTCGCGCGCGTGACCGAGGCCCCCAATCGCACCTGGCGCATCCTCATCAACCGCGGCGGCCAGCAGATTTCCGCCGTCTTCAACGGATGACACCGCGCGCCAAATCCGGACCGACGCTGTTCGCCGCCGCCGGCCTCGACAAGGATGCGCCGCGCCCGCTGGCCGATCGCCTGCGCCCGCAAAAACTGGACGAGGTGGTCGGCCAGGACCACCTGCTCGGTGCCGACGGCGCGCTGACGCGCATGCTGTCGACGCGCTCGCTCGGCAGCCTCGTGTTCTGGGGGCCGCCCGGCACCGGCAAGACCACGGTGGCCCGGCTTTTGGCGCAAGCGACCGACCTGCATTTCGAGCAGATTTCGGCGATCTTCACCGGCGTCGCCGACCTGAAGAAAGTGTTCGAGGAGGCGCGTAAGCGCCGCGAGCTGGGGCAGGGCACGCTGCTGTTCGTCGACGAGATCCACCGCTTCAACCGCGCCCAGCAGGACTCGTTCCTGCCGGTGATGGAGGACGGCACCATCATCTTGGTCGGCGCCACCACCGAGAATCCTTCGTTCGAGCTCAACGCGCCGCTGCTGTCGCGCGCCCGCGTGCTGGTGTTCAAATCGCTCGATCATGCCGCGATCGAGAAACTGCTGGCGCGCGCCGAAACGATCGAAGGCCGTAAGCTGCCGCTCGATACGGAAGCGCGCACCCAGCTCATCGGCATGGCCGACGGCGACGGCCGCGCCGCGCTCACCCTCGCCGAAGAAGTCTGGCGCGCAGCGCGCAAGGGCGAGCAGTTCACCGCCGCGCAATTGCAGGAGATCGTGCAGCGCCGCGCCCCGCTCTACGACAAGAGCCAGGACGGCCACTACAATCTGATCAGCGCGCTGCACAAGTCGGTGCGCGGCTCCGACCCGGACGCCGCGCTTTATTATCTCTGCCGCATGCTCGATGCCGGCGAGCCGCCGCTCTACATCGCCCGCCGCGTCGTGCGCATGGCGATCGAGGACATCGGCATGGCCGATCCGCAGGCCCTCGTCATCGCCAATGCCGCGAAGGACGCCTACGACTTCCTCGGCAGCCCCGAAGGCGAACTCGCCATCGCCCAGGCGGTGATCTATGTCGCCACCGCGCCGAAATCGAACGCCGGCTATGCCGCCTACGGCGCCGCCATGCGCACCGCCAAGCAAGCCGGCTCGCTGCTGCCGCCCAAGCACATCCTCAACGCGCCGACCAAGCTGATGCAGGAGGAAGGCTACGGCCGCGGCTACGCCTACGACCACGACGCCGAAGAAGCCTTCTCCGGTCAGAATTACTTTCCCGACGCGCTGCCGCGGCAGACCTTCTACAATCCGCCCGAGCGCGGCTTCGAGCGCGAAATCAGGAAGCGCCTGGACTATTGGGCCAAGCTGCGGAAAGAGCGGGGCGGCAATGGCTAGATCCCGGCTCTGGCCGGCGGCCGCCGTTCTGGCCGTCATCGGCGCGGCGCAAGGGGCCGAATCGATGAGCGGCCGCTGGGCGGAGGATGCCGCCGCCTGCGCCGCCTTCGGCGCCGCGAAATCGCCGCTCGTCGTCTCCGACACCGCGATCCGCTGGCGCGACGAGACCTGCCGCACCGGCCGGCAATACCGCACCGGCGACACGCTGCACCTCGAGGCTTTCTGCCATGGCGATGCCGGCGAGCGCACCATCCCGGTGTCGCTGCGGCTTGCCGGCGACCGCATCGTCGTCAATTGGGCGCGCGTGCTACAAGGCCAGCTGCAACGCTGCCGTTAGGGACTGAAGCCAGCCATGATCGATCTCGACGCCTATTGCCGCCGCATCGGCTATTCCGGCCCGCGCCAGGCCACGCTCGACACCTTGCGCGAATTGCACAAACTGCATCCGCAGGCGATCCCGTTTGAAAATCTCGATCCGCTGCTCAGGCGGCCGGTGAAGCTCGACCCGGCCTCGCTGCAGGCCAAGTTGGTCGAGGGCGGCCGCGGCGGCTACTGCTTCGAGCACAACACGCTGTTTGCCAATGTGCTGCGCCAGCTCGGCTTTACGGTGCAGGAAGCGACCGCGCGGGTGCGCTGGAACGTGCCGGGCAACGTCAAGACGCCGCGCGTGCATTGCCTGCTGTTTGTCGAAGCGGAGGGCGACGACTACCTGGTCGATGTCGGCTTCGGCGGCAACGTGCTGACGGCGCCGCTCAAGCTCGACGCGCGCGGCGCGCAGGCGACGCCGCACGAGGAGTTCCGTCTTGTCGACGAGGACGGCCGGGTCGTGCAGGAGGCGAAGATCAACGGCGCCTGGACGCCGCTCTACGCCTATGACTTCGCCGAGACCCACCCGGCCGATTATGAAATGGGCAACTGGCTGACCTCGACGCATCCCAATTCGATCTTCGTCAACGGCCTGCTCGGCGCCCGTGCCGAGCCGGGCAGGCGCTATGCGCTGCGCGACAATCAGCTGTCGATCCACAACGTCGGCGGCGGCAGCGAGAAGCGCATGCTCGATGCGCGCGAACTGCGCGACGCGCTCGCCGACCTGTTCAAGGTGCGGCTTGCCGGTCTCGACGGGCTCGATGCGGCGCTGACGCGCCTTGCCGCGGGCACGGCATGAGCCGGCGCGGCCGAAGCCGCAACGGCCCGCGCCAGCCCGGCGGCGGGCGGCAGGAGGCGGGGCCGCGGCATCGCGACCGCAACAGGGACCGCAAGCGCGATCCCGGCGAGGCCGGCAAGCGCCGCGGGCGCTTCGCTGCTCCCTCACCCCGCGAGCGGGGAGAGGGTTGGGATGAGGGGGCCTCTCGCGATTCTCGACCTCGCAGCCATTCGCCCCCACCCGACCGCCATCGCTCCGCTCCGGCGGTCGACCTCTCCCCGCAGGCGGGGAGGGGTGAAGCAGCCCGCGTGCAAACCGTGACCGTCAGCGCCGACGAAAACAACATGCGCGTCGACCGCTTCTTCGAAGCGCGCTTTCCCGGCCTGTCCTTCAGCCACATCCAGCGCATCATCCGCAAAGGCGAGGTGCGCGTGAACGGCAAGCGCACCCAGCCCAAGGCGCGCCTCGAGACCGGTCAGGCCGTGCGGGTGCCGCCGCTGACGCTCGCCCCGCCCAAGCCGCGCGACGATGCGCCGGCGGCACAGAAGGATCGCGCTTTCCTCAAGGACATCACGCTGTATGAGGACGACGACGTCATGGTCCTCAACAAGCCGATGGGGCTTGCGGTGCAGGGCGGCTCCGGCACCACGCGCCATGTCGACGGCATGCTGGCGGCATTGCGCGGTCCGCATCGGGACGCGCAGCGCCCGCGTCTGGTGCACCGGCTCGACAAGGACACTGCCGGCTGTCTGCTCATCGCCAAGACGCGCTTTGCCGCCGCCGCCTTGTCCAAGACCTTCCGCTCGCGCTCGGCGCGCAAGATCTACTGGGCGCTGGTCGCCGGCGTGCCGCGCCCGCATCAGGGCCGCATCTCGACCTTCCTCGCCAAGGAGGAGCGGGTCGAGGACAGTTTCATGCGCATCGCCAGGCACGGCGAGAAGGACGCCGTCCATGCCGTCACCTATTACGCCGTGGTCGAGACCTCGGCGCAGAAACTGGCCTGGGTGTCGCTCAAGCCGGTGACCGGCCGCACCCATCAATTGCGCGCGCATATGGCCCATATCGGCCATCCGATCGTCGGCGACCCGAAATACTTCAACAAGGAGAACTGGGAACTCCCCGGCGGCATCCAGAACGTGCTGCACCTTCTGGCGCGCCGGATCGTGGTGCCGCATCCGCGCGGCGGCGTCATCGACGTGTCGGCGCCGCTGCCGCCGCACATGCAGCAGACCTGGAACCTGCTCGGTTTTGATGCCGGGCGTTATGATCCGATCGTCGAGGCCCCGGAAGAGGAGTAGCGGCGATCCCGCAATGCGCCTATCTATGAGCGATGCGCCGCACATCGCTCTTCGCCGTGCTGGCCTTTGCCGTCGCCGCGCCGGCGCTTGCCATTGAGCCGGATGCCAGCGGCACGATCAACATCATGCGGCCGGAGCCGGGGACACCGGCTGCGAAACAGCGCCCTGCGCGCAAGCGCCCGGCCCGGGATGAAAGGCAGCCAGCTCCCAAAGGCTACGGCGTCAAACAGGATACCCGGCGCGGTTCGTCCAGTCCGGTCTACCCGGTCCCGCTGCCCGGACCCCAGGCGCCGGCGCCGGTACCGCGCATCGAAACGCCGTCGCAGCGCGCGACGGTGCCGCCGGCGATGGTGGTGCCGCAGACCGGCCGCGTGCTGCCCAATCTGGGCGCGGGAAGACCCGAGACGTCGCAGGATAAGGCGGTGCGCTGTGCGCACCAGGCCGGCGTCTATGGCCCGAACCTCACCGGTAATCCGAGCGCCTATATCGGCAGCTGCATCAACCAGTGACCCTCGGCTGGCTGAGGTTCAGATTTCCTCCATCACCTGAGCATAGGAAATGAGCGCAAACAGCGCCGTGCCGCCGACCACATTGCCGACCAGCGCCGGCACGAAGAACTGCCACAGCATCTGCCACCAGGCCCAGTCGCCCGACAGTACCAGCAGGTTTGCCTCCATCGAGCCGGCGACGATGTGGGTGAAGCTGCCGACTGCAATCAGCCAGGTCATCAGCGCGACGACGGCGAACTTGGCGCCTTCGGCGCTCGGTATCATCCACACCGTGGCCGCGATCAGGAATCCCGAGGTGACGCCGCGAAAGGCCATCTCCCACCAGTTCACGGCGAGCAGCATGCGGCTGATCGACAACATGGCTTGCTTGGTCTCGCCCGGCAGCACCGGCGTGTAGCGGCAGAAGGCCGCGGCAAACAGCGTGCCGGCGAAGTTGGCCGCCAGCACGATTGCCCACAGCCGCAGCATGCGCGACACGCCCTCGGCCTTGAGGTCTTTCAGTACCGGCAGCACCACGGTGATGGTGCTTTCGGTGAACAGCTGCTGGCGCCCGAGCACCACCATCAGGAAGCCGACGCAATAGCCGAGGCCGGTGACCAAGGGACGCCAGGTCGTGTCAGGCAAGGCGTCCTGCAGGATCGCCTGCGCCAGCAGGGAGAAGCTGATTGACAGTCCGCCGGCCACGCCCGACCACCACAGCGAGGTGAGGGGGCGTTTCATTTCCTCGTCGCCGAGGCGGCGCACGACCTCGTAGATGACCGGCGTTCGCGGCGTCGACAGCTCTTCGACGTCGCCGATTTCGCGCTCGGTGATGCCCTTATGGGCGCGGCGGCCGCCGGTCCGCGAGGAAACCATCGCGACCACAACGCCGCAGACGAAACCGGGGTTCCGCGCATATGAGGGCTTGACAGGCAACCAAATGGTTGCATATATAAGCCTGACGATGGACGATGTGTTCAAGGCGCTCGCCGACCCGAGCCGAAGGGAATTGTTGGACCGGCTGCGCGCCGACAATGGCCAGACGCTGAACGAGCTCTGTGCGCGTCTCGACATGACGCGGCAGGCGGTCAGCAAACATCTGGGAATCCTGGAGGCGGCGAACCTGATTGCGACCGTGAAGCAAGGCCGGGAGAAGCTGCACTACCTCAACCCGGTACCGATCCACGAGATTGCCGAGCGCTGGATCGGCAAGTTCGAACGGCACCGGCTTCAAGCGTTGAACGATTTGAAAAAAGGTCTCGAGGTCCGTGATGAGTAGACAAAGTCTCGATTCGACATTCGTGGTTCACAGCGTGCCCGGCAGCCCGTTCGGCCGCTCGGTGTTCGCCGCCCTGGAAGAAAAAGGCGCACGCTATCGCCTGGCGGCGGTTGCGCCTGGCGCGCATCGCAGCGAGCCGCATATCTCGCGTCATCCGTTCGGCCGCGTCCCGGTTCTGGAGCATGGCGGCTACCTGCTTTACGAGACGCAGGCGATCCTGCGCTATCTCGACCGCGTGTTGCCGACGCCGCCGCTGACGCCCGCCGATCCGCGCGCCGCCGGCCGCATGGATCAGGTCATGAACATCAACGACTGGTACCTGTTTCAGGGCGTCTGCAATGTCATCGGCTTCGAGCGTGTGGTCAAACCGCGCTTGCTGAAGCAGCCGGCCGACGAGGCCAATGTCGCGCAAGCGCTGCCAAAGGGCGTGGCGGTTATCGCCGAACTGTCGCGGCTGCTCGGCGGCAGCGCCTATCTCGCCGGCGAGACCATGAGCCTTGCCGACCTGCTGGTAGCCCCGCAGATCGATTTTCTCGCCATGACGCCGGAATGGACGGCCTTGTCGGCGGACGCACCAAATCTCGTGGCGTGGCTCGCCCGCATGAACGACCACGCCAGCATGAAGGCGACCACCTGGGACCGTGTCGCGCAGCTTGCGGCGGCCTGAGTAAAAGTAACGGAGAGAGCACAATGAGCGGAAACAAACCGAAGTTCGTCTACGTCACCTACATCGCCTCGACACCGGACAAGGTGTTCAAGGCGCTGACCGATACCGAGGCCACCGCGCAATTCTGGTTCGGCAACGCCGCGACGTCGGATTGGAAGGTCGGCTCGCCGATCGAATTTCACCGCGAAGGCAAGCTGATCCTGCAAGGCAAGATCCTCGAAAACGATGCGCCGCGGCGCCTGTCCTACACCTTCCATTCGATGCACGAGCCGCACAACGGCAAGGAGCCGCCGTCGCGCGTGGTGTTCGACCTGGAAAAGCAGAAGGATCAGGTCAAGCTCACCGTCACCCACGACGACTTCATCGAGGGCAGCAAGGTGTTCGAGTCGATCAGCAATGGCTGGCCGCTGGTGCTGTCGAACCTCAAGAGCTACCTGGAGCTCAACCGCGCGGTCCTGCACGCGCCCTGGTACGACAAGGAAAAAGCCTCGGCTTAATTCCGTTGTGCGTGCGACAGGAGGGCGCTTCCCGTGTGCCGCGCGGGAGGCGCCTTCCGCTTCATGAAGCGCTCGCCTGGTCGAGCGCGGCGAGGTCGTCTTTCGACAATTTGAGCCGCGGCGCCTGCATGATCTCGGTGAGCTGCTTCACGCTGGTTGCGCTGGCGATCGGCGCGGTGATCAGCGGCTGCGCGATCAGCCAGGCAATGGCGACCTGTGCCGGGCTCGCGCCGTGCTGCGCCGCCACCTGGTCGAGCGCGGCCAGAATCCGGAAGCCGCGGGCGTCGCTGTAGCGCTTGAGCCGGTCGCCGCGGCCGGGATGCTTGCCGGCGTCCTCACGCGAGCGATATTTGCCGGTGAGGAAGCCCGCCGCCAGCGCGTAGTAGTTGATGACGCCGAGCCCTTCCTGGCGCACCAGCGCGGCATACTCGGTCTCGAACTCCTTGCGGTCCGACAGATTGTAAAGCGGCTGCAGCGATTCGTAGCGCGGGATGCCGAGCCGCTTGCTGACGGCGAGAGACTCCTTGAGGCGTTCGGGGTCGATATTGGAAGCGCCGATGACCCGCACTTTGCCCTGCGCGATCAGCTTGGCATAGGCCCGAAGCGTCTCCTCGATGGGGGTTTTACGGTCGTCGATATGGGTCTGGTAAAGATCGATGCAGTCGGTCTGCAGCCGCCGGAGCGAGGCTTCCGCGGAGCGCATGATGTAGTCGGGCTTCAGGCTGCGGCCTTCGCCCATGTCCATGCCGACCTTGGTGGCAACCAGGACCCTGCCGCGCTTGCCGCTCGCCTTGAGCCAGTTGCCGATGATGGTCTCCGATTCGCCGCCGCTGTGCCCCGGCATCCAGCGCGAGTAGGAATCGGCGGTGTCGATGGCGTTGAAGCCGGCGTCGACGAAGGCGTCGAGAATGGCGTGCGAGGTCTTCTCGTCGGTGTTCCAGCCGAACACGTTGCAGCCCAGCATCAGCGGGGCGAGCGCGAGATCGGATCGGCCGAGCCGGCGTTTGTCCATGCCGGAGAGGGCCTAGCGCAGGCTGGCGTTGATCTTGTCGAGCGCGGCCTGGCCGGGGCAGAGCTCCTTCTCGCTCAATCTGTTGAGCGGGGTGCCGACGGTGCGCAGATGCGCGTGCAGATCTTCCGGAGCCTCGTCGACGTAAAGCAGGCCGGTGACGATCTGGCCCTTGGCGGCGTGATGCTGCAGGAAGCCGAGCGCCGCCGTGCGGTCGTGCACGTCGTAGTCGGCGGCGAGCTTGCGCAGCGCCAGCCGCGAGCCGTCGTGCTGTTCCACGACCTCGACCGTGCCCGGCTCGTATTTCACCTCGATCGGCATGCGGCTCGGCATGAAGTCGAGACGATTGACGGCTTCGTTGTGCTCGCGCACGAAATCGAAGCTCTTGGTGGAGCCGGCGTGGTTGTTGAAGGCGACGCAGGGGCTGATGACGTCGATGAAGGCGGCGCCCTTGTGCGCGATCGCCGCCTTGATGATCGGCACCAGCTGATGCTTGTCGCCGGAGAACGAGCGGGCGACGAAGGAGGCGCCGAGCTGCAACGCCATGGCGACGAGATCGATGGAATTGTCGGTGTTCATCATGCCGCGCTTGGACTTCGAGCCGCGGTCGGCGGTGGCGGAGAACTGGCCCTTGGTCAGGCCGTAGACGCCGTTGTTCTCGACGATGTAGACCATGTTGACGCCGCGGCGCAGGCAGTGCGCGAACTGGCCGAGCCCGATCGAGGCGGAATCGCCGTCGCCCGAGACGCCGAGATAGATCAGGTCGCGGTTGGCGAGGTTGGCGCCGGTCAAGACCGACGGCATGCGGCCGTGCACCGAATTGAAGCCGTGCGAATTGCCGAGGAAGTAGGTCGGCGTCTTCGACGAGCAGCCGATGCCGGAAATCTTGGCCACCCGGTGCGGCTCGATGGCGAGGTCGAAGCAGGCCTGGATGATCGCCGCGGTGATCGAGTCGTGGCCGCAGCCCGCGCACAGCGTCGACACCGTGCCTTCATAGTCGCGGTGCGTGTAGCCGAGCGAATTCTTCGGCAGCTCCGGGTGGTGGAACTTGGGTTTGGCGAGATAGGTCACGACGTCACCTTCACCGATTTCATGGTCAGCTTGTCGAGATGGTCGCCGATCGCCTTGGCGATGAAGCGGGCGGTGATCGGCGTGCCGTCATAGTGGTTGATCGGCACCAGCCGCACCGGATCGATGCCGCACTCGTTGACGATCAGCGAGCGCAGTTGCGCGTCGCGGTTCTGCTCGACCACGAAGGTGAAGTCGTGGCCGGCGACGAACGAGTTGACGCTGGAATGGAACGGGAAGGCGCGGATGCGCATGCGGTCGACGGAATGGCCGCGCGCCTCGATCATGGCGACGGCCTCGTCCATGGCGGGCGAGGTCGAGCCGAAATAGATGACGCCGTATTTGCTCGGCTTGCCGGCGTTGGCCTGCAGCGGCCGCGGCACCAGGTCCTTGGCGGTGTCGAACTTGCGGATCAGCCGCTGCATGTTGTCGACGTAGGGCGCGCCTTCCTCGGTGTAGCGCGCGTAGCGGTCGCGCGAGGTGCCGCGGGTGAAGAACGAGCCCTTGGTCGGGTGCGTGCCGGGATAGGTGCGGTAAGGGATGCCGTCGCCGTCGACGTCGAGATAGCGGCCGAATTCCTTGCCGGCCTCGAGCTCCGCCGCCGTCATCACCTTGCCGCGGTCGTATTTGCGGGTCTCGTCCCAGGCGAAAGGCTTCGACAACCGGTGGTTCATGCCGATGTCGAGGTCGAGCATGACGAAGACCGGCGTCTGCAGCCGGTCGGCGAGATCAAAGGCCTGCGCCCCCATCTCGAAGGCCTCGTAGGGGTCCTCGGGGAACAGCAGCACGTGCTTGGTGTCGCCGTGCGAGGCATAGGCGCAGGAGATGATGTCGCACTGCTGGGTGCGCGTCGGCATGCCGGTCGAGGGCCCGGCGCGCTGCACGTCGAAAATGACCGCGGGAATCTCGGCGAAATAGGCGAGGCCGATGAACTCCTGCATCAGCGAGATGCCGGGGCCCGATGTCGCGGTAAAGGCGCGGGCGCCGTTCCAGCCGGCGCCGATCACCATGCCGATCGAGGCGAGCTCGTCCTCGGCCTGGATGATGGCGTATTTGGCCTGCTTGGTTTCGGGATCGACGCGCAAGCGCCCGCAATGGCGGGTGAAGGCGTCGGCGAGCGACGACGAGGGCGTGATCGGATACCAGGCGCACACCGTGGCGCCGCCATAGACCGCGCCCAGCGCCGCCGCCGAATTGCCCTCGACGAAGATGCGGTCGCCGACCTTGTCGCTCTTGCGCAAGCGCAGGCCGATCGGGCAGTTGAGGTTGAGCGTGGCGTAGTCGCGGCCGATGTGCAGCGCCTTGATGTTCGGCTCGATCAGCTTGTCCTTGCCCCGGTACTGCTCGCCGATCAACTGCTCGACCACCTTGACGTCCATGTCGAGCATGGCGCTGAGCACGCCGATATAGATGATGTTCTTGAACAGCTGGCGCTGGCGCGGGTCGCTATATTCGCGATTGCAGATGGCGGTCAGCGGCACGCCGATGACGGTGAGATCGTCGCGGAATTTGGACGGCGGCAACGGTTTGGTCGAATCATAGAGCAGGTAGCCGCCCGGCTCGATGCCGGCGATGTCCTTGTCGAAGGTCTGCGGGTTCATCGCCACCATCAGGTCGGTGCCGCCGCGCGCGCCCAGGTGGCCCGCTTCGGACACCCGCACCTCGTACCAGGTCGGCAGGCCTTGGATGTTCGACGGGAAGATGTTGCGCGGCGCCACCGGCACGCCCATGCGCAGGATGGCGCGGGCGAACATCTCGTTGGCGCTCGCCGAGCCCGAGCCGTTGACGTTGGCGAAGCGGACGACGAAGTCGTTTACGCGGCTGATCGGCGTTGCGGTCGGCATGAATTCCCTGCGTGAGTCATATCGAGCAAGAATTTCTGCATGTCCCAGGCGCCGGTCGGGCAGCGCTCGGCGCACAGCCCGCAGTGCAGGCAGACGTCCTCGTCCTTGACCATGACGCGGCCGGTCTTCAGCCCGTCCTGGACGTAAAGATCCTGCGTCAGGTTCTTCGACGGCGCCGACAGGCGCGTGCGCAGCTCGGCCTCCTCGCCGTTCTGCGTGAACGTGATGCAGTCCATCGGGCAGATGTCGACGCAGGCGTCGCATTCGATGCAGAGCTGCGCGGTGAACACCGTCTGCACGTCGCAATTCAGGCAGCGGTGCGCCTCCTTGACCGCCATCTCGATGTCGAAGCCGAGTTCGACCTCGGCCTTGATGTCCTTGAGCGCCACCACCTTGTCGCGGTGCGGCACCTTGTAGCGCTGATCGAGCGCGATGTCGTTGTCGTAGGACCACTCGTGGATGCCCATCTTCTGGCTGATCATCTCGACCGCGGGCGCCGGGCGGTCGGCGATGTCCTCGCCGTTGAGCATCTTGTCGATCGACACCGCCGCCTCGTGGCCGTGCGCCACCGCCCAGATGATGTTCTTGGGGCCGAACGCGGCGTCGCCGCCGAAGAACACTTTGGGGTGCGTCGATTGGAAGGTCGTCTCGTCGAGCTTGGGCAGGCCCCAGTCGTTGAACGCGATGCCGATGTCGCGCTCGATCCAGGGGAAGGCGTTTTCCTGGCCGACCGCCACCAGCACGTCGTCGCAAGGGAAGTGCTGGTCCGGCTCGCCTGAAGGCACGAGCTTGCGGCGGCCCTTAGCGTCGTATTCGGCCTTGACCTTCTCGAAGGTGATGCCGGTCAGCTTGCCGTTGTCGTGGGTAAAGAATTTCGGCACCAGATAATTGTGGATCGGGATGCCCTCGTGCATGGCGTCTTCCTTTTCCCAAGGCGACGCCTTCATCTCCTCGAAGCCGGAACGCACCACCACGTCGACCTGCTCGCCGCCGAGGCGGCGGGCCGAGCGGCAGCAGTCCATGGCGGTGTTGCCGCCGCCGAGCACGACCACGCGCTTGCCGATCTTGCTCACGTGGCCGAACGACACCGAGGACAGCCAATCGATGCCGATGTGGATATTGGCGGCGGCTTCCTTGCGGCCGGGGATGTCGAGGTCGCGCCCGCGCGGCGCGCCGGAGCCGACGAAAATCGCGTCCCAGTTCTCGCTCAGCAGTTTTTTCATGCTGTCGATGCGGGTGCCGCCGCGGAATTCGACGCCGAGGTTGAGGATATAGCCGCACTCCTCGTCGATGACGCTGTCGGGCAGGCGGAATTTCGGGATCTGGGTGCGGATCATGCCGCCGGCCTTCGGGTCGGCGTCGAACACCACGCAGGTGTAGCCGAGGGGGCTGAGATCGCGCGCCACGGTCAAGGAAGCGGGCCCGGCGCCGACCAATGCCACGCGCTTGCCGTTCTTGCGCGCGGCGGGCTTGGGCAGCCGGTCCCTGATGTCATCTTTGTGGTCGGCGGCGACGCGCTTGAGCCGGCAGATCGCCACCGGCTCGTTTTCGACGCGGTCGCGCCGGCAGGCCGGCTCGCAGGGGCGGTCGCAGGTGCGCCCGAGGATTCCCGGGAACACGTTGGAGCGCCAATTGATCATGTAGGCGTCGGAGTAGCGCCCGTGCGCGATCAAGCGGATGTATTCGGGCACCGGCGTGTGCGCCGGGCAGGCCCATTGGCAGTCCACCACCTTGTGGAAATAGCCGGGCGCAGAAATGTCGGTATTCTTCATTCACTCCTCGAAACGCGCCCCGCTACGCCATCGACTTGAGACGGTGTCGCGTTACAGCCCGGCGGCTGCCTTTCTTGGCGGATCGGCCTGGTTGGGGCCCGGCGTCGAATCCGGTCGCGGATAATATGGGTTAGAACCCTCCAGCGCCACTATCCTTCCGTTGGGAAGGCCCCCTATCAACCATAAGTGTTCACTTGCCTTTTCGCTCCCTGAAAGGGGCGGCAGTAGGGCATCGAAGCGGCAAAATCGACGCACGCACACGGACTTGAACGCGCTGCTTTTGTTGCCATAACGGGGGAGCCAGCAAGTTCCGTTTTGCGGCGCAACAACGATGCGCGAGATTTTTACCGAGATTTTTGAAAACCAGCCGCTCGACCCGACCGAGGCGGCGCGCCGTGCCATGCGGCCGCGATTGCGCAAGCGCTTCTATCGGCGCGCCAGCGCGGGCGGGGGCGGCGCAATCCTGCTCGACGGCAAGCCTGTGCAAACGCCGGCGAAGAAGCCTTTGGCCGCTCCGTCGGCGGCTTTGGCGGAAGCGATTGCGGCGGAATGGGAAGCGCAGAATGACGACATCGATCCGGCGCGCATGCCCCTGACGCGCCTTGCCAATGCCGTCATCGACGCGGTGGCGGAGAAGCCGGACGAAGTTGCCGCCGGAATTGCGCAATATCTCGGCAGCGACCTTGTGTGCTACCGCGCCGAGGCGCCGGCGGGACTTGTCGAGAAGCAGGCGCAGCACTGGGACCCGGTGCTGGCCTGGGCGCGCGAGGCCCTGGGCGCGCGCTTTGTGCTGGGTCAGGGCGTGATGCACGTCCCGCAAGCCGCGGACGCCGTTGCCGCGGCGCGCGCGGCGATCCCCAAGGACATCTGGCGGCTCGGCGCCGTGTCCTCGATCACCTCGCTCACCGGCTCGGGCCTGCTCGCGCTGGCGCTCAATGCCGGGGTGCTCGACGTCGAGGCGGCTTGGACCGCCGCCCATGTCGACGAGGACTGGCAGATGGCGCAATGGGGCAAAGACGAGCTGGCGCTCGCCCGCCGCGCCTTCCGCCACGCCGAAATGCAGGCGGCGGCGGCGGTGCTCAGACACGCGCCCTAGCCGCAGGGTGCATCTTTTTTGTCGGCCCTTTCGTAGCTCCCGTTGCCACTGCAAACGATGGGGGCCATCCATGAAGACGATCCGCAATATCCTGGTTGCCGCGTCGATCGCCGCCGCTGCTGCGACGCAGCCGGCCGCCGCCCAGGACAAATCGCTCTACCAGCGGCTCGGCGGCTATGACGCCATTGCCGCCGTCACCGACGAGTTCATCGGACGCCTTGCCACCGACGAGCAGGAGAAGCGCTTCTTCATCGGCTTTTCCGCCGACAGCAAGGCGCGCATCCGCCAGCACATCGTCGACTTCCTGTGCAAGGCCGCCGGCGGCCCCTGCGTCTATATCGGCCGCGACATGAAGACGGCGCATGCCGGCTCCGCCATCAGCAAAGCCGACTGGGATCGCTCGGTGAAAATCCTCATCGAGGTGCTCGGCAAGTTCAAGGTGCCGGACAAGGAGCAGCACGAGCTCTTCGCGATGCTGGTGCCGCTGGAGAAGGACATCGTCGAGAAGTGAGGCCCTGCGTCACCTCTCCCCGCAACAGCGGGGAGAGGGAGGCCGCTAATGTCCGGTCGGGTCACCGCGCCGGCCGGCCTCGTAAAGGAACCAGATGCGCCGCTCGGTCTCGTCGATAAAGACTTCCAGCAGGCTCGCGGTGGCCACGTCGTTGTGCTCGTCGCAGACGTCGTGCGCCTCGCGCATGGCGGTGACGAAACGCTGATTGTCGTCGCGCAACTCCGCCAGCATGTCGTCGGGATCGACATAGGCGGCGTCGTTATCGGCGATGCGCTGGTGGCGGGAGATGTCGCCGATCGAGCGCAAGGTATTGCCGCCGATCTTGCGCACCCGCTCGGCCAGCACGTCGGTCATGGCGAAGATCTGGTCGGCCTGCTCGTCGAGCAGCAGGTGATAGTCGCGGAAATGCGGCCCGCTGACGTGCCAGTGGAAGTTCTTGGTCTTCAGGTAAAGCGCGAAGGTGTCGGCGAGCAGCGCGTTGAGCGCGCCGGCAATGTCCTTGGTGGCATTCGAGCCGAGGTCGGTCGGTGTCCTCAGGCGCGGCGAAGCCTTTGTCACAGTGTTCATCGGAGTTGCCTGCTTGTGCTGGAGGGGTCCCATCCGAGAACAACAGGCTTTGATAAAAGTTCCATGACGGCCGCGGTCCGGCGGCCGTTCGGGCTTAGACCGAGCTATGTCCTGCCGCCGCCGGCTGGTTTTCCGCAGCCTTTTTCTCCGCCGCCCGTTTTTTCAGTTCGGCCGCCTTGTCGCGGGCGGCGCTGGCGTCGCCGGCGCGGCCGAGCGCGTGCAGGATGGCGGCGCGGGCCTCATGCGGGCCGGGCAGTTCGGCATCGAGCTCTGCCGCGCGGTCGGCGGCGGCGAGCGACTCCTCGAGCCGCCCCAGGGCCATGAGCGCGTAAGCGCGCCCCAGATGCACCTCGACCACCTTGGGCGCGAGCGCCAGCGCCCGGTCGTAGCCCTCGATTGCCTCGTCGAGGCGGCCGAGCTCGTGCAGCACGTTGGCGCGGTTGAAGTGCGCCACCGAGAAATTCTTGTCGAGGGCGATGGCGCGGTCGTAGCTGGCGATCGCCTCGTCCATGCGCCCCAAGGCGTGCAGCGTGGCGCCGCGGTTGAGCCAGTCGTTCGGCGAGGCGGCGTTGAGCGCCAGCGCCCGGTCGAAGCTCGACAGCGCCTCGGTGTGGCGGCCGAGTTCGCTGAGCATATTGGCGCGGTTGGCATAGGCGTCGGCGAAATTGATGTCGCAGCCGAGCGCCTGGTCGAAGGCCTCGAGCGCGTCCTTGATCTTGCCCATGCGGTGCAGCGCCTGGCCGATGAGGTTGTGGGCGCGCGCCTGGCCGCCCTGGAAGGAGAGCGAGCGGCGGGCGAGATCGATGCCCTGCTGAAACTGGCCCTCCTGGCAGGCGATCACCGCGACGTAATAGAGCGCCTCGGCGTTGCGCGGATCGTTGCGCAGCACCTCGGTGTAGCGGTCCATGGCCAGCGCCACCTGGCCCTGGCGGTGGTGGACGAGACCCTGCTGGATGAGTTCGGCGTTGGTGGCCATTTGGGGGGCTTGTAAATGTGGACAGGCCGGGCGGCAAGCACGCTTTCCCCTCTCCCCTTGTGGGAAAGGGTGCCTGAGTGGAGGCGAAGCCGAACGAGGGCGGGTGAGGGGTCCTACCTCTCCTCAAACGCCGACCCCTCACCCGGCTCGCGCTCGCCATCCTCTCCCACAAGGGGAGAGGGGAAGTGAGAACGCCGCGCGGCCATGCTATCCATCTAGGCCGGACTCGGACGGGGCGCAGGGCATGAAGGACATCCTCGACAGGCTGGAAGCGCGGCGGGAAGAAGCCCGCCTCGGCGGCGGCAAGGCGCGTATCGAGGCCCAGCACGGCAGAGGCAAATTGACCGCGCGCGAGCGCATCGAACTGCTGCTCGACAAGGGCTCGTTCGAGGAATTCGACATGTTCGTCGAGCACCGCTCGAGCGATTTCGGCATGGAGAAAACCAAGATCCCCGGCGACGGCGTGGTCACCGGCTGGGGCACCATTAACGGCCGCGCCGTCTATCTGTTCTCCAAGGATTTCACGGTGTTCGGCGGCTCGTTGTCGGAGACGCACGCCGGCAAGATCATCAAGGTGCAGGACATGGCGATGAAGGCGCGGGTGCCGATCATCGGCCTGTTCGACGCCGGCGGGGCGCGCATCCAGGAGGGCGTGGCGGCGCTCGGCGGCTACGGCGAGGTGTTCAAGCGCAACGTCATCGCGAGCGGCGTCATTCCGCAGATCAGCGTCATCATGGGCCCCTGTGCGGGCGGCGATGTCTATTCGCCGGCCATGACCGACTTCATCTTCATGGTGCGCGACAC
>Ga0070741_10010530_pt1 | contig 17425 bp, 13 predicted proteins | sample Coa_R1_4_FD_66440 | JGI IMG/M metagenome (GOLD analysis project Ga0070741, IMG submission 66440) | Surface soil microbial communities from Centralia Pennsylvania, which are recovering from an underground coalmine fire - Coalmine... | ecosystem: Environmental > Terrestrial > Soil > Unclassified ...
CAGGCCAAGTGCGTTGGCTGCCACGGCGGCGCAAAGCCGATGGGGGGCCTCGACCTGCGGTCGTTCTCCGCTTTGATGGCGAGCAACAGGAACGACCCGATTGTCGTCGAGGGCTATTCGGAGAAAAGTATCCTCGTGCGAAAGCTCGCCAGCCGCGCGATGCCCCCGCCGGGCACCGCCGAGCCGTTGACCGATGAGCAGGTGGGAGCGGTGCGGCGTTGGATTGACAGGGGCCACTTCGCCGATTCCCTGCAGGTGGAAGCTCCTCAAGAGCGCGATTTCACCCCGGCCGAAGCTCCGCCCATTACGGACAAGGATCGTTCTTTCTGGTCGTTTCAGAAGCCCAAGACCGCCACACCGTCAAAAGTGAAGGCCGCGGCCCGCGTGCGCACGCCCGTCGATGCCTTTGTGCTCGCCCGCTTAGAAAATAAAGGTTTGACGCTTTCTCCCGACGCTTCCAATCTGACCCTGGTTCGCCGGGCCTACTTCGATCTCACCGGCTTGCCGCCCTCGCCCGAAGAATTGCAGTCGTTTCTCGACGACACGCGGCCCGGCGCGTATGAACGCTTGATTGATCGCCTGCTGGGATCGCCACAGTATGGCGAGCGCTGGGGCCGTTTCTGGCTCGACGCCGTGGGTTACGTTGAGACCACGGAGAAGGACTTCGATCCAGTGCACGTATCGCTCGCCAATGGTATGTGGCGCTATCGCGACTACGTGATCAAGGCTACAAATGCAGACAAGCCTTGGAACCGGTTTCTGACGGAGCAGATCGCCGGCGACGAACTGGTGGATTGGCGTTCGCAAACCAAGTACACGCCCGAAACCATCGAGCTGCTCACAGCCACCGGGTACATGCGCAATGTTCTGGATATTACCGATCCGGACATCACCAATCTCCCGGTGGAGCGCTATGAAGCGTTGTTCAAATTGATGGAGAAGGTCTCGAGCAGCACCCTCGGCCTGACCCTCGCTTGCGCGCGGTGTCACACGCACAAATTCGATCCCATTCCGCAGCGCGATTACTACCGGATGCTCTCGCTGTTTACCTCCTCCTATAACCCCACGAATTGGCTGCAGCCGAAGAATCGGCAACTGTACACGGTGAGCAAGGCCGAGCAGGAGGAGATCGAAAAGCACAACAAGGAAATCGATCACGCCGTGGAAGGACTGGAGAAGCAACTCGGCGCGGTGAAGCGACCTTACGAAGAGCGTCTTTTCGAGCAGAAACTGAAGGCTGTGCCGGAAGTGATCCGCGAAGATGTTCGGGCGGCAATCGCCGCACCCGCCGACAAGCGGGATGAGGTGCAAAAGTTCCTTGTGACCAAGTTCGGCAAGGCGCTAAAGGTCGAAAGCGCCGACTGGCACAAGATTCTGAGCGAGGCGGACAAGGCTTCGGCGGAACGAATCGAGTCGCAGATTAAAACGTGGAACGATTATCGACGTAAGCTCGAGCCGATACAGGCTCTTTGGGACGTCGGGCAGCCGCCGCAGATCCGGCTGCTGCAACGCGGTAGCGTGGAGACGCCTGGCCCCAAAGTAAGTCCCGGATTTCTCACCGTTATCTCCGCTCCGGGCAAGACCGAAGCGGTGCGACCGCCGGAGACGCAAGGCAACACAAACGGCCTTCGGCTCGCCTTCGCCGATTGGCTGACCAGTAACGACAATCCGCTGACGGCGCGAGTCATTGTCAACCGCATGTGGCAGCATCACTTCGGTAAGGGCATTGTCGAGACGCCCGACAATTTCGGCAAGATGGGCGCCCCGCCTGTCAATCCGGAACTATTGGATTGGCTTGCCGTCGATTTCATGCAGCACGGCTGGAGCGCGAAGCGGCTTCACAAGATGATCATGATGTCGACAGTCTACCGGCAGGAGTCTCATCCGGCAAACACGGAAGTCGTGGAACGGGCGAAAACAGCCGATCCGGATAATCAACTGCTCTGGCGAATGAATCTGCGCCGTCTGGAAGCGGAGAGCTTACGAGATTCCGTCCTGGCGGTCGGCGGCAAACTGGACCGCACCATGTTCGGGCCGCCGGTGATGCTGCAGTATCATTCCGATGGATTGCAGACGGTGGCCGAGCACGATCCGGGCGCGAACCGCCGCAGCGTCTATCTGCTGGCGCGCCGGACCTATCCGCTCACATTTTTGCGGCTCTTCGATTTCCCGATCATCGACGCGAACTGTACGCGCCGCGTCCCCTCGGCGACTCCGCTGCAATCGCTCGCTCTAATGAACGATGAATTCATCGTCGCGAACGCCGCGCTGCTCGCCGATCGCGTGGAAAAGGCGGCCGGAGAAATTGCGCAGCCGGAGAAAAAGATCACATCGTTATACCTGCTAACCCTGTCGCGCAAACCCGCGGCGGCGGAGATTGCCATGTGCGAAGAACATCTGAGTAGGCAGGAGGAGCTATTCCGCCGGGCCAATCTCGCGCCTGCTGAAGCGGCGCATCGGGCGCTCGCAAGCCTGTGCCAGACTCTACTCAGCTCGAACGAGTTTCTCTATATCGACTAACGCCATGCCGGTCCAACGGAGCACAAGAGCCTAGCTTGACGGAGCGCGCGATCATCGGTAAGGCGTCGAAGCGCATCCTGCCTTTCCTGTTTCTTCTCTACGTGGTCTCGTACCTCGACCGGGGAAACGTCGCGTTCGCCAAGCTTCCAATGCTGGCAGATCTCAAATTTTCGGAATCCATTTTCGGTTTCGGCGCAGGCCTTTTCTTCGTCGGCTATGTGATCGCGGGAATTCCCTCTGTATTCGTGGCGGAGCGCTGGAGTACGCGCCGCTGGCTCGGTAAGATTCTCATCATCTGGGGTTGCTGCACGGTCGGGGTTGGATTCGTGAACACTACGCTCGAATTTTACGGCGCTCGCTTTCTGTTGGGCATGGCCGAGGCCGGCTTTTTTCCGATCGTGATTCTTTACCTGTCGAGTTGGTTCCCGGCGCAGGTGCGCGCAGGCGCTCTTTCCGGCCTCATTGTCGCAGTTCCGGTCTCCTTCATGATCAGCGCGCCGCTGTCCGCTGCCTGCATGTCCCTTTCGTGGTTTGGAGTTGCCGGCTGGCGATGGATCTTCATCCTCCAGGGTCTCCCGGCGGTGATTCTCGGTTTCGTGACGCCTTTTTATCTGTCCGACCGACCATCGGAAGCGATTTGGCTGGAGCCTGCCGAGCGCGATTGGCTCACGAACGAACTCGCACGGGAAGCCGATCTCAAGCGAAAGCACAGCAACCTCTCGATACGTCAGGCTCTCACGTCGCGCTACGTGCTGGTGCTCTCAGCCGCCCTGAGTTTCATTGTGCTGGCGAGCTATGGCTACATCTTGTGGCTTCCGACCACCATTCAACAGCACTCCGGCCGGTCCAACGAGCAGTCCACGCTGCTGTCAGCGATTCCGTTCGTAGCGGCGGCCCTCACTGTCCAGCTCACCGCGAAGTCCTCTGACCGCCGCCGCGAGCGAAAACTGCATACCGCAGTCCCCTTGATCATCGCCGGCCTGTCCTTCGCCATCATTACGGTTCCCGGACAGTCGTTCCCGATGACCATGTTCTGGCTTTGCATCACCGGAATGTCGCTCTGGGCGTGGTCGCCGCCCTTCTGGGTATTGCCGACCATCACAATGGGAGAATCCGCCGCGGCGGCATCGGTCGGTTTCATCAACACCATCGGCAACGTGGGCGGGTTCGTCGGCCCCTCGCTCGTCGGGTACCTGCTCTCAGCCGGAGTTTCACCTCGGGTAGCCGTGCAAGTCCTGTCATTCTGCTTCGTCGTTTCAGGCGCGTTGATCCTCACGCTGCGGGTTCCGTCCCCGGCTCCGCAAGGAGACAAAACATTCGATCACGCCACACCGGTAAATTACAAATGAAAATCACGGCTGTCGAAACGATCCACCGTTCCCGCGGTATTACGGTCCACGCAGGCCCGATTCAGTGGCTATGGGTGCGCATCCATACAGATGAAGGCCTGGTGGGTCTGGGAGAAACATACCCCAGCGTGATAGCCGAAAAGGCGGTGGTGCACCGTTTGGCGCCCCTGTTGATTGGACGAAATCCACTGCAGATCGATCGTCTCTGGGCCGACATGTTCCTGGCCGTTTCCTACGCCGGCTGGGCTGGGGCCGAGATGCGCGCCATCAGCGCCATCGACATCGCCCTTTGGGATCTCGCCGGCAAAGCTGCGGGAATGCCCATCTATCAGCTCTTAGGCGGCGCGTCGCGCGATGCGATCCGCGTCTATAACACTTGTTACGACCACATCGACTTTCATACGGAGCCGGTCCGCCTCGCCGAGTCTCTTTTCGAAAGCGGAGTTAAGGCGATGAAGATCTGGCCCTTCGATCGGGTCGCGCGCGAGACGGGAGGGCAATACATCACCGCCGATCAGATGCGGGAAGCCATCGAGCCTCTCCGTCTCATCCGTGAGCGCATGGGGGACGCCATGGACGTGGCGATGGAGTTTCATGGCTTCTGGAATCTGCCTTGCGCCATTCGTATTGCGCAGGCGATGGAGCCGCTCGCGCCTATGTGGCTGGAAGAGATGCTGCCGCAGGACAACCTTCGCAGTTATGCCGAGCTCGGCCGATCCACGCGCCTTCCTCTCTGCGTCAGCGAGCGATTGATGACGCGCTGGGGTTTCCGCGAGCTGGTAGAAAATCAGGCGGCGCGCATCATCATGCCGGACATCTGCTGGTGTGGAGGAATCAGCGAGGCGAAGAAGATCGCGTCCATGGCGGAGACGTACTACCTGCCTGTTGCGCCGCACAATTGTGGAGGGCCTGTGCTGCATTGGGCGTCCGCGCATCTGGCCGCCAACGCCGTCAATCTCTTTATCATGGAGACGGTGCGGCGCAATTATATGGATGAGCATTGCGGAATCGTGACGGCCGAACTCGTACCGAAGAACGGTCTATTACCGCTGCCGCAGGGGCCCGGGTTGGGGATCGAACTGGATCCGGCGATGTTCAAGCGGTCCGACGTGACCGTCGACCGGATTGATTAATGGCCGTTTCCGTTCCGGACGCTGCGCAGTTTCTCCGAAGCGTGGCGGGCGCGCTCCGCCACCGGCGGCCAGTCGCGATAAATGCCCACCGACACGAAGCCGGTGTACTGGACCTCGTGAAGCGCATGGAAGACAGAAGCGAAATCCAGGTGCCCGGTGCCGAGCAGGCCGCGATTTGTCTCCGAAAGGTGTACATGGGAAAGCATCGGCGCCGCGGCGTAAATCGCGTGCGCCTGGCCCGTTTCTTCGATGTTCACGTGAAACGTATCCACCATCCCGCGTAGCGACGGCGAGGAGATGGATTCGACCGATGAGAGCACGTCCGACACGGTATTGTGGAAGACGCTGCATTCATACCGGTTCACGGGCTCGATCACCAGCACGACGCCGGCCGCCTGTGCATGCCTGGCTAGTTCCGTCAGGTGCCGGAGGATCCGTTCCATCGCACGTTCCCGGACCGGTTCATCCTTGCGCGTGCCCTGCAGGAGTCCGAATACCACCACCGATTGGAAGGGCGCAACACAGTCGATGTATCGCTTCAGCAGATCGCTGGCAGCCTGCCGCACGGTGGCGTTCGGGCTACCCAGGCAGATGCCGTTCTCCAAATACGCCGAGCCGGTCTGAATTCCGGCGAGCCGCAGTCCATGATCGGCCACAAGACGGCTGAAGTCGCCGCTCTGCAAGTCGTCCGGAGTCTGCATCTGCAACTCGAGTCCTTCGTAGCCGCATTCGGCGACTGCTTCCACGTCCCGTCGAAAATTGGCCCAACTGGCGTATTGACGCGGCGACTCGAGAATATAAGAAAGATGTGGCCGGCCATTTGATGACATAGAGTGAAGCTGATATCCAATAAATCATTTCATGGTCGCACTCACCGGAATAATTGTCAATTATTTTGTTGACAATGATGTCTGCTCTGAGATACAAAACGGACTGTTATGGCGAAAGGACAATTCTGGGCCGCGATAACCGCATTTTCCTGTGTCGCGTTCGGCGCCGTGCGTGTCGAGAAATCGGTCGACGGATGGGTCGTGGAGAACGAACGCATTTCATTGGCATTGGAGCGCGGCGCCTCCGGTCAGATTTTGCTTCGCTCGCTGCGAAATCTGTCGAGTGGCCATGAATGGGCCGCTCCGCAGACCAAAGCCGGTGTTTCTCTGGAAGCGGCCGGCGGCCTGAACGGCCTGGATTTCCGGGTCGCCAGCGAGAAGATGCGCAAGCTCCCTAACGGCGGCATGGAACTGGCCGTCGACTCGGTGGACGCGCAGGCCAAAGCGGATCTGTGGCTGACTATCCGCTGTTATCCCGGCGCCGCTGCCCTGGAGTTCAGCGCGCGAATCGAAAATCACGGCGCCAGGGGCGTTCCCCTGCTGCGGAAGATCGCCCCGCTTTCCGTCTCCCTCCGCGCGACGGAACTGCAGGTCTATTCCACCGACGACAAGCGGCACGGATTCGCGGGTCCCATCACTTTGCCGAATGAGAAGCAATTCTCCACCTGGACGGTCTTCGAATCGCAGGGCGAGAGCCTGTTGATCGGTGGTGATTTGGGTGCGGGCATTCTGCAATGGAGACTGGACGCGGCGTCGCAATCGGGGACAACGCAATTGCGAGCCGGCTATGGATTCCACAGGGACAACAAAGCGCACGTGCAGGCTGCGTTCGAAGTGGCCCCGGGCGAAAGCGCGGAAACTCCCAGGGCGTTTCTCGCTTTGGCGAAAGGCGACGAAGATGATGTTGCCAACGAGGCGTTTCATTATCTCAAGCGATTCGTCTTTCCGACGCCGCTCGCCAATTCTCCGCTCGCCGTGTATTGCATCTGGTACACCGTCCCGCGAAGTGAAGAGCCGCTGCTGGAGGAACTCAAATTCGCGCGCCGCATGGGTTTCGAAGTCTTCTATCACGATGCAAGCTGGTATGAAGGCAGTTCCGTTGTGCCCGGGACTAACGACTGGTCATCGGGGCTCGGCAGTTACCGTGAGAGTCAGCAGAAATTTCCGAGTGGAATGGCCGAGTTTTCGCGCACGATCCGCGCGGCCGGCATGAAATTCGGCCTTTGGGTGGACCCCGGAAACGTCGACTCGCGCCGCGTGGACTCCGGCGAAATTCCGGACAAATGGCTGGCGAAAATCGAGGGCAAGCCGCTGCAGAGCAAGCACCCATCGTTAGCGCCCATGACACAGCTTTGCCTGGGAGATCCGGAGGTGGTGGCGTGGGTGAAGAAAAATCTTACGCGGATCATCACCGACTGGAATCTCGAGTGGATCAAGTGGGACCCGTCGGGCACGGTGAACAACAATTGCACGCGCACCGACCACGGCCACGGGGCGTCCAACGGCGCTTACGCGGCGTGGCACGGAAAAATGGAGATCTGGTCGTACCTCATGACGCGGTTTCCGTCGCTCGCCGGATTCGAGTGCGATCCGTCGCTCCCATATTCGCGGACGAACCCGGGTCCGGTGAATCTGCTGCCGGGCGGATACCAATATGAATTCATTACCGGTCCCATGGTGAGTCCACAGGTCTGGGGCTCGCCCTACATCGGCAAGGGAGAACTCACCGGAAACTGGTACAGCGCGTCTGCGCTCGATTACAACATCCGCCAGCATTTTAAGCACGGCTTCGTATTCGGCAACGTCGACGGTATGGTCTCGCAACGGCTGTCGGCGGCGCCTGCCGGGTATCTGGAGGCGTTCCAACGAAACCTGCTGTTCTTCAAACAATACCGGCATCTGCTCACCGAGGATGTATATCATCCGAAATTGAAGACAGCCGAGAACTGGAGGGCCGAACAGTACGTGAAAGGCGATGGTTCGGAGTCCGTGGCGTTCGTCTTCCGTGATGGAGGCAACGAGGGGCGCAACAATCTGAAACTGCGGGGCCTGGACGCGAATGCCGCCTATCGTGTCACGAGCCTGAACGACCGCCCCGGTCGTGACCGGACGATCACCGGTTCCGAACTCGCCGGCGCCGGACTCGATGTCAAACTTCCCGACGAGTGGCTGGTGAAGGGCGATGGCCTGCCGGATCCCCGCTATCAGGATCAGTTCACCTATGGCTCCGATGTGATTCTGCTGCGGAAAATCCCGAAGTAGCTTACCGGCTAGCGAGCGCCAGCAGCGCAATCGCCGCCACCAGGCAAATCACGCCGCCGCTCATGATCCGGATCGGACCCCGGCCGGCTCGCGACCACTCGCCGGTCAGTGTTCCGGCAATCATACTTGCGATCACGACGGCCGACATGAACAGCGGCCAGCCGATCACCGCGCCCAGATCTCCGAGCTTGACCGTCGAGAGGCTATAGCAGATGATACTGCCGAACCACAGCGCACCCATGCACATGCCCATCAGCCAGTAATACCAGCGGCCGTTTTCGAGTAACTGAGGCAGGTTCTGATTCTTCTTCATGAGGCTCAGGCAATAAATGATGCCGGGGACAAATCCCGCATACAGGCACGGCAGCCATACCGCGTTCGACATCATCGCCGCACTGGCGCCTTGCTCCTTCGCCCGTTCCTGAATGGAGCCGCCAAACGCGAGGCCAAGGTTCAACATCGACCCCGTGACGCCGGAAATGATCGCAAAGAGAAAACCCCGGGCGAACGGCAGTGTAGGGCGATCCTGCCTGGCTGCCCGCTTTTTGTCACGCCGATGACCCGCCAGGCCGCACAGGCCCACACCCGCGAGAATCCCGAAGATTCCGCCGAGAATCAACCATCCTTCAGGAGTCGCCAACTTCTCCGGATGCTGCACGAGCAGTGGAATCAACGCACCCGAGGCCGCTGAAGTTCCGAGGCATACAGCGAACGTAATCGCCACTCCCACAATCGAGATGGAGAGCCCGAACAACACCAGCGACACGCCCCAGGTGGCGCCGAACGCCGCCATCTTGATCAGCGTGCTCGCCGGAATCTGCGAATAAATCGACCAGAGCCCCGGCACGGTGGACATGGCAATCAGTGTCGGGACGACTGCTACGCCGAGAAATGTGAACGCAAACCACGAATGCTCCCAGGCCCACTTCCGGTTCAGTTTCATGGGCAGCGTGTAGGCCGCATTCATGAGCGCAGCCAGGAAGATCAAAACAACCGCTTCTGCAATGTTTGAGGTCACGCGCGTCCTTCGGAAATTGTCAACAAAAGAGATGACAGTTAAACATCGCTTGTTTATAATCGTAATCGTGTCAGGTTGTCAATATCCGGCGGAGCGTTTCCATTGACATTCGGTAAATTGTTCGATCTCTCCGGCCGCGTAGCGCTTGTTACCGGAGCGGCGGCTGGTTTCGGAGAGGTAATCTCCACCGGGTTTGCGGAATTTGGCTGCGACATTGCCGCCGCCGACCGCGATTACCGCGGGGCCCAGCGCACGGCGGATAAGGTGACGGCCCTCGGCAGGCGTTCCATGGCTCTGGCAGTCGACGTAGGCAGCCCGGAGCAGATTCAAGCGATGGTCGATACTACGGTCGAGAAATTCGGAACGATCGACGTATTGGTCAACTGCGCGGGCGTGCCGCAGCACGACGCCGCGGAGTCGACGCCATTGTCAACATGGGACTCGGTAATTGACATCAACCTGCGCGGTACGTTTCTGTGCTGCCAGGCCGCCGGGCGCGTGATGCTCAAGAAAAACAAGGGCGTAATTATCAACTTCTCGTCCATCGCCGGGGCCGTCGGCGTCGGACGCGGCGCCAATGTCTACTGTGCCAGCAAAGGCGGCGTCAACACTCTCACCAAAGCGTTAGCCCTGGAGTGGGCGTCGCGCGGAATTCGCGTCAATGCGATTGCGCCCTGCCAGTTCATGACACCCGGTTTGGAAGACGTGATTCGTGACCCGCAGTTTGATCCGCAGAAACTGATGGAAACCTGGACGGCGAACATACCGCTGGGCAGGATTGGCAAGTCCGAGGAGATGGTGGGCCCGGCTTTATTCCTCGCATCCGACGCTTCTTCTATGGTGACCGGAACAATTCTGGATGTGGACGGAGGCTACCTGGCGCGATGAGCACCACGGGCGTGACGCTGAATCGGGCTGTGCAGGTCGGCATTGTGGTCCGCGACCTCGACCGCACCACGGAACTGCTGACGAAATTATTCGGAATCGGGCCATTTCGCTTCATCGAGTGGCCGAACCGGCCGGAGTCGAAATATTGGTACAAGGGCGAGGAGCAGAGAATCAAACTGCGCCAGGCGTTTGTGCAAGTCGGAAATCTGGAACTGGAGTTCATTCAGCCGATCGAAGGGGAACGAAACGCGTACAAGCAATTCCTCGAGGAGGAAGGCGGCGGGCTTCATCACGTTCTTTTTGAAATCGACGATATGGATTCCGCGGTGGCCGCTCTGGAGCAGGCCGGAGTGAAACCGCTCCAGGCGGGTACCGGAATTCGTCCTGGAACAAGATGGACTTTACTCGATACACAGGATCTGGCGGGCTTCCACGTGGAGTTGCGGCACGTGGCGCCCGGCTGCGACGGGACATCGATCCCGAAGGAAACCACTTAAGGAGTTGGCAATGCAAGGACCAGCGGTTGCATCGACACAGGAGACCGGGCTGGACCTGGGCCTCTACAAGGGGATGGTCGAGTTACGCGAGTTCGAACTAAAGGTGCAGGAACTGTACCGCGACGGCAAACTGCCCGGATTTGTGCATCTCTACGTCGGGGAAGAGGCCGTCGCGACCGGTGTTTGCGCGCACCTTCAGGCAAACGATCTGGTCTACAGCACCCATCGCGGTCACGGCCACGCGCTGGCCAAAGGCGTTCCGGGACGTGAGGTGATGGCGGAACTCTGGGGCCGATCCACCGGCTGCTCGGGCGGCCGCGGCGGCAGTATGCACATGTACGCGCCCGAATACGGGTTCATGGGCACGAACGGAATTGTAGGCGGCGGGATTCCGCTGGCTACGGGGGCTGCTCTCAGCGCGCAGCTTCGCCACAGCGGCCAGGTCGTCGTCGCTTTCTTCGGCGATGGAGCGGTCAATAGCGGATCGTTTCATGAGAGTCTGAATATGGCGGGGATCTGGAATCTCCCCGTCGTCTACGTCTGCGAAAACAACCTGTATGCGACGGAGACAGCCTTCCACCGGGCGACCAAGAACACCAGCGTGGCCAGTCGCGCCCCGGCGTATGCCATACCCGGAGTCGAGATCGACGGGAATGACGTCATGGCCGTTTACGACGCGGCGGGTACGGCGATTTCCAGGGCGCGTTCGAACGGCGGTCCCACGCTCATGGAATGCAAGACCTATCGAACCGTTGGTCATCACGAAGGCGATCCGGGGACCGACTACCGCACCAAGGAAGAGGTCGAATCCTGGAAGCGAAGGTGCCCCCTTAAAAGCTTTCGCGAGCGCGCCCTGGCCTCCGGACTTTTCGCGGAAGAGCACTTCGCCGAGATTCATCGGGAAGTCGAGCGGTGGCTGCAAGACGCGGTCGAATACGGCCGCACCGGTCCTGATCCCGATCCGGACTCGGTCCTGGATCACATCTTTTGTGACGAACAGGAGCATCGCTGATGACCAACGGAGTTCGCGAAATCACCTATGTGGATGCCGGAGTGGAAGCGCTCCGCGAGGAAATGCTTCGGGATGAGACGCTGATTTATCTGGGGCAGGGAATCGGTCCGCGAGGCGGCAACTTCCGCCAGACGCGCGGCCTTTGGAAGGAATTCGGTGATCACCGGCTGCGCGACACCGGTATCTGCGAGTTGGGGACCACTGGCGTAGGCATCGGGGCAGCTATGGCCGGGAGCCGGGTGGTTGTGGATGAAGTATTTCTGGATTTCATTCTCGAGGCAATGACGCAGGTGGTGCAACAGGCCGCGAAGGTTCACTACTCCTCGAACGGCAAAATCAAGGTGCCGATCGTGATCCGTGGGGCAATGGGTTCGGTGCGGAACGCCGGCTCGCATCACTCGCACGCGTTCTACGCGTGGTTTGCCCACACGCCGGGATTGAAGGTCGTGGTTCCCGCGACCGCAGCGGACGCGAAAGGCCTCATGAAGACCGCCATTCGCGATGACGGGCCGGTGCTGTTCATTGAGCACAAGGGCCTCTACAACACCAAGGGAGTCGTTCCCGACGGCGAATATACGATCCCGTTCGGCAAGGCCCGCATTTGCCGCGAGGGCGATGATCTCACACTTGTCGCCGTCGGTCGCATGGTGCAAGTCGCGCTCGACGCGGCTGCCAGGCTCGAACAGCAGGGCGTGTCGGTAGAAGTAATCGATCCGCGCACGATTGTGCCTCTGGATCGCAAGGCGATTGTCGATTCGATCCGAAAGACGGGTCGAATCGGGATCGTGGACGAGGCTCCCGCAGCATGTGGATTCTCCGGCGAGATCTTTGCCATCGCCTGCGAAGACTGCTTCGACGATCTCGACGGCCCACCGTTGCGCATCTGCTCGCTGCCCGCGCCAAACCCCTTCAGTCCCGTGCTGGAAAATCAGATGATTCCCGGGGTCGATCGGGTCGTTTCAGAAATCCAGGATGCCCTGGCCTCCTGAGGAGATTTCGCCGTGCCATATGAAATCCTGATGCCCCAACTCGGTCTGACGATGACCGAGGGAGCGGTTACGACATGGTTGAAGAACCCCGGGGACAGGGTGGAGAAGGGCGACATCGTTTTCACGGTCCAGACCGATAAAGTTGAAATGGAAGTTGAGTCGTTCGGGCAGGGCTATCTGGATCGAATTCTGGTGGCGCCGGACCAGGTGGTGCCGGTCGGCACTGTTATCGCTACCCTCTCCGACCATGCGCCGGGCGATCCGCGCGCTGAAGCAACGGCCGGGGCTGCTTTCAGTGCGGCGGTTAGTCCGCGAGCGCGCCGCGTCGCGCAGGAACTCAACGTCGATCTTGCCGGCGTGAAACCTGCCAAGGGTAAACGCATCACGGAAGACGATGTGCGCCTGTTTCATCGGGCAAATAGCGGCGGCTCCGCGGCAGCCCCCGCCATTGAGCCTCCGCCCAGTACTCCGGCTCGGGTCATAGTGCCCGCGGCTGAGAAACCGGCGTCGCTTCCGGCAACTCGCAAGATCACAGCGGAGCGAATGGCCTCCAGCTTCCAATCGGCGCCGCATTTCTACCTTGGCGTGGAAGCGAACGCGGCCGAGTTGGTACGGCTTCGCGAAAGTCTGGTGCGCCACGCCACTGACCGCTTCGGGGTGAAGCTGACTTACACGGATTTCTTTCTCAAGGCGATTGCCGTCGCGCTCACCGAGCAACCCCGTGTGAATGAGAGCTGGAGCGACGGCAATATTGTTCGCCGCGAATCGATCGACGTCGGCTTCGCTACCCAAACGGAGAATGGTCTGGTGGTTCCCGTCATCCGCAAAGGCGACCGGCTTTCTATATTTGATGTCGGCCGCGAGCGTGCGGCGCTCACAACGAAAGCGCGCGACGGAAAGCTGAGCCTTGCCGAGATCGAAGGCGGAAGCGCGACACTCTCGAATCTCGGCCACGCCGGCATCGACTGGTTTCAGGCCATTCTCAATCCGCCGCAAAGCGTGATCCTGGCGACGGGTCGCATCGCCAAACGGCCGGTCGTCGTCGACGACGAGATTCAGGCGGTGCCCACCGTGATGTTGAATCTGTCTGCCGATCATCGCGTCCTCGACGGAATGGCGGCGGCGGCTTTTCTCGCCCGCGTCCGCGAGTTGATCGAAGCGCCCGCTCTTCTTCTCGTCTAGCGCTGGAGCGTCTGCATATGGAGATATTTCCCCACGTACATCAGATCCGTTCCGGCATCGCAGACCGGGACCTTTTTCAGTATCTCTTCATCGGCGACAACGTCCTGCTCCTCGATACCGGCACCTCCACCACGCCCGAAGAAGTGATACTTCCGTATCTCCGTAAGATTGGAATTTCGCCGGACCGCCTGAGCCTGGCCGTGAATACCCACGCCGATGCCGATCATCACGGCGGCAATGCGCCCCTGAGGCGTTTCGCAGAGAATATGTTGCTTGCCTGCGGCGACGCGGATCGCAGCGTGATTGAGAATCCGGATCGCCTCTTCGCATTGCGATATAACCACTGGATGGCCGATCACGGCGTTGGGCTTTCCTTGCTTCCCGAGGCCTCTAAATGGGTGCGCGAGATGGCGGGGCCGGCGCATCGAATCGATATCACGCTGCGTGGCGGCGAGCGGATCGCCTTGGACGACGCCCGGGCCGTGCGCGTGCTTCACGTTCCCGGACACAGCAACGGGCATCTGGCCTTCTACTACGACCGGCACCGCGCCGTGTTTGTCGGCGATGCGCTTCATGGGAGCTACTGCCCGTCGGCCAAGGGCGATCCCTCGCTTCCGCCTGCCTATTTTTCCATCCTGGCGTACCTCTCCACCGTGCAGTTGATCGAGTCTCTCGATGTAGAGTGGATCTATTCCGCCCACTGGCCGGCGTACCCGCTGGGCAAGGCGGCCGAGTTCCTGGACGAATGCCGCCGCTTCGTGCAACTGGCCGACGGCCAGGTACGGAACGCGCTGCAGCGTCATCCGGCAGGCGTTACGCTACGCGAGTGCATGGATGAGTGCGGTCCGCTGTTGGGGAAATGGCCCGCTTCCAACCAGTGGCTGCTCATGTATCCATTGCACGGCCACCTGGCCCACCTCGAAGAGATTGGCGAAGCCGTACGCGTTCACAATGGCGGGCACGTCAAATGGAAAGCAGCCTGATCAGACAAGGAGGGGTTCCGTGAGTGACCGGCTCAGGTTCGAAGGTAAGAAAGTGCTGGTGACCGGATCGGGTACCGGTATCGGGCGCGGCATCGCACTCGAGTTTGCCCGCGAGGGTGCGGACGTGGCGCTGCACTATGCGCACAGCGCTGCCGGAGCGAAATCTGCCGCCGCGGAGATTGAGGCGATGGGGCGCCGGGTCGTCGTCTTGCAGGCGAACTTCGAGGATGTGGACAGCGTGATCAAGCTCGGAGCGGAGGCTGTCGACGCCTTAGGCGGAATCGATTGCCTGGTCAACAACTCGGGCATCACGTTCAACAAGCCATTCCTGAAAATCACCGCGGAGCAGTACAACACGGTCTTCAGTGTGAACATCCGCGCACAGTTTTTTCTGACGCAGAACATCGTCGGGCATATGCTGAGCAGAGGTGGCGGCGGGGCAATCGTGAATTTGACGTCAATCCACGGCTTGCAGGGAGCGCCGGAACACGCAGTCTACGCGGCGACCAAGGGCGCGATCATCGCATTTACGCGTACTCTGGGCATCGAGTTGGCGCATAAAGGAATCCGCGTGAATGCCATCGCTCCGGGTTGGGTGATGGTAGAGAACCATCACAAAATCTTCCCCGGCTACACGGATGAAGGAGCGATCGAATCGGCCAGGGACTCGGTGCCGCTCGGTCGTCCGGGCTTCCCGGTGGATATCGCCCGGTTAGCGCTCTTCTTATGCTCGGAAGACGCGGCATACATAGTTGGGCAAACGATCATCGCGGACGGAGGGACTACCGCGCTCATGTCCCTGATCTCCGATTTTCGAAGCGAATCGAGCGCCCGCTGCGGCCTCGGCTATGTCGCCGGTGTATAAAGGCAGATGCTCGAGCAACTCGTAGAAACGCTCGCCGGCGCGGGAAAGCCGGCCGAAACCTACACCTCGCCCGACGGCAGCCGCGTCCTGCTGTTGCCTCACGGAGGCCGCGTATTAGGGCTCTTTGCCGCCGGTGAGCCGGAGAATTTTTATTGGACCCATCCCGCCCTGCAATCGGTCAAAACGGCGGCTGCCTTTTACGCAGGCGACGAGTGGCACAATTCGGGCGGCGACCGGACATGGCTCGCCCCCGAAGTCGACATTTTCTTCCCCAAGTTTCCCGATCTCGCTATGTCCACCTATTGGCAGCCACGCCAACTCGACCCTGGCCGCTACCAGGCGATCGAAGTAAACGGAAGCCTGCGCCTGGTGAACCGGCTGTCGCTGACGTTGTCGCGATCGAAAGAGGAGGTCGCGCTCGAGATCTCCAAATGGGTCGGCGCCGCGCCGAACCCGCTGCGGTATGAGCAGGAATGGACCTCCGCGTCGGGCGTTCGCTACGCGGGCTATACTCAACACACAGGCTTGGCGCTGACGGAATTCAGCGACAGGACAAACGCGCAAATCGGATTGTGGAACCTCGTCCAGATGCCGCATGGCGGCGAGTTGCTCGTACCGACCTATTCGAAAGCCACACCCAAGGTCTACATGGGCGAAATCGCTCCCGCCGACCTCGTCGTAACGGGGCGGATGGTGCGCTACCGTATGCGCGCAAACGGCGAGCATAAGATCGGGCTTCGGGGAGCGGCCATGACCGGCCGGGTCGGTTATTTGTACGCTGCAAACGATAGGGACTCGGCGCTCATCATCCGCAATTTCTTTGTGAATCCCTCCGGCCAGTACGTAGATGTGCCCTGGCGTGAAACCGGCAATTTCGGATTCGCCATCCAAGCCTGCAACGTGAACAGTGCGTTGGGCGCCTTCAGCGAGTTGGAGTATCACGTCCCGGCCATCGGCGGCGGAACCGGTTTGTCGTCGTATGAAGACGTCAGTCAGGTGTGGGCGTTTCGCGGACCAACCGATTCCATCCGAAGCATCGCCGGGCTGCTACTCGGTGATCGGGGGTAGCGGCGGCAGATTCGCGAAGTCGATTGGCAGTCCTTTGCCCTTCGGCTCCATATCGGTCACGGCATTGCCCCGCCACGAAATCGTCAGCTTTAGATTCGGCTGCGTCGGCCAGTTTCCCCAAACCTGCTTGAACGCCACCACGGGATAGGCGAGCGTTAACGTCTCGCCCGGCGCTACCTTCCGGCAGACGACATAGGCCAGCCCAGGACCACCCCAAACCACCTGGACGTCGCGCCCCTTTCGTAAGATATGAACTCCGTCGCGCGGCGACCAGGACGGCGGCCGTAGTAGATAGGTCCCGGCCGTGTGCGCCACAACGTCGACACGTCCCGACTGCGGTGCGCTCGAGATCACATCCACTTCCGGTGTCTTTCGCGTCAGGGACATGTTGACATAGGTTTCGCGCCCTTTTGCGGAGATGACGCCGGCCCACGCCGTGTGAAGAGCGCGCATCCCCTCCGGCGTGCAGCAGCCAAACAACGAGATGCAGCCGTAAGGCGTCGCATACGGGCCGCACTCCTTGGTAGAGGCAATCCAGTTGAACCAGTCATTCGGGCCAGGCCCACCCATCACGGAGCCCTGGAAGTCGCGCATCCGCGCCAGTCCTGCCTGAATCTGGTCCTCGGGCGAGTCCGAATTGAGCTTGCGATACAACGCCTCGTATTCCGGCGTTACAAAGAACTGCTGCGGCCGGATATAGTTTCTCAGCATGCGCTCCACGTGATCCCAATATTCCGGAAATCCTCCCTTGGCCAGCCAGCTCGCAATCGAAACCATGTCGGAGGTGGCGCAGGTTTCAGAAAGTTCCCGCACGGAATCGCTCCACAGC
>Ga0070741_10010531_pt1 | contig 17423 bp, 17 predicted proteins | sample Coa_R1_4_FD_66440 | JGI IMG/M metagenome (GOLD analysis project Ga0070741, IMG submission 66440) | Surface soil microbial communities from Centralia Pennsylvania, which are recovering from an underground coalmine fire - Coalmine... | ecosystem: Environmental > Terrestrial > Soil > Unclassified ...
GCCCAGGCGCGGGAGCTCGCCGACGCCGACGACCTGGCCGCGCAGCGCCGCGTCGCGGAAGAGCGCGGCCGCCCGCCGGAACACAGGGCTCTTGCGGCGCTGCCGCTCGTGTTCGATGACACCGAGCTCGAACGCGAGGACCGCGACGGTCTCGCCGCCCCGGTTGACCGGGAAGGCTTCCTGGATGGTGGATGCGCCTTGAACCAGCACACGACTGAGCTTGCGTTCTGGTCGACCGTTCGCGAGGACCCGCAAGACCGCTGGCTCTTCCCGCCGCGTGACTCGCCGGCCGAGCTGACCCTCCGGGTAGAGCGAGGGCACGGTGAGTGGCCGTGCCTCGGCCTGCACGACCGCTCCGTCGCCGGTCGGCACGTAGAGCGCGACGTCGCAGCGTAGCAGGTCGGCGAGCATCGGCATCGCGGCCTCGACGCCGCGGAGGTCAGCCCGCGCCGCCTCCGTCGCGACGGCCGCGACCGCCGGGTGCTCCAAGACACGCGCCATTGTGCGTTCGCCGGATTATAGGAACGAGCTAGGCCGGCCCGGCGCGCTGCCCGATCTTCCGCTCGGTCCCGGCGAGGAGGCGTTCGATGTTGTCCTTGTGGGAGCCGATGACGATGGCAGCCGCCGCGACGGCGAAGGCGGCGAGCACCGGAGGTTGGGCGCCGACCGCGACGGCGACCAGGGCCGCCACCAAGCCGGTGAGCGTGCCGACGATCGACCCCAGCGACACGTAGCGCGTCAGCTTGAGCAGCACGCCGAACACCACCAGGCCCAGCAGCGCGCCGGGCCAGTACAGCATCAGGATCGACCCGAACGAGCAGGCAACCCCGCGTCCCCCGCGGAACCCGATGTAGAGGGGCCAGTTGTGGCCGACGATGGCCGCCACCGCCGCCACGGCGCTCGCGAGCGTCCCGTCGACTACGGTGCCGGCGATCGCGCGTGCGAGCAGGACCGACGCGATGGCCTTGGCAGCGTCGGCGGCGAATGTGAGCGCGAAGCCCCGGATGCCGAGGGAGCGCATGGCGTTCGTTGCGCCGGTGCGTCCGCTGCCGTACGCGCGGATGTCGACGCCTCGAAGCCAGCGGCCGATCAACAGGCCCGAGGGAATCGATCCGAGTAGGTAGCCCACGACCACGGACAAGCCGACCGCAACCGCCGGCGTCATGGAACGCTCGCCTCGTCGAGCTCCCGCGTGCGCGCGGCGTTGTCGCGGCCGCGGAAGCGGATCCTGATCGGCGTGCCGACGAAACCGAAGGCCTCGCGGAGCGAGTTCTCGAGGAACCGCTCGTAGCTCAGGTGCACGAGCTCAGGGTCGTTCACGAAGAACACGAACGTCGGCGGCTCAGTTTCGGCCTGCGTAGCGTAGTACAGCTTGAGGCGTCGGCCGTGACGCGTCGGCGGCGCGTGCTGGGCGAGCGCGCCGCGCACGATTCGGTTGAGCTCGCCGGTTGTGACGCGCCGCTGGCGCTCGCGCCACGCCTCCAGCGCCAGATCGAGTGCACGGGTGACGCGAGCCTTCGTCAGCGCCGAGACGTGGACGATCGGCGCCCAGGGCATGAACTTGAAATGCTCGTGCAGCGCCGCGTCGAACCGCCTGGCGGCGTCGTGCCCGCGCTCGACGAGGTCCCACTTGTTGACGACGAGCACGCAGCCGCGGCCGGCCTGCCGGACGTACCCGGCCAGGTGGGCGTCCTGCGCGGTCGGCCCCTCAGCGGCGTCGAGGAGCACGAGCGCCACGTGCGCGCGGTTGATCGCCCGAAGCGCCCGGATCACGCTGTACTTCTCGACGCCCACCTCGACGCGCCCGCGTCGGCGAATCCCGGCCGTGTCCACCAGCGTGATCCGGTGCCCCCCGTAATCGATGTCCGAGTCGATCGCGTCGCGCGTCGTGCCGGGCCGATCCGACACCATGGAGCGCTCGTGCCCGACGAGCGCGTTGAGGAGGCTAGACTTGCCGACGTTCGGGCGTCCCACGATGGCGAACATCGGGTGGTCGCTCCTCGACTCCGGCTCCTCGGCGGGGACGCGCTCGACGATCCAGTCGAGCAAGTCGCCGGTGCCCGTTCCGTGTGTCGACGACACCGGGATCACTTCGTCGAACCCGAGCGCGTAGAGCTGGTTCGCTTCGAAACGGCGCGCCTGGTTGTCCGCTTTAGTCGCCGCCACGACGACCGGCTTGCCCGACCGGCGGAGGAGCTCGGCGACCGCCGCGTCGTCTGACGTTATCCCCGCCTGGGCCTCGACGCAGAACACGACCGCATCGGCCTCGTCCACTGCCAGTTGCGCCTGTGCGCGCACGAGCCGCCCGATCTCCGTGGCAGGGCTCTCTTCGACACCGCCGGTGTCGACGAGAACGAACGAGCGGCCAGACCACTCGACGTCGCCGTACAGCCTGTCCCGGGTCGTCCCCGGCACGTCCTCCACGATCGCGATCTGTTCGCCGACGAGGCGATTGAAGAGCGTCGACTTGCCGACGTTCGGCCGACCGACGAGCGCGACGATCGCGGGCATGACGAAGGAAGTGTAACGACGAGTACCGCGGGTTAGGGCCAATGCGGTTCACTTGAGCACCGGCGACCGCGAGGGACGCCCTCATCCTGGCCCTCTCCCAGAGGGAGAGGGGACGTGGGCGGGGCCGGACCGCGCGATCAGCGACCCTAAGTGAACCGAATTGGGTTAGGGCGGGGGAGTCGGAGCCGGCGTCGCGGTCGCCGGCGGCAGGATGGTGAGGTCGATTTGATCGGGCTGGATGGACTGGACCCGGATCAGCGAAGGTACCTCGACCTTCGGCGCGAGCTTGTGTGTGCCGGGCGTCAGCCCGGCCCCGTCGAGCATCACCTTCGCGTCCTTGGGTCCGAGGCCGGTCAGCACTGGCATCGGTCCCGAAAGGACAAGCCGCACTGAGCTCGGGTTCACGGTGGAGCGCTGCGCGGGCACGTTCTGGACTGTCGGGGCGACGTCGAGGATCTTGCTGCCCTCGATCGGCGCGACGAACACGCGCACGACGATCGCGCTTGGCGCCACTGTCGTCTTGACGCCCGGAGGGAGCTGTAAATCCGCGTTCACCGACAGGTCGCCCGCTGCGTTGTTCAGGTCGACGGGCTGCGTGGAGACGAACGAGATCCCGTCGATGACCCGAGGCTCGCCCTGGATCGTGATCGCGGTCGGATCGGTGCGCAGACCGATGACCTGGTAGCCGGTGGCGGGCGCGCCGCGGATTTGCGCCGAGATCGGCACAGCCTTGAACGCCTGGTCCTGCGCGATCGGGATCTCGACGACGACGTTTTCCTTGTCGACCGAGACGCGGTCGACGCGGTCGCCGGTCGAGGTCTGCGGCACGACCTTGTAGACCTGGTTGATCGAGCTCGTGATGCCCGCGAGGTTCACGTCGGCCGCGGCCACCGCGACCTGGTCGACGGCGCTGGCTGGCCCGGTCACAGATACGGTGTCCGGCGTCGCCTTCGCCGCCTGCGCCCGGTACCCGGGAGCCAGGTCGCCGTGCATCGCCACGCGCACCGGCACGTCCTTCTTCTTGATCGGCTCGAGCCGCACGATCGCCTTCGCCGGGTTGACGTCGACGATGCGGGCGCGCGAATCGATCGAGTGGACGTCGATCGGCAGCTCCTGGACCCCTGGGCCGACCCGCGACAGATCGACGGATGCCTGGAACTTCGCGGGGCGCAGCTCGGGCCAGGCATCGCGGGGGGCCGAGACGACGACGTTGACGGAGGGTACGTCGTTGGTGACCGACAGCTTGTCCGGCACGTTCCGGAGCTCCACGGGCACGGCCTGGAAGACATCGACCACGTCCGGGTTCTCCTGGGTCGTAACGACGGTCCAGAGCGCGGCGGAGAGTCCGAGCGCCAGCAGCATCCAGACGAGGTTGCGCTGTAGGAACAAGAACATGGGCCGAAACGCGGTCAGGCGCGCGGTGGGCGTCGCCGCCCGTTGCGCCAGCGCGACCAATGAAAGATGGAGTCCTGCCCCTCCGGGCCGTAGATCATGCCGAGGATCTTGCGGAGCTTCTGCTCGTCGAGGTTGCGCACCAAACGCCCGTTGTTGGCGATCGAGATCGTTCCTGTCTCCTCGGACACCACGACGGCGATCGCGTCCGTTCGCTCGGTGATGCCCACCGCCGCGCGGTGGCGCGTTCCGAGCGACGCGTCCAACGTGTTCGACGATAGAGGCAGGACGCACCCGGCTGCCACTAAGCGCTCGCCGTGGACGATGGCGGCGCCGTCGTGGAGCGGTGAGTTAGGGAAGAAGATCTGCAGCAGAATCTCGGTCGTGACGACGCCGTCGATCAGGACGCCGGTCTCGGCGTACTCCTGCAGCCCCGTCTCGCGCTCGAGGACGATCAGCGCGCCCTGCCGGCGCTCAGACAGCCGGCGGCAAGCTCGGGCGATCTCGTCGACCGTCTTCTGGATGCCGCTGACCTCGTGCGGCCCGAGCGGGCGGTTGATCCAGCCGCGCAGCCGGCCGATCCGCTCCATCGCGCGCCGCAGCTCCGGTTGGAAGACGATCAAAAGCGCCACCGCCAAGAACTGGAGGGAGTTCGTCAGCAGCCAGTTCAGGACGACGAGCCGCGGCAGGCTGCGCACGATCAGCAAGGCCGCTAGCAGGAACGCGATCCCGTAGAGCACCGAGAAGGCGCTCGTCCCGCGCAGGAGCGTGAGCAGCCCGTAGATCAGGATGGCGACGATCAGAACGTCCGCGACGCTCCAGATGCTGAGGCGCGGCAGGATCGAGTTGGCGAGCTCCGTGACCTGGCTGATCAGTCCCTGCAGCACGGCTCGACGCGCGCGTCCGGCGCCCGATCAGCGGGCATCGGCGTCGGCTCGGAGCGCCTCGAACAGCGCGGCGAGCCCGGCGTTCCAGGGATCCAAGCGCCGCGCCTGCTCGATCGCCGCGATGGCGCCAGCACGGTCACCGGATGCCTCGAGAAGCTCGGCCAGCTCGGCGGCGGCCGCCGCCGCCTGGCTAGCCTGGCCGCTCGAGACGAGCGCGCTCACGAGGCGACGGCGCGGCTCCGGCTCCGCTGGATGGCTGGCGATGGCTTCGTTCAGCAGCTCCACCCGCTGACCCCAAGGTGCGAGCTCGGCGGCCGATAAGAGCCATTGCAGTTGCCCGGGACCACCGCTGCGGGCCGCGCGGACGTAGCAATCGCGCGCCGTCTCGCGCTCGCCCCGCGCCAGGGCCAGGTCTGCCGATCGCGCGAGCAGCCGCCCATCGCCTGGCCGCAGCGCCAGCGCGCCGTCGACGAGCGCGGCCGCCGCGTCCAAATCGCCGGAGCCGCGGCGGCGGTCGGCGAGGCGGACAAGCTCCGCGACGGCGCCTTCGACGTCTCCGATGGCGGCGAGACGCTCCGCGAGGAGCGCCGCGGTCGTCGCATCGTGCGGGTCGAGCGCCACCAGCGTCCTGAGGCTCGCCAGCGCAGCCCGCTCGTCACCCGCCAGGTCGGCGGCCGACAGGGCGAGGCCCGCCAGCCTCGACATCTCGTGCCCTTCGCCGACCGCCGCGCCATCCGCATCGAGCCACGGCCGAAGTGCGCTGAGCGCACCAGCCGCGTCCCCGACCGCCAACCGTTTCTGGGCCAGATAGACCGCGGCGCTGGGACCCAACGGCGGGGAGGCCTGCGCGGCGACGACGAGGTCTGCCTCGGCCGGCGCGCCGATCAGCTCCAGCAGGCGGCCACGGCACCACGCGACGAGCGGCTCGCCGTCCGTCCCCAGCCAGGCCAGCGCCATGCGCAGCTCGCCGGCGCCGACGCGATGGTCGACGAGGGCGTCCAGGGCCACCCCGACCTCGTCGAACGAGCCGCGGCGCGCGGCGGTCGCCGCGTACGCGGCCGCGTAGAGAGGCTCGCGCGGCGCGAGCTGGAAGGCACGGCGCACCGCATCGTCCGCCTCGCCGGGCACCCCAGCGGCGCGCAGGACCTCGGCGGCCGCGACCTGGACGCGGGCGATCAACGGCGCCACCGTTCGGGCGCGTCGTGTCTCGGCCAGGGCCGCCTGGACGTCGCCAAGCGCCAGGAAGTGGTGGGCAAGGTCGAGCTGGGCGTCGGCCGCCGTTTCCACCGCCTCGCCCAGGAGCGCGAGGCGGACGATCCGCCTGTACAGGGGCACCGGGTCGGCGACCAGCGGCAGCCGATCGCGCAGCAGCTCGATGGCCAGGCCGAGCTCGCCGGCCAGCTCGGCCGCGTCGGCCGCGTCGGCCAGCTGGTGGTCGGCGGCCGGGGTGCTTCGGGCGCGGAGTGCGAGGCCCAGCGCGCGCGCGCAACCCAGGTCGTACGGGTCCAGCGCCAGTCTGATGAGCAGGTCGTCTTCCTGCTCGGCCAGCCGCTCGAGCCGCGGCGGCGCCGGTGCCTGGACCATTTTGGGCTGGACCAAGCCGCGCTCCCGCAGCGCCGCGGCGACGCTCGCGACCGACTCCTCGGCGGCGGCCGTTTCCATCGCCTGCCGCGCCTGGTCGGCACGCGCGCGTTGGGCAGCCGCCTCGGTCGCGATGGCCGCCAGCCGCCTCGCCTCGTCGGCGACCTCGCCGTCCCCCGCGTTGGCCGCCTCGTCGGCGAGGCGGGCCATCGTCCCGGCGCGGTGGCCGGACAGCTCGATCAGCCGCCGCCAGATCGCCTTCGCCTTTTCGCCCTGGCCGGCCGTGTGGTAGAGGGCGGCCACGCGGAGGTAGGCGTCGTCGGCGTCGTCCATCCGGCCGATGCGCTGGCGGAGCTCGGCGACGCGGAGCGCGACCGCGGTGTCGTCAGGGCGCTCGACGGCGAGCTGCTCGAAGGTTGCGAGCGCCTCGCCGACCAGGCCAGCGTGCGCCAACGCGGTCGCAAGGCTTGAGCGGGCGGCTGGGTCGTTGGCCATGGCCTCCAGCGCGCGCCGGTACGATGCGACGGCTTCGCGCCACCGCCCTGCCCAGGCATGGACGTGGCCCTCGCGCATCGCAGCGGCGTACAGCTCGCGCCCTTCCACTAGCCCCTCCTGCGCCCCAGGCGCGGCCATACCGTAGCAGGCTCAGGCGAGCAGTCGGCAGAGTACCGCCTTCTGCGCGTGGAGCCTGTTTTCGGCCTGGTCGAAGACGATGGAGCTCGGGCTCTCGATGACGTCGTCGGTGATCTCCTCGCCTCGGTGCGCGGGCAGGCAATGCATCACGACCGCATCGCCAGCCGAGCGCATGAGGGCGGCGTTGACCTGGAACCCAGCAAACGCGGCGCGTCGGTCGGCCGACTCGTGCTCTTGCCCCATACTGGTCCACACGTCTGTGTAGACGACGTCGGCGCCACGGACCGCGGCCCGCGGGTCGTGGACGACGTCGACGGAGCCGCCGGTGCGCCGCGCCGTCTCGGCGGCCGACGCCACGACGCTCTCCGGGGGCTCGTAGCCGGGCGGAGTCGCGACCGTGAGCTTGACGCCCAGCCGAGCCGCGGCGAGCGTCAGCGACGCACAGACGTTGTTCCCGTCGCCGACGTAGGCGAGGCGCAGCCCGGCCAGTGCACCGCGGTGCTCGCGGATCGTCAGCATGTCGGCGAGCGCCTGGCACGGATGCTCGGCAGCCGACAGCCCGTTGATGACCGGCACGGTGGCGTGGCGGGCCAGCTCCGTGACGCGCTCGTGCGCGCCGGTCCTGAGCATGATCGCGTCGACGTAGCGACTGAGGACGCGCGCGACGTCCGGGACGCTCTCCCGCCGCCCCAGCTCGACTTCCTGAGGCGCCAGGTACATCGCGTGGCCCCCGAGGTGCTCCATACCGACCTCGAACGAGACGCGCGTCCGGAGCGAAGGACGCTCGAAGACCATCGCGAGGATGCGCCCCTTCAGTGGCTTGTCCTGCTCCCCGGCTGCCCAGCGCCGCTTGAGCTCGAGGGCGAACTCGAGCAGGTCGCGAAGCTCGTCGATCGACAGATCGGCGATCGCGAGGAAGTGTCGCTGTCGGCGGGCGGCCATCATTGAGAGGTCGACGGCCGCTCCTGGTGACATCGAAGGGTGCCGATCAGTATAACACCCGCGGTGTCGACGGCCTTTCGGACGTGGTTCGGCGAGCAGATCGTCGATCACGACCTGTCCGTAACGGCCCTCTCGCACCTCCTCGACACCTACGATGGCACGATCGAAGACTGGCTCGCCGGGCGCTCGATCCCCACCCGCGAGGAGTGCCTACAGCTCGCCGAGCTGTTCGAGGTTGCGCCAAGCCAGGTGCTGCAGCTCGCGGGTTACGCCGAGCCGGATCGCCCTTCTCTATAATTCGGAGTGCCTCGGGGGAGCTCGGTCTAGCCGGGCTGAGAGGACGGCCCCATCGCCGTCGACCCCTTGACCGGATCTGGGTAATGCCAGCGTAGGGAGGGAGGACATGGTCGCAACCAGCACGCAGACCGACCAGCTCGTCATCGCCGGGAAGCCGCTTCGCTCGCGGCTGATGCTCGGCACCGGGAAATACCGCACCGCCGACGAGATGCGCGACGCGCTCGAGGCATCAGGCGCCGACGTCGTGACCGTCGCGATCCGCCGCCTGGACCTCGACGACCCGACGAAGCGGACGCTACTCGACGAGATCGACTGGAGCCGCTACACGGTCTTGCCGAACACGGCCGGCTGCTACAACGTCGAGGACGCGGTTCGGGTTGCCAGGCTCGGGCGCGAGCTCACCGGCTCCAGCTGGGTGAAGCTAGAGGTCATCTCGGACCCGAAGTACCTGCTGCCGGATCCCGTCGGCACCTTCGAGGCGGCGCGGATCCTGATCGACGAGGGGTTCGTCGTCCTCCCGTACATCAACGACGACCCGGCGCTGGCTCGGCGTCTGCAAGAGATCGGGACCGCGACGGTCATGCCACTCGCCTCGCCGATCGGCTCCGGGCAGGGCATGCCGTACTGGGGCCAGATCAAGATCATCATCGAAGAGGCGACCGTCCCGGTCGTCGTCGACGCCGGGCTGGGCGTGCCGTCGGAGGCCGCGCTGGCCATGGAGCTGGGCGCCTCGGCCTGCCTCGTGAACACGGCGATCGCGCTGGCGCAGCGGCCCGCCCAGATGGCCGAGGCTTTCCGGCTCGGCGTCGAGGCGGGGCGGCAGGCGTTCCTCGCCGGGCGGATTCCGCGGAAGCCGTACGCCTCGGCGAGCAGTCCGACCGAGGGCGTGATCGAATAGACGTCGCGCGTCTCCACTTCCTGGTCGATCTCAGCGTGCCGGTCGAGACCGTCGAGGCGGCGGTGGTTGGTGGCGTCGACGCAGTCCACCTGCGTGATCCCGGGGCGTCGGCGCGGGAGCTCTGGATGCGCGCGAACGCGCTTCGGCCGCGCCTCGCCGGCCGGGCGCAGCTCGTCGTCAACGACCGTCTGGACGTGGCCGTCGCCGTGGGCGCCGACGGCGCGCAGCTCGGCGCGCGCAGCCTGCCGGTCGAGGAGGCCCGGCGGGTCGCGCCCGACCTCCCGCTCGGAGTCTCTGTGCACTCGGTCGGCGACGCGATCGCGGCCGCCGCCGCCGGGGCAGCGTGGCTCGTGGTCGGCACGATCTACGAGAGCGGCTCGCACCCCGGACAGCCGGGCGCGGGACCGGCGCTCCTTGCCGAGGCGAGCCGGTCGTCCGACGTCCCGGTCATCGCGATCGGCGGCATCAGCCCGGCGAACGCGTCGGCTTGCGTGGCGGCCGGAGCGTATGGCGTCGCCGTTATCACCGCCATCACGCGCGCGGCCGACCCGCTGGCTGCCGCGCAGGCCCTTCGGAGGGCGATCGCATGAACTTCACCGTCAACGGCAAGCCCCGTCACCTCGACGGTCAGCCGACCGTCGCCGACTACCTCCGCCACCTCGGCGTCAGCCCCCTGGCCGTCGCCGTCGAGCTCGACGGAACGATCGTCAAGCGCGATCAATTCGAGTCCACGCCGCTCCACGAGGGCGCTCGGCTCGAGGTCGTCCGGATGATGGGGGGTGGCTCGGTATAATCGCGGGCTGACCCATTGGAGGTTGCGTTGACGCAGGTCGCACCCGATAAGCTCGCGGCGCTCAAGGAGAAGGCAGCCGAGGCGCGACGGCTGATCGTCGAGGCCGTCAACCACGCGAAGGCCGGGCACCTCGGCGGTCCTCTCTCGGTCACAGACATCCTGGTAGCGCTCTATTTCGACGTCGCGCGCATCGATCCCAAACGGCCGCACTGGGAGGACCGCGACCGCATCATCCTCTCGAAGGGTCACTCGGCGATCGGCCTGTACGCGGTGATGGCGTTGCGCGGCTACATGCCGGTCGAAGAGACGCTGACCTTCGACGCGATCAACTCGCGGCTGCAAGGGCATCCCGACATGACCAAGCTGCCTGGGCTGGACGCGTCCACGGGATCGCTCGGGCAGGGGCTGTCGGTTGGGCTCGGCTACGCGCTGGGTGCGAGGCTGCGGAAGAAGGACTTCCACACGTGGGTCATCCTCGGCGACGGCGAGATCCAGGAAGGTCAAATCTGGGAGGCGGCGTTCGTAGCCGACCGCTACCACCTCGACAACTTGACCGCGATCCTCGACTTCAACAAGCTGCAGCAGTTCGGGTGGCTGGCGACGCCGCCAGGCAGCGTCCGGGCCATGCACCCGTCCGGCACCAACCCGGGCGACAAGTTCGCGGCGTTCGGCTGGCACGTCCTGGAGTGCGACGGCCACGACGTCGACGCCCTCATCGCCACGCTTCGCGCCGCGAAGGCGCACAAGGGAGAGCCGACCGCGGTGATCGCCCACACTGTCAAGGGCAAAGGCGTGTCCTACATGGAGCACGACTACAACTGGCACTCCAAGGTGATGACCGAGGCCGAGTACAGGACGGCGCTGAGCGACATCGCCGCCACGGTGGGGAAATAGAGTGACGGTCGAGACGAAGCCGCGGCGTAGGCTCGAGGCCCAGCGCGAGGTCTGGGGACAGACGCTCGTCGAGCTCGGCGCGAAGTACCCCGATCTGCTGGTGCTCGACGGGGACCTCGCGAACTCGACACGCGCCGAGGTGTTCGAGGCCGCCTACCCCGACCGCTTCCTCGAGATGGGCATCGCCGAGCAGAACATGATGGGCGTCGCCGCCGGGTTGGCCGCGATGGGCTTCGTCCCGTGGCTGTCGTCGTTCGCGGTCTTTCTGACGAGCCGGACACTCGACCAGCTACGGATGACCGTGGCCCAGCCGAACTTGAACGTCAAGCTGGGCGCCGGCTATGCCGGAATCATGACCTCTAAGACCGGCAAGACCCACCAGGAGGTCGAGGACGTCGCGGTGATGCGGGCGCTGCCGAACATGAAGGTGATCGCGCCAGCGGACGGCCCCGAGCTCCGCTCGGCGATGTACGCGATGATGGAGGATTCGTCGCCGACGTACCTGCGCCTGACGCGTGACCCAACGCCCGTCATTTTCGACGAGGGCCATACGTTCGAGATAGGGAGGGCGTACGTGGTCCGGGAGGGCAGCGACCTGACGATCATGTCGTACGGGCCGCAAACCACGCGCGCCCTCGAGGCGGCCGAGCTGCTCGCCGCCGAGGGCGTGTCGGCCCACGTGCTGCACGTGCCGACGATCAAGCCGCTCGACGAGGAGGCCATCGTCGCGGCCGCGGAGAAGACCGACCTGGTGCTGACCACGGAGGACCATAACCGGATCGGCGGCCTGGGAGGTGCTGTCGCCGAGCTGCTGTCGCAGCGCCGGCCGACGCGCATGCGCATCCACGGCTGGAACGATACGTACGGCGAGTCGGGCGACAACGACGCCCTGCTCGACAAGTACGGGCTGTCGGCACCGCACATCGCCGAGCAGGCGCGGGAGCTGCTGCGGAGCAGATGACGTGGATCCGAGCGAGGTGGCCCGCGAGCTGAAGGCCCGGGCGGCCGCGCTCGGCTTTTCGGCCTGCCGGATCACGTCGGCCGAGCCGTTCGCCGCCGAACGCGCGGCGCTGGTTGCGCGCATCGACGCCGGACTTGAGGAAGGTATGGGCTGGCTCAGCCGGGAGCGCGCGCTCGTCTCGACCGACCCGGCTGCGCTCGTGCCCGGTGCGAAGTCGCTCGTCTCGGTCGCGATGCCGTATGGTCGGCCGACGCACCGGTGGCGCGGCGGTGTGCGGGGCAAGATCGCGCGCTACGCCTGGGCGCGCGACTACCACAGCACGCTCAAGTCGCGGCTCGCGGAGCTGAGGGCGTTCCTGCTCGACCAAGCGCCAGCGGGCCATTGCGCGGTCGTGGTGGACACCGGGCGCGTGGTCGACCGCGCCGTCGCCGTGCGCTCGGGCGTCGGCTGGTACGGCAAGAACGCGATGGTGCTCACGGCGGAGGCCGGGTCGTGGGTCGTGCTCGGCGAGCTGGTGACGACGATCGCGCTGCCGCCCGACGAGCCGCTCGCGAAGGGCTGCGGGCACTGCGTCCGCTGCCTCGAGTGCTGCCCGACCGGCGCGTTGGTGGCGCCCGGCGTCGTCGACAGCCGCCGCTGCATTTCCTACTTGACGATCGAGCACCGCGGCGCGATCCCGTGCGCGCTGCGGCCTTTGATGGGGACCTGGATCTTCGGCTGCGACGTGTGCCAGGAAGTGTGCCCGGTCGACGGCGCGCTGCCGACCGTTGCCGCGGAGGCGTTGGCGCCGGTGCTCGACCCCGAGCCCGACTTGGTTGAGTTGCTGCGCTCGACCCGTCAGGAGTTCCGAAGCCGCTACCACCACACGCCAGTGGCCCGCGCCGGCTGGGCCGGGCTGCTCCGCAACGTCTGCGTGGCGCTTGGCAACGTCCGAGATCCGGCGGCAGTGCCGGCGCTCGTCGAAGCGCTACGGCACGAAGAGCCGCTCGTCCGCGGCCACGCGGCCTGGGCGCTCGGCCGGATTGGCGGCGAGGACGCGCGGCGCGCGCTCGAAGCCGCTCTCGCCGACGAGGACGACCAGGACGTGCGCCGAGAGCTGGACGGTGCGCTCCGCGCGCTCGGCCGTTCCGAGCTCGGCGCGGAAGCTCGGCCGTCCCACCTGGCAGCGGCCGCCGCGACCGACGCGGCGGACGTGACGCCTCGTCGCCCCCCTCCTCGGCACACGACAGGGCGCGCTCTGCGATAATCCCGCGCCGTGCCCGATGCCCGCCCGCTGATCGGCGCCCACTGCGCCGGGGGGATCCGCACCGCCTTGACGCGAGCCCAGGAGATCGGCGCGGAGTGTCTCCAGATCTTCGCCAGCGCGCCGCAGATGTGGCGCGCGCCGAACCACAAGCCCGAGGACGTGCAGGCGTTCGTCGACGGCTGCAAGGCGGTCGGGCTCGGTCCAGTGTTCCTTCACTCGGTTTACCTGCTGAACCTCGCCTCACCCAATCCGGATAACGTCGCCAAGTCGGTGCAGTCGATCAAGGACCACCTGGCCTGGGCCGACAAGCTGTGCGCCGAGGGCCTGGTGATCCACATCGGCTCGGCCGGCAAGGAGGAGTACCAGGTCGCCGAGGACCGGGTCGTCGCCGCGCTCCGCAAGTTGTTGGACGAGATCGACGGCAAGGCCTGGCTGCTCCTCGAGACCTGCGCCGGCCAGGGCACGACGATCGGCCGTTCTTTCGCCGAGCTTGGCCGGATCATCGATCGCCTCGAGGGCCACCCACGCCTCGGCGTCTGCCTCGACACGTGCCACGTCTTCGCGGCGGGCTACGCGCTCCACGAAGTCGACGGCGTCGAACGGATGCTCGCCGAGCTGGACCAGCAGGTGGGTCTCGACCGCCTCCGGTGCGTACACGCCAACGACTCGAAGGGTGCATTCGGCTCGAACGTCGATCGACACGACAACGTGGGACAGGGCCGCATCGGCCTAGAGCCATTCGCACGTTTGGTAGCGCGGCCCGAGCTTCGGGACATACCCTTCATCCTCGAAGTGCCGGGGTTCGACGACGAGGGTCCGGACCGGCCGAACATCGAGACGATGAAGCGTCTCCGCACGCAGGGTTCAGTTCCGTGAGGCTCTTACCGCTCGTCCTGGCTTCGATCCTGCTCGTCGCGGCTTGCTCGGCGGCGGCGACGCCCACACCAGCGAACAAGCCCGCCGCAGGGCAGCAGGCAGCCGCCTCAGGAGGCAACGTGGCCGCGAACAAGTACTCGGCGCCCCCGCCCATGTCGATCGACCCTGGCAAGGCCTACACCGCGACGATCAAGACGAACCTGGGGGAGATCAAGGCCCAGCTCTTCGCGAAGGACGCGCCGCAGACCGTCAACAACTTCGTCTTCCTGGCGCGCGACCATTTCTACGACGGCGTGAAGTTCCACCGGGTGGTCAAGGGCTTCATGGTACAGACCGGGGACCCCCAGGGGACTGGCGCGGGCGGCCCGGGCTACACCTTCAAGGACGAGCTCGACCTCGCCAAGAAGAACGGCTACAAGAAGGGAACGCTGGCAATGGCCAATCGTGGCCCAAACACCAACGGCTCGCAGTTCTTCATCATGGATGCCGACTACGCGCTCCCGCCCAACTACTCCGTCTTCGGCCAGGTGACCGAGGGCCAGGACGTCGTCGCGAAGATCGCGTCGGTCCCGACCAAGCCGCAGCCGACGGGCGAGAACTCGGCGCCGACGACCGACGTGCACATCGACTGGGTCACGATCGACGAGAGGTAGGGGTTCGACCCCCCTTCGTCTTTCCGCCAGCCAACCATCGCGGGGTGCCAGCGCGGGCTATTCGATGGCGTCGCCGCCGTGGGCGGCGATCCACTCCTCGACGTGCCTACGGTCCAGGTACCCGCGGCCGGTGCGCGCGTACAGCGAGGCCTTCGAGCCGATCAGCTCGGCCAGCTGTTTTGCCCGCGCCTCGTTCCACGGGCCGTTGCCCGGCGGGTAGGTGATCAGCACATCGGCCCGGATCCTGTCGGCGAGGCCCGAAGGATCGAACAGGTCGAGGGTGGCGCGGACCGCCGACGCGCGGTCCGGGTGGGCGCGCAAGTAGTCGTTGACCTCCTCGTACGGGTAGGCTGACGTCGTCGGCGCGACCTCGCCGAGCCAGGGGAAGAACGGGTCGGCGACGACGGCGGCGCGGACCTCGGGGCGCAGCGCCGCGACGAACAGGGCCATGTCCGCGCCGACGACGACGATGCGCGTATGGTCCACCTCCGGACGCAGCTTGAGGAAGTCGACGCCGCGGCACGCGTCGGCGACGATGCCGCGAAACGGGTACGCGCGCGGGTCGTCGACGCGGTCGGTGAGCAGGCCGGGGAAGGCGGCGGCGTATGGCCTGTCGGAGAGCCGTTGGCCGCGCGCGCACAGCGAAAGGCACGCGTGGCGGCGCCGCTCGTAATAGGGCGGCACCTGCACGACCGACGCGTATCCAGGCGCGTGGTAGATCGCCGGGAAGGGTCCAGTGCCGTGTGGGACGCTGTAGTAGGCGAACAGCCGGTAGTCGCCGAGGCTGGTGAGCTTCACGCCGAACCCGTCCGAGAACTCGGTCGAGCGGATCGGGAGCTCGTCCACCTCGGGCTTCGGAGGGCGCGACATAACCTCGGCCATCGTCTGCGCCCAGAACGTCTCGCGGTCGATCGCCATCACGCCACCTCCCCGGGCCGGAGGTGCTCGGCCAGGAACTCGGCCGCGATCCTGGCGTGCCACGTCGAGCCGGCGTCGTGCGCACAGTCCTCGTAGGCGCACAGGCGTTTCTCGCACGTCATCGCCGCGAAAACCGCGTAGCCCGTTTCGGGGGGGCAGACGTCGTCTCGGAGCCCGATGTTCACCAGGATCGGACACCGGATCGTCGGGGCGAAGTTGATACCGTCGAAGTACGCCAGCGTCTGCCGGACCTGCTCCTCACGGTCGGGGTGCAAGCGCAGGTAGTCGTTGATCTCCTGGTACGGGTACGAGTGCGTGAGGCGGATCGCGTCCATCATCCCGCACAGGTACGGGGCACCGGCTGCCGCAGCGGTGATCTCGCGGCGCATCGCCGAGACGACGATGGTGAGCGCACCGCCCTGGCTCGAGCCCGTTACCCCGATCCGCGTTCGGTCCACTTCCTCCCGGGCGAGGACGACGTCGACCGCGCGGAGCGCGTCGACGTAGAAGCCGCGGTAGCCGTAGGTGTTGCGGTCGACGATGTTGTGGGTAAGCAGGCCCGGGTAGCCGGGGTTGAACTGCGCGTTCGAGCGCAGCTTACCGCGGGGCGCGACGCTCAGCGCGCAATACCCGTCGCGCGCCGATGCTTTCGGCACAAGTGGCTCGCTGACGTAGCCCGGCACGTGGATCAGCGCTGGAAGGCGTCCGCGGGCGCGGCGCGGCCGGCAGTACCAGCCGGCGACCGTCACGCCCTGGAACGAGTCCCAGCGCGCGTCGTAAACCTCGACGTCGTCGGTCGAACGAAGCGGGTCGAGCTCGAAGCGCGGATTGACCGGTGTCTCCGCCGCGTCGGCCAGCGTGTCGGCCCAGAACTGGTCGAAGTCGGGCGGACGGGTAACGGTCGTACCATAGGTCGCCGGATCGCGCGCGGGTGCAGCCATATCAGCCTCCGATCGCGGGCGTCGGGGTGGGGATGGGTGGCGCCGTGGCCTCCGGTGCGGTTTCGCGTGCGAACGGCAGGGTGAAGAAGAAGGTGCTGCCGCGACCGGGCGTCGACTCGACCCAGATCCGGCCGCCGTGCGCCTCGACGAGCTCGCGGCAGATCGACAGCCCGAGACCTGTGCCGCGCACCTGGCGCGTGAGCTCGTTGTCGACACGGTAGAACTTCTCGAAGATGCGGTCCAACCGATCGGCCGGGATGCCAACACCCGAGTCCGCCACCGACACGCGTGCTTCACCGCCATCCCGGTCGAGCCTGACGCGGACCTCCCCGCCACCGGGCGAGTACCGGATCGCGTTGCCGACGAGGTTGTTGACCACCTGCTCCACCCGGGCGGGATCGGCCATCACCGGCGGCAGGTCGCCGGCCACCTCCAGCCGTACGCGGTGGATCGCCGACAACAACCCAAGCTCGCGGATCCGCTGGTCGAGAAGTCCGCGGAGGTCAACCGGCTGCCGCTCGAGCCGGTAGCGGCCGGTTTCGAAGCGGGCCAGGTCGAGCAGGTCGTCGACCAGCCGCTGGAGCACCTGCGCCTGGCGCAGGATGATCTCGCCGTACCGCTTCTCCTCCGCGGAATCCGCCCGCTCGGCCAGCAGCTCGGCGAACCCGACGATCGGCTGGAGTGGCGTGCGTAGCTCGTGGCTGACCTGCGACACGAAGGCGTCCTTCAGGTGGCTGAGCTCCTCCATCGCGGCGACTTGGGCACGGGCCGATCGCTCGGCCGCCTCCTGGCGACGAATCTGGTTGGTGGAATCGCTGTAGATCTTCCGAAGCGAGAAGAAGAGAACGACCGCGCCGAGCACGATCAGCCCAGACGCGATGAGCTGCATGCCGCGCACGGTGCTCAGGAGCTGGTCGACGTTGCGGCTGACCTCGGTGATCCCGATCACCCGGCCATCCTTGCGGGTCGGGACCCAGATGCGCATGACCCGGCTGGGCGG